>Ga0194039_1000440_pt1 | contig 25180 bp, 23 predicted proteins | sample JunL228m_MetaG_FD_148679 | JGI IMG/M metagenome (GOLD analysis project Ga0194039, IMG submission 148679) | Anoxic zone freshwater microbial communities from boreal shield lake in IISD Experimental Lakes Area, Ontario, Canada - Jun2016-L227-8m | ecosystem: Environmental > Aquatic > Freshwater >... | reverse complement strand
TGACGCACAAGGAGATTATTGACGATATCAACCCGTACCAGTGAGGGGTCGTGGGGTAGCCTGGAATCCTATGGCGTTCGGGATGCCGTAACCTGAGTTCGAATCTCAGCGACCCCATTTATTGTTATTGTGAAAAATTTGAGGACTGATAATGCAATCGTATACCCGATATGAAAGAGCCCGGATAATCGGAGCCAGGGCCCTGCAAATATCGATGGGTGCCCCGCTCCTGATTACAACCGAAAAGAGTGACCCGCTCGAGATTGCAATCGAGGAATTCCAGGCCAGCATCATTCCCATCACGGTGAAGAGGAAGTAGGCATGACGATCATACATGAGATCCAGTTACGGACGATACTGGACAGCCGTGGCAATCCCACTGTGGAAGCAGATATTTACACAGAAGATGGATTTGGGCGTGCTTCAGCACCGAGCGGAGCCAGCACCGGGAAATTTGAAGCAAAAGTAAAGTCCCCGGAAGAGGCCGTGGTATTTGCACGGGAGAACCTCGTACCCAGGCTCATTGGTGAGGATTCACGCGAGCAGATCTATATTGACGGACTGATCCGGGAAATTGATGGGACGTCTGACTTCAGCACAATCGGAGCGAATATTGCTGTTGCGGTTTCGCTTGCGAACGCGAAGGCTGCCGCATCATCGCTCGGTCTGGAGTTGTACAGCTATCTCGGTGGCGCATTCGTCATGGACACCCCGTTTCCGCTGGGAAATGCCATTGGTGGTGGTGCTCACGCAGCGAACGCAACGGAAATCCAGGAGTTTCTGGTCGTTCCAACAGGTGCATCAGGAGCAAAAGAGGCGGTATTTGCCAATGCAGCTGTCCACCGGAAAGTCCGGGAACTTCTGAATGCCCAGAACAAGCCGTGTGGTAAAGGTGACGAAGGGGCATGGGCTCCACAAATCACGGACAGCGCTGCATTCGAGATCTTGGTTGAAGCCACCGGACTCGTCTCTGACGATGCCGGGTTTGGCATCGGCATGGGAATTGACGTTGCTTCAAGCCAGATGTGGCATGAGGATGACGGAAAATACTATTACCGTGATACAACCAGGACAACCGAAGAGCAGATCGCGTATATCTGTGAGCTTGTCGACCAGTACGGCCTGATTTATGTGGAAGACCCTCTTCATGAGGATGATTTCACCGGGTTTGCCGACCTGACTGACCAGGTAGGCGACAGGTGCCTGATCTGCGGGGATGACCTGTTTGTCACAAACCCGGGTCGTATTACCGATGGTATCAGCAATGGTTCGACAAACTGTGTCCTGATAAAACCGAACCAGATCGGTACCCTGACAGAGACGTTTGAGTCCGTAAGACTCGCTCATACGAACGGGTTGGACACAGTGATGAGCCACCGTTCAGGTGAGACAACAGATACTGCAATTTCCCACCTTGCAACGGCATTTAACTGCATTTTCCTTAAAACAGGGATTGTGGGTGGCGAGAGGATTGCGAAACTTAATGAACTTATTCGAATTGAGGAGATGCTAGAATGACAGAAACAGAGATGGAAATTGAATTAAAAGAGCCGCTCGTCCCCGTCGAAGAATACCTCGCTGCAGGGATTCACATCGGGACGCAGCAGAAAAGCAAGGACATGAAGAAATTTATCTACCGGGTCAGGGGAGACGGGCTTTATATCCTCGACATCAGGGAGACAGACGAGCGGATCAAGACTGCAGCCAAGTTCCTGAACCAGTTCGATACACCGAATATCCTTGTCGTAACATCCCGCCAGTACGGACAGTTCCCGGCAAAGAAATTTGCCGAGACAATCGGTGGAATGGCAGTGACCGGACGGTTTATACCGGGGATGCTCACAAACCAGAACCTCCATAATTATATCGAACCTGAAGTCGTCGTCGTCACTGACCCGATCGGTGATGCGCAGGTAGTAAAAGAAGCCGTTCAGAGCGGGATACCCATCCTTGCCCTCTGTGATACCAATAATATGACGAGCTTTGTAGACCTTGTCATACCGACCAACAACAAGGGCCGGAAAGCACTTGGTATGATTTATTATCTCCTCACACGGGAGATGCTCCGGCTCCGTGGAATTACGACCTCACTCACTCCTGAAGATTTCGAGACCGAGTTCTAGATATACCATCAGTTTAAGAGGTTAGTCCGATGAAGATGCGTCCATGCGCTGTATCAGGCATGTTCTATCCAGGCGATCCGGACCACCTTGAACAACTGCTGGCTAAATTTTTTTCTGATGCCGGAAACAGCCGTAATTCGAAGGGGGTCGTCGTACCTCATGCCGGGTATATCTATTCCGGGAGAGTAGCTGCCCTTTCGTATGCATCCATAAATCCCGGTTTTTCCGGAACATTTATCCTGGTCGGCCCAAGTCATCCCGGCTTTGAGACATGCATTTCGATGGTACCCTGGGAGACGCCACTTGGTATCGTGGACAACGACACCGAATTAGGTGAGGCCCTGAATATTGATCCTGATGAGATCTCACACCTGGAGGAGCACTCCCTTGAAGTCCAGGTCCCGTTTATCAAGTACAGGTTTCCAAGGGCAAGGATAACACCGGTAATGATGGGAAGACAGGATTACAGGAGCGCAATGGTATTGTCGGAGCAGATTACCAGTGCAGTCAAGCGCACGGGGCGGGATGTCAGGATTATTGCATCATCAGATTTCTCTCATTACGTCCCTTCGGATGTTGCACGGAACAATGACCTCTATGCTATTGAGGCATTGAACACATTTGATATTCCTGAATTTTACCGTCGTATCGGAGAACGAAATATCACGGTATGTGGTTATGGGCCAATTTCCGCGATGCTCCTGGCGTGCCAGATGGACGGGGGCCGGAAAGCAGAATTAATCCACTATGCCACGAGCGGGGACATTACGGGGGATAATTCCGCTGTTGTGGGATATGCAGCCCTCGCGGTGATATAGTGGTCACATGGAGTGCACCCGGAAAGGTTTTCCTATTCGGTGAGCATGCAGTGGTATATGGGAAACCTGCCATCGCAATGGCAATCAAGCCCCGCGTTTTTGTTACCGTCCGGAAAAGCAGGACTGCTCACCCTGCAAAATCTCCGTATATTGACAGTTGTTTTGATGAGATGGGGGTAAAAGGAAGCGTGTACATCAACTCCCAGCTACCGAGTTCATCGGGCCTCGGGTCTTCAGCGGCAGTCACGGTCGCAACACTTGCCGCGATCAACGACGAATTCGATATAAACTATTCCCGGGAGCAGATCGCGGAAATGGCTTTTAATATTGAAAAGAAAGTCCAGAAAGGGCGGGCCAGCCTTACGGACACCACGGTGTCCACCTATGGGGGATTGGTTTTCATCATGGGTTCGTCGAGACGGCGCCTGCCACCGGAAAGCTTCCAGATGGTTATCGGGAACTCCATGGTCTCCCACAGCACATCAAAAATGGTCGAGATGGTTGCCGACCTGAAGAAAAAAAACCCGGAAATATGTGACCCTGTCCTTGATGCGATCGGGGGGATAACAATGTGCGCGATGCATCACCTGATCGATCCTGTCCAGCTCGGGAGGCTGATGAACATGAACCACTCGCTTCTCGATGTGCTTGGTGTCGGTCATCCCACATTGTCGCGGCTTGTTCTGTCTGCCAGGGCTGCAGGTGCATACGGGGCTAAAATTACCGGTGCCGGTGGTGGGGGCTGCATGGTTGCGTTATGCCCGAAGCACCTGAAAAGCCGTGTTGCAAGCGCGATTGAGGTATGCGAGGCACGTGCCTTTGTTACCAATATCGATACCGAGGGGATGAGGAAGGAGAAGGATGTCTGAACGGGTTCTCCTGAAACTGGGTGGCAGCGTAATCACTGATAAGGCTGCAGATGGCATCATCCGGTCCGACGAGATCGAATGGATCGCAGAAACAATAGCCGAGCGGAAAGGGATATCACTCGTGATAGTGCATGGCGCAGGTTCCTGCGGTCACCCCGAAGCGAGTCGGTACCGGGTAAGTTCCGGGGTTTCTGCAGAAAATCGTGAAGGGATATTTATTACACACATGGCGGTCAGAAGACTGAATGACTCTATCGTCCGGGCGTTACGCGGATCAGGAGTGGAAGCCGTGGGTGTACAGCCCCTTTCAGCCTGCATTGCGGATAAGGGGCGGCTCATCTCATGCGAGTACCGGCAGCTTGAATGCATGCTCGATCTTGGGATTGTCCCGGTCCTTCATGGGGACATGGTTATGGATTGTACATCAGGCGCATGTGTGGTATCAGGTGACCAGCTGGTAAGGGTACTATCTCTCTCTCTTGGCATGCAGCGCATCGGACTTGCCACGGATGTACCGGGTGTGTACAGTGATGGGCGTGTGCTGCCCGAGATCACACCTGCGATGGCAGATACTCTCCTGCTTGGGGATTCACGTCATACTGATGTCACCGGGGGGATGAGGGGAAAGGTGAAAGAGCTTTGCCAGCTTGCCGAAGCGGGGATCCCGTCAGATATCTTCCATGTCTCAAGGATTGGCGACTTTCTTGATGCTCTGCCGCATGGCGGCACAAAAGTGAGGGGTTTTGTGCATGTCTGACCCTGTATCACTCACCTCTTCGAGGAAACTGGACCATCTCCGCATATGTACCGATAAGTCAATAGAACGCGGGTACACCGGGTTTGATGATGTCCGGCTTGTCCATAATGCCCTGCCTGAATGTAACATGGACCGGATAGATACCGGGACCCGGTTTCTCGGGCACCAGTGTAAATTCCCCCTGTTCATCGCTGCGATGACAGGTGGTCACCCTGAGACCCTTGAGGTTAACAGGCGCCTTGCAAGAGCTGCCCATACGTATGGTATCGGGATGGGTGTGGGGTCACAACGGGCCGCCCTTCAAAACCCGGACCTGGAAGAAACATTTTCAGTTGCAAGGGATGAAGCGCCCCATGCCTTCCTGGTCGCGAACCTCGGGATTGTCCAGCTCCGTGACCATGGAAATGAATGGGCTGACCGTGCTGTATCGATGATCCGGGCAGATGCCATCGCCATCCATGTCAACTTTCTGCAGGAGGCAATCCAGCCCGAGGGAGACCATGATGCTTCAGGGTGCCTCGGTGCACTCAGGACATTATGTGAAGATTTTAAGTACCCGGTAATCGTAAAAGAAACCGGGAGTGGAATTTCAGCAGAGACTGCCGGTGCAGTCTTTGGAGCAGGTGCAAAGGCCATTGATATTGGCGGCTGGGGTGGTACATCCTGGGCCGCAATTGAGGGTATAAGGGCAGAGGAAAGTCCAAGCGAGAGAGATAAGGGACTGATCGGCCTTGGCCTGGAATTTACAGACTGGGGGATACCCACTGTCGTGAGCCTGTGTGATGTATCCCGGACTGGCGGGCCCATAATCGCCACGGGTGGTATCAGGAGTGGCGTGGATATGGCAAAGTCCGTTGTGCTCGGGGCTGACCTCTGTGGAATGGCATTGCCACTCTTACAACCTGCATTGGCAGGAGAAAAAGCGTTGTTCGACGCGATTGATACGATTGAGCACCAGTTCAGGGTAGCGATGTTCCTGACCGGGTCTCGTACTATCTCAGATCTTAAGGCAAAACATGCACTTATCACCGGGAAAATCCGTGAGATGGTGGACAGCATAATGGAGGAATATAATGGATATTGAAATTATTGCCGTTGGCGGATACGACGAGGTCGGGAGAAATATGACCGCCGTCCGCTGCGGGAAAGAGATTGTTATCTTCGATATGGGTCTCCGGCTTGACCAGGTCATGATCCATGAGGATGCCGAGTTGGAAAATATGCATTCTCTGGACCTGATCCAGATGAAGGCAATCCCTGACGATACCGTGATGAATACCGTTGAAGGGAGTGTCAAGGCAATTGTCTGTTCTCACGGGCACCTTGACCACATCGGAGCCATACCAAAACTTGCACACCGCTATAATGCCCCGATCATCAGTACACCCTATACTACCGAGTTAATAAGGCAGCAGATTTCGGGGGAACAGAAATTCGGGGTTAATAACAAGTTATTCGCATTAAAGGCCGGCCAGAAGTATACACTTTCACAGAACCTTGTCCTTGAGTTTGTAAGGATGCAGCACAGTATTATTGATACCGTTATACCGGTTCTTCATACACCACACGGGGCCATCGTATATTCGTGTGATTATAAACTGGACCGCACACCGGTGATTGGGGAGCCTCCTGATTTTGCCCGCCTTGCCCAGATCGGAAAAGAAGGTGTCATTGCGCTGATCGTCGAGAGTACCTATGTTGAGAATAGCGGGCGTGCACCAAGTGAACGGATTGCAAGGGACCTTGTAAGGGATACCATCACCAGCTACGAGGACGATAAAAATGCCATCCTTGTCTCCACCTTCTCATCGCATATCGCCAGGATAAAAACCATTGCAGAGTGTGCCCACGAGATTGGGAGGAAACCCGTACTCCTTGGGCGGTCAATGGAGCGTTACAGTTCCATTGCCGAGCAGATGAAACTCGTTGCATTCCCAGATACGGTAAGTATGTTCGGGGAGCGGAGGACGGTTGACCGCATGCTGAGGCGGATTATGAAGTCCGGTAAGGAAAAATTCCTCCCCATCATTACCGGTCACCAGGGTGAACCCGGGTCAATCCTCACGCGCCTGGCGCTTGGCGACACCCCGTACCAGCTTGAAAAAGGTGATAAAGTCATATTTTCAGCAAAAGTTATTCCTAACCCCATGAACCGGGGCCAGCGCTACATGGTGGAAGCACGTCTTGGAATGTCCGGGGCGAGGGTTTTTGAAGACCTCCACGTGAGTGGGCATGCGTATCGCGAGGACCATTATGAATTCATCCACCTGTTGAACCCACAACATATCATCCCGGCGCACGGGAATATCCGGATGACATCTGCCTACGCAGAATTTGCAGCGGGAATTGGTTATACCCTCCATAATGACGTGCATATCATGTCAAATGGGCAGAAGATAAAAATAAACTAACAATAACTGGAGACAATCATGGATCTGATGGAGTATCTGGATTCAACACAGAAACAGGTTGACAGGATGATCGACCGGTTTTTTGGTGATGAATTTTTGGAGTTAGGGAAAGCAAGTGCCCATCTCCTGCTTGCCGGTGGAAAACGTCTGCGCCCGGCCGTGGTAATGCTCGCTGCGGATGCAGTGAAACGAGGGAGCTCAGATGAGGTAATGCCTGCGGCACTGGCGCTTGAACTGACCCACAGTTTTACCCTGATCCATGATGACATCATGGATGGTGATGCGTTTCGCCGGGGTGTCCCGACTGTCCACACAAAGTGGGATGACGCTACTGCGATTCTTGCCGGGGATGTGCTCTATGCTCGTGCATTCGAGTTTATCAGTATTTCACAGGCATCAGACAATGCCAAAGTACGGGCGATCTCGATGCTTGCAGCAGCCTGCGTTGAAATCTGCAATGGCCAGCACATGGACATGTCGTTCGAGAAACGCAACGATGTAACGGTTGGGGAGTATCTCGAGATGGTCTCCAAGAAGACCGGCGCACTGTATGCCGCATCAGCTGGTATCGGGAGTATACTCGCTGGCGGGAATGCCGTCAAGACCCACGCGCTCTATCATTACGGGCTTTATACCGGTATGGCCTTTCAGATCCAGGATGACCTGATCGATATCATGACTACTCCTGAAAAGAGCGGCAAGGACCGCGCATCTGATATCCGGGAGGGCAAACAGACGCTTATTACCCTTAAAGCAAAAGAAAAAGGCCTGGATCTTTCTGAATATAAACGTGAGCTGACCAACAAGGAGATAGATGATCTTATTGAAAGGCTTGATTCCCTCGGGGTAATCGGGGAAGTGAGAGAGACTGCCCTGGAACTTGTCCGGAAAGGAAAAGAAATTGTTTCAATACTGCCTGACTCGGAGGCAAAAAGTCTCCTCATAGATATCGGGGACTATTTCGTGACCAGAGGGTACTGATATGGATACAGACCCAAAAAACGCTCTTTTTATTTTCGCACTTCAGAATGCAGTCAAGCATAACAGCCTCCCGAAAAGCGGCACGGTTATCGGGATGGTAATGGGAAAATATCCCGGGTTCCGGTCACGGGCACAGGAAATTGCCCTGCTTGCCAGGGAAGTACTCGCAGAGGTGGAACTACTCAGCCCTGAGGAGCGAAGGAAAAAACTTGCAGACCTCGCTCCCGAGCTGATCGAAGAGATGAATGCACCAAAAGTGCACACTCATGAGCTCCCTCATCTCGAACGGGCTGAAAATGGTGTCGTGATGAGATTTGCACCCAACCCCAGCGGACCGCTCCATCTCGGCCACGCTCGGGCAGCCGTGTTGAATGATGCCTATGTCGAACGGTATGGTGGCAGGTATATCCTTCGTATCGAGGATACCGACCCGAAAAGGGTAGACCCGGAGGCATACCGGATGGTCCAGGAGGATATCGGATGGATGGGCCTCCGGATTACCGACGTCTTCTACCAGAGTGACCGTTTTGACCAGTATTACAGGATTGCGGGGGAGCTGATAGGACTCGGCGGCGCATATGTATGTACCTGCGAGAATGAGCAGTTCCGCCTGTTAAAGCAGGCAAAAACACCCTGTCCCTGCCGTGGTCAGACGATTGAGGAGAACCAGGACCTCTGGCAGAAGATGCTTGATGGAGGGTTCTATGAAGGTGAGGCATCGGTGAGGGTACGGACCTCACTCGACCACCCCGATCCTGCCATGCGTGATTTTCCTGCATTTCGTATCCTGAATGAACCTATGCACCCAAGGATTGAGGCGCATGTGTATCCCCTGATGAACTTCACGGTGGCAGTCGACGACCACCTGATGGGGGTCACCCATGTAATCCGTGGCAAGGACCATATTGCGAATACCCGCCGCCAGAAATATATTTACGAGTACTTTGGCTGGGATGAGCCCGTCTATCGCCATTATGGAAGGATGGGAATTGAGGGGGTCGTACTCTCTACCTCCCAGATGCGGGAAGGTATCAGGTCAGGTACGTATTCGGGATGGGATGATATCCGGCTCGGGACACTTCGGGCCCTAGCGAGGCGCGGGATAAAGCCTGAAGCGGTCCGGCAGGTCGTTCTCGATATCGGGATAGGAGAGACTGACATATCATTCTCGTGGGATAATCTCTTTGCGAAAAACCGCGACATCATTGACCCGGTGGCTGACCGGTTCTTTTTTGTGCCAGACCCGGTACGATTCACCATCGCTGGTGCAACCGCGAGGGAAGCTCATGCTCTCCTCCACCCCGGGGATGAAAAGAAAGGGTACCGCACGTTAAAATTTGAAGGGGACGTAGTTCTTCCAGGCCAGGAATTTCAAAAAGAAGTGAAGATGATCCGGCTGAAAGACCTTTTCAATGTACATGTCGACTGGTCAGACGGAAAACCCGTTCTTTCCTATGCCGGGGAAGCACTGTCTGATGCCCGTGCGGTGAAAGCCCCGATTGTCCAGTGGCTTCCAGCCGGAGACGCCACGGTGTGTACGCTCCACACGCCGGAGGGGGATATACAGGGTCTTTGTGAGAGCGTTGTCGGATCGATGGCTGATACGGTCGTCCAGTTCGAACGGGTAGGATTTGCGAGAATTGACCGCGTGACTGATAAGGGTATAACTGCCTATTTCTGCCACAAATGAAACCCGGAAAATTCAGGTAACGTTGCGTTCCGGCGGATGTATCCAACCTTTTTTCTGGTTATCAGGTGAATGGAACATAAGAGCAGGATAGTCAACAATGGTCACCAGGTTCAGGCGTTATGGTCAGATTGCCGATGTACTCGTTAAATACGGGTTCGGAGCTTTCCTTGAAGACCTGTTCCCCGGTGTCCGCCGGTTCCGGCTCATCGGCCGTACCAGGGGTGAAGAGCTTTCTGTCTATGTAAGGATCCGTCTTGCTATAGAGGAACTCGGCCCCACGTTTGTAAAACTGGGCCAGATTATGAGCACCCGTCAGGAACTGCTTCCCCAACCCCTCATAGAGGAGCTTGAAAAGCTCCAGGACCACAATAACCCGCTCCCGTTCAGCCAGATCCTTCCCGTGATCAGGGAGTCATGTCCTGATTACAAGGAGATATTCCTCGAGATCGAGGAGGAACCCATCGCATCCGCGTCCATTGCACAGGTACATCGGGGACGCCTCAAAGACGGTACTGTTGTAGCCATAAAAATTCAGAGGCCCGGAATTGAAGACATTATAGAAACAGACATCCCAATTCTCGAATCCCTTGCGGCAAGACTTGAGAGAGCCGTACCCGAGTCACGCATCTATAACCCTTCGGGAATTGTGCTGGACTTCGCCGGGCAGATACGAAAAGAACTTGATTTTGTAAAGGATGGAAGAAATGCAGACCGTTTCAGAAACAATTTTGAAGGTGTTGTAGGGGTACGGTTCCCAAAGATCTACTGGGATTGCAGCAGCCGGCGTATGCTCACCATGGAGTTTATTGACGGTGTCAAAATCACGAATGTTGATGAGATCCGAAAGCTGGGTATCGATCCGGTAACGATTGCCGGGGTTGGATTCGACTCCTATCTGAAACAGATTTTTGAAGACGGGTTTTTCCATGGTGACCCGCATCCCGGGAACCTGATGGTTACTGCAAAAGGAGACCTGGTCTTCCTGGATTTCGGGGTTGTGGGGATACTCAGGCCCGAAAAGCGGTTTATCTTTATCAGGCTGCTCCATGGGATAATCCATAACGATGTTGACATACTGCTTTCGGCATTTGAGAAACTGGGTGTCAACATCAGGGAAGAAGACCGGGAAACAATCCGGGATGAAATGTATAGTGCCCTCATTGATGCCGAGGGATTCACACCAGGGAGTAATAATTTCTCGGCGATTGTCAATGACCTGACTGAGGTACTCCGGCGTTACCAGATCCGGGTACCGATCAGCCTCATGCTGATGCTGAAAGTAATCATCATGATCCTTGATATCGGGATGAAACTTGATCCGGGCTTCAGTTTTGAGAAACGCGCTCATCCATTCCTGGAACAGATGTCTGACAGGATGCACCTTCCCGATCACCTCCTCAGGCAGGCGACACGGTCCCTGCTGGAGGCGACAGATGGTATGTTTGACCTGCCAAGGAATGTCAACAGGACCCTCAAGAAACTTGCAACCGGAACCGTCAGGGTTGAAATTGTCGAGACAGACATCATGAAACTCCAGCAGTCACTGGAGAGGACAAGCGATAAACTTCTTGTAGGAATTATCACTGCTGCCGTCGTAATCGGGTCATCGCTGGTCTTGTTGTCCTCAAATATCCAGCTTCCCAACTTTGTCTGGATACTCGCAGTATTCGGGTACAGTGCGGCAATGCTGGTCGGTTTTTATGCACTCTACCATATCCTCGCGTCAAGGTTCAGCTGACATCACTAAAATCACACGGGGGACGATTCTATCCGGTTGCTGTCCGGTACAGGGAATTATTCACCTGAAAATATGGGTTGGACCTTTTCTGATTAATCCAATGGAAAATGAACGTATTTCGCCTCAAAAATAAGAAATGCCGGCAAATATTCAGGTTTCTGCTCTTTAGAAATGCTCTAATATATCCTTACCGTTTCGGACTATCCCTTAATTTTCCAACGCTCACAGGGCTACGCCCCGCCGTTGTGGCGACCCCAGTTGGGATAGAGATAGTTCCCAAACACACTAAATTAATCGGGTTTTGGTAAACCCTGCCCGAAAGTTTATCTTAATGGGGGTAGGACAGGCAGAGGGTGAAACCCCCTCCTGTCTAAGCAGTTCTGTTAACTTTTTTTTATTACCCACAGGATTTCTACAAGGCTGATATTATTGAAAGGGCATTTTCATGGTCCGGGTGTGAACTTCCCATTCATGCGTTTTTCTACTGGACCCCTGGTTTCTTTTTTGATCGTTGCTCCTGTACCTGGGTGGCATTTTTTTAACCTGATGTTTCTTCGCTGAAAAATAAATTGCAATGGCAGGAGCCCTGTTCTTTTATCTCCTGCTCATGGTAGATGCAGGGGCATATAATGTCCTTGTCCTTTTCCATATCGCCGCTCCTGACCCGGCAGGGACAATACCTTGCACCAAACCGCTGTTTATTTCGTGCCAGTCCCCTGATCACGCCATCGAGCCGCTTTTCTTCAGGATTCAGCCTGTAACCATGCGTTTTAACGTACCCCGCTGCCCATGCAAGAATTTCTTTCTCTTCCTCACCGTCTGTCATTATTCCCCGTTCTCCTGTGTCTGGTATACCTGCATTCTCTCACTGCTCCCATAATGTCCTGTCTTACAGAGGACAGTACGGAGGCCCTGTTTATTATCGCTATTCTTCATAACAGCTGATATAGTCTGTTATGGAATGAAACCCCTTTTTTTTACAAACGCCAGGGCCGGGATTGCTTAAAGTACCCTGGTACATTAACTTATTCCCGGTTTCCTGCCCTCACAAATGGTATGAGACCTAATCCATTTCTGGAGATAAGACCTTTTCAAACCACGAAATCCACGGCAATTATCTTTCTGAAATAATCCGTACGGCCACAAGGTGATAACTCGTCATGACGTCCCCCTGCCCGGTCCGGTAGACATCCTTGTCAAGGGACTCACCTGTTTTCTTATCCCAGAGTCGCATTGAGTCCATGCTGATCTCGTCCCCCACATAGATGACCCCGTCTTTTTTCCCAAACTCCAGTTTGAAATCCACCAGGTCGATCCCCCGCCCGGCCAGGTAGTCCCGTAGAACGCTGTTCACCTGCAATGCAACCTGTTTCAGCTCCCGGAGTTCTTCCGGTGTTGCGAGTTTCAGCGCATAGATCAGGTCATCGTTCAGCATCGGGTCATGATGGGTATCGTCTTTGAAATCAATCACTATTACCGGGGGATTAAGTAATGTCCCTTTTTCAATGGGGTAGTTTTTCACCATTGAGCCGGCTGCAATATTCCGGACGATTACCTCGAGTGGTATCATGGTCAGGTTGTGTGCCAGCAGAGTGGTGTCATCAATTTTCCTGATGAGGTGTGTTTTAATGCTGTTTTTCTCGAGCAGTCCGAAGAAAAAGGTTGAAACCCCGGCATTCAGGCTCCCCTTTTCGGCCAGCGTGTCTTTCTTCTGGCCGTCGAACGCCGTAATATCGTCCCTGAATTTTATTACCAGTTCTCCGGGCTTATCAGTCCGGTACACAGACTTTGCTTTCCCGGAATACAACAACTCAAGTTGTTTCATGACGTGGGTCTCCTGTCCGTTAAATGTTGCACAAGGCGCTTAATAAGTGGTTCTAATTCGTCTGAATACCAGCCCTTCTCTATAAACCGGGGATAAATGCAGAGGCGCTCCTGGAGGTTATAATTCCCCGACGAGCGCCTGAGTTCGTCTTCCCCCGGCCATGGATGTTCAGGGTTCACATAATCGATTGTCAACGGGGATATCCCTCCCAGGTCATTAACACCACACGGGATCAGGGATGCAGCATCCGCGAGGTTCGGCGCTACCTGTATGGCCACGTCGTCCGGAAGGAGGTCACGCGCGATCCCTATCACCCTACACATCTCATCAAAACCGATCTCCTGCCTTCTGCTCATCGGTGTCCCGGGTTTCGGGCAGAAATTCTGAATTATCACTTCCTGGATATGGCCATACCGTTTGTGAAGGTCACGTATCACCATGAGTGATTCCTCGCGGTCCTGCATCGTCTCACCAATACCAAGAAGGAGCCCCGTGGTGAACGGGATCTGCAGCATTCCTGCATTTTCGATCATTTCAATCCTGATTTCCGGGACTTTTCCTGGTGAATTACGATGTGCGGGAATTTCTGCGGTTGTCTCCAGCATCAGGCCCATGCTGGCATTTACGGGTTTCAAATACTCCAGTTCCTCTGCAGTCAGGATTCCTGCATTCGTATGGGGCAGGATACCGGTTCCCATGCTTTTTTGACAGAGGGCATGACAGTACTGGAGAATATTGTCATAACCCACCCTGTTGATAAGGGATTTAAACCCCGGCTCCTCTTCGGGCCGTTCACCAAAGGTAAAAAGTGCCTCTGTACAGCCTTTCGCTGCACCGCAGGCCAGGGTTTGTTCTGCATCACCCGGTTGCATAATGCAGTGTTCTGTTACGGGTGTCCGGAAACAGCAGTACTCACACCGGTTGCGGCAGACGGTGGTGAGCGGCAGGAAGACATTTTTTGAAAAGGTTATAATGTTCCTGTTCATGGTACGGGTACACCGGTTGCTACTCTTGATGGGAGTTCTTTGGTAATTTATTGATCGATCCGCATAAAAACGATGGATTTTTGATGTCCGTAGTGCTATTCGTATGAAATGTCCATCGAGGCCGTGGTCCCATTCAAACCGGTGAACCCGAAGAGCCGGCTGTCATCTGTGCTGTCAACTGCAGAACGTGAATTATTCGCGGAAGCGATGCTGACCGATGTAATACTGTCTCTTAAGGAAGCCGGATGCAACCCATTTATTCTCTCAACTGTCCCTCTCCACTGTGCATATGCGAAAGTTAACGTTTCTGCCGAGGAGCTGAACCCCGCACTGAACGGCCTTATCGGGAGTTCGCAAGGACCTTTGCTCATCATCATGGCAGACTTACCGCTGGTAACACCTGATGTCATCCGGCGGATGATATCCACCACTTGTGACATGGCACTTGGCCCGGGCAGGGGTGGGGGGACGAATGCGATATTTATCAAAGACTGTTCCCGGTTCCATGTTGATTATTATGGGGCAAGTTTCTTAAAACACCGGGAAATCGCAAAGAAGGCGGGGCTTTCCTGTGAAATCGTCGACTCGTTCCGGATCCATACAGACGTTGATGAGCGGGAAGACCTCGTGGAACTGATGATCCACGGTCATGGGAAAGCGGTTGATTTTCTGAAGCGATGTGGGTTCACCCTATTGATAGAGAAAGGGCGTGTGGGTGTGTCCCGGAACACAGAATAATAAATACACCTGGATTATCCCTGGAATTACCTATGCAGCAGAAAAACCGGTAACCTCATTCATCTGAATGTGCCCGGAATAGCGGGAGTTCCCCCCTCGATACCTCAACTAATGCCATTGCCTTATCCTGACTCCTGATGAAAGGTCTCTTATCTGATCAAAGGCAGGAACTTACTATGGCAGATAGAACGGAGCAACCACCAATGGTACGACCCGGGGATATCGGGAAAAATTTCTCTCTTAAGGACCAGAATGACAAAACGTTTGACCTCCTTGAAAATTCAGGGAAAAAAACGCTTCTTTCATTCCATCCCCTTGCGTGGACACCGTTCTGTGCAGGACAGATGGACTCGCTTGAAAAAAACCGTGAAGTGCTGGAATCCCTCGACACGCTTGCGGTAGGGATCAGTGTTGATTCGATCCCCTGTAAAAGGGCATGGGCGGAATCTCTTGGCATTAAGAATACAAGGTTACTCTGCGATTTCTGGCCTCACGGGAACGTGGCAAGGACGTATGGAATCTTCAGGGATACCAATGGATTTTCAGAAAGGGCAAATATCATCGTGGATGAAAACCAGAATGTATTATTTGTTAAGGTATATCCGGTCCATAGTATTCCTGATATCAGTGAAATTATCAGATTCCTAAAAAGTCCGGCATAACCGAACTCTCACCCGGCAGGTCTGTTACAAGGCGGAAAATAAAAAGGTGCTGCTTTGGCATGTCCGTTTCTAATAGCATATTATCCCAATAACAATGACAGGACTGCCCAATCCCGGGATCAATCATTCCCTTTTTTACTGATGTTCCTCAACGTGCCCATAAACAGGCATTCTTCTGCAGCAATCGCCTCGATTCCGATCTCCTCTGACAGGGTGAGTCCCAGGCCCCGGACAATTGCGATAGGCATGCATTCATCGGCTTCACCCATAACCAGCTCGGCAGCTGTTGCGATGTTATCTGCAATTGCCCTTTTTGTCACCAGGAGTTTCCGCCCAAAAAGGTCACATCTCCCGCGATCGTCTATCACGGATGGGATCCCTGCACACCCGATTGCGACACCGCTGCACCCCACTCTCATTGCATGTGTCCTGCTGTCTGCCACAATCACCCCGGTATTCACCCCGCAGCGGCTGATAACTTCCCGCCGGATCCGGTCTGCGCTTGCATCAGGATCCGACGGGAGTGGTACAAGATACCCGGGTGGAGCATTTGACGCATCCACACCGGCATTGGGGAGCAGAGTCCCGTTTTTCATGCAGAGCAGGAACCCTGGAATTCCCCCGACAATACTGTCGCTTTCCTGGATGACGACCTCAACTTCCCGTGGGTCCATGGCGAATTCATCTGCAAGTGCCAGAGCCTTCACGGATGGTGTGACTTCGTCGAGATCGATCAGACGACCTTCCGCGGTTGCGAGGGCTGATTCGGCAATAACAATGATGTCTCCCTCAAGAAGCACCTCATTTGTGCATGATAATGCATGGGTGAGGACTGAAACGATATCGTCACCGGGACTGATAATCCCGGTGGAAACTCCCCTGACCTGATATTCGGCATTCATCCGGTTTTCTCCATTGTTTCAAATACGCAAATTGCATCCCGCGTTTCTTTTACATCATGACACCGGACAATAGCTGCGCCTTTCGAAAGAAGGAGGGCTGTCAGGGCCAGGCTACCTGCGAGTCGCTCTTCGGGAAGTTTCCGGCAGAGAAGATGCCCGATAAAGGTCTTACGGGATATTGCAACAAGCAGGGGGTGGTTGAATTTTTTAAATTCCTGGAACTGCCGGCAGAGCTCCCAGTCGAGGGCTATGTTCCGACCAGGGTTCCATAAACCAACGCCCGGGTCAAGGACATATTCCCTGATTGAAAGGGACTCGCACCGCGATGTGACGAGCTGCAATGCATTGAAGGTACCTGCCAGGTCTGTTGAGTCACCAGGTGTGGCCGTGGATGCCATCAGGAAACAGGGGAGCCCGGAATCTGCGGCCATTTTTGCATATTCGGGGTTAGCAAGGCCATTAATATCGTTAATGGCGTGGATATCGAATTTCAGGCACTGCCTGAGCACGGCGGGCCGCATGGTATCAACAGAGATCGTTACCCCGGTCCCGTCAAGTTCCTTGAGGGCGGCCACAATTCGTTCTGCCTCGCGGGAAGGGCTTACCCGGGGTGCAACGGGGGAGGTACTTCGTGCCCCGATGTCGATGATATCAGCGTCCTGGGCAACCATTTCCGTGGCACGCTGACTAATATCCTTACCTGAACGGTATGATCCCAAAAAAAAGGATTCCGGGCTGCAATTGATGACCCCCATGGTCCTGACGGGTGCACCACCCCCGATTTTCATCCCGTTTATGGTACATGGATGCATGAACGTTCCATTGCTGCCATGTACGTGTTCTCCATGAGTGAAGCGATCGTCATCGGACCCACACCACCCGGTACTGGAGTTATTGCCCCTGCAACATCTTTTACATGGTCAAAGTCTACATCCCCGCATAGTTTTCCGTCAAAGTAGTTGATCCCGACATCGATTATCACCGCCCCGGGTTTAATCATATCCGCGCTGATAAACCTGGGTTTTCCGATCGCACTGACTACGATATCAGCCCGCATCATCTCTTCCTTTAAGTCCCTGGTCTTTGAATGGGCTATCGTAATCGTCGCATCGCGGTGAAGAAGTAATGCGGCCATAGGCCGCCCAACATCGATACTCCGTCCTGCCACCAGGGCCCTCTCCCCCCGGAGTGGAATATTGTATTCATCAAGGAGCGTTATGATGCCTTTTGGGGTGCATGGAGCGAACCTCGGTGTCCCCGCATAGAGGAGGCCAATATTACAGGGATGAAAACCGTCCACGTCCTTCTCCGGGGCGACTGCCTGGATCACCCTGCTGGTATCCACCTGGGGTGGCAGGGGGAGCTGAACGAGGATACCATCGATCGATGGATTATTATTCAAATCCCTGATTTTCGCGAGGACCTCCGCGTTGGTGGCGGTAGCGGGCAGGTCCGCCTTTACTGAAACAATATGTACCTTTTCACAGGCCTCATGCTTCATCCGCACATACATCTTTGAGCCGGGGTCCTCCCCTACAAGGACTGTTGCAAGACAGGGTTGTCGGCCAGATGCATCTACCTGGTTACGGACCAGGTCCAGCCGTTTTTGTGCAACCATCCTGCCATCGATAATCATGTTATTCAGGGTAAAGCGGGTAGTTGCCTGCCATTGCGGTGACTTCTTTTCCAATCCGGGCAATCTGTGCGGTATTGCTGATGTCTTTCAGGATCGATGCGATGTAGTCACCAATCAGGTGCATCTGCTCTTCTTTCATGCCACGGCTCGTTACTGCCGGTGTGCCGATCCGAAGACCGCTCGTAACGAACGGGCTCCGGTTTTCATTGGGTATCGTATTCTTATTGACCGTGATACCTGCCTTGCCAAGTGCGACTTCCCCTTCGAGACCGGTGATCCCCTGTGCGGTAAGGTCGAGGAGGATGAGGTGGTTATCAGTCCCGCCTGAGACCAGCCTGAGGTCGTGCTCTAACAGGGTATCTGCCATCGCCTTTGCGTTTTTCACGATCTGCCTGCTGTAGTCAGTAAATGAAGGGCGGAGCGCCTCATGGAAACATACGGCTTTCGCTGTAATGGTATGCATCAGCGGACCCCCCTGCATACCGGGAAATACGGCCTTGTCGATTGCCTGCGCATATTCGGTATTACACATTATTGCCCCGCCGCGGGGTCCGCGGAGTGTTTTGTGGGTCGTCGTCGTCGTAAAATTGACCACGCCTACCGAGTTCGGGTGGACCCCTGTCGCACAAAGCCCGGCGATATGCGCAATATCTGCCATGCAGTACGCGCCTACGCTATCGGCGATCTCCTGGAATGCCTTGAAGTCTATGGTGCGTGGGTATGCAGACGCGCCACAGACGAGGATCTTTGGTTTTGCTTTCCGTGCAAGCTCTTCCACAACACCGTAGTCAATGACTTCGGTCTTTGGATCAACGCCATACTGGGCTACGTTATAAAACTGGCCTGTAAAACTAACCGGTGACCCATGAGAAAGGTGCCCTCCCTGTGATAGCTTCATGCTCATGAGGGTCTCGCCAAGTTTCATGAAAGCAAAATATACCGCCATGTTCGCCTGGGTCCCGGAATGCGGCTGGACGTTTGCATGCTGTGCGCCAAAAAGTTTTTTCAGGCGGTCACGGGCGAGGTTTTCCGCCATATCATGAAATTCACAGCCACCGTAGTACCTCTTTCCAGGGTAACCTTCGGCATACTTGTTGGTCATTATCGACCCCATCGCTTCCAGTACCGCCTTACTGACAAGATTCTCTGATGCTATCAGTTCCAGCCCGTTCAGCTGGCGAAGACGTTCTTTCTCTATTATATCGGCTATTTCACGATCAGTCGTCGACAGATGTGACATATATAAAAAAGTCGTCCTGATATGGTAATACCTTTTCTTCTCCATGGTGGATACGCGGGGAATTCCCACGAATATGAGCGAGAAACTTGTTAACCGCGGCGAAAAGGTGTGGATGTCATGATGTGTGGGGCGGAAACCTGCAACCTGGAAAGCAGCAGGGTGTGACTCCCTGATTACGACTTTTCGTTTCAAGGACAAATGGTGAATACAAGAAAGACCCGTCGGTCATACAAGGAGAAAATCCTGAAGGTTGGGCAGATGTATAAAAGGCTGGAGCCCTGGTCTTACAAACGGTCGATTGTATGCATTAACGCTGAGCATAATTATTATACGTAATCAGGCTCATGTTTATCCTAAAGGGTCTTTAATGATGCGAAATAATGGCTATATCATTGGAAATGAGTTACGAAGACCCGGAAGGGGGAAAATTAATGGCTGAAATTATTAAAAATACTGATGTCCCGGTTATCACGACCGAGGAACGTGTTGTGGCTCTTGAACGAAAGATGAAGGAGATGGAAGCGCTTGTCAAGGGTCTGACGGAAGAACTCCTTGACCTAAAGTCAATTGCGATGAGGCTGAATAAATTTTCTGAAGAACGGAGGCAGGAGCTCAAGATGATGAAACCCCAGGCCCAGCCGGAATCAGGATCCGGAACCGTTGTAATGCAGAAAAAAGGAACAGCTCCTGAACGTGTAGCAGCTCCTGTCGTGGAAGAAAAACACATGGATATGATCATGCAGCCCGATGGTACGATGAAGATGGAGGAGCGTCGCGGGGACAACCACTATATCGTCGCATCAGCCGGATTTGCCAGCCGTAAGAAGATGGGTTCTTCAACGGAACAGAAAAAGAGCAGTCTTATCGTGGCAGAGGACGATGAAAAGGAATCGTCAAAGAAATAGGCAGGAGCCCGGTCTTTGTATATCAGTGAGCTCGAGATAGATAATTTCAAGTCATTTTCCAAAAAGACAAAAATACCATTTTTTGAAGGATTTACGGTAATCTCGGGTCCGAATGGGTCGGGGAAAAGTAATATTGTTGATAGCATTCTTTTTGTCCTCGCTCTTTCCAGCTCACGAAACCTTCGCGCGGAGAAACTTACTGACCTGATCAACCTGAACTCCGGGAAAAATACCGCCGAAGTATCTATTACTTTTTCTGATGGTACAAAAATACGTCGCCGTATTAAAAGGACCGGAAACGGGTATTACAGTTATAATTACCTTAATGATCGGCTCTGTAAACAGACTGATATCATTGAGCTCCTTGCTAAAGTCGGGATTAAACCTCACGGGTACAACGTGGTGATGCAGGGCGACATCACCCGCATTATTGAAATGAGTGACTACGAAAGAAGAAAAATTATCGATGAGATTGCCGGTGTGGCCGAGTTTGATTCGAAAAGGGACCAGGCACTGGGTGAACTTGAGGTCGTCAGGGAGCGGATTGAGCGCGAGGAGATGCTGCTCATCGAGCTTAACAAGCGCCTGGTTGAGCTGAAGCAGGAACGTGAGCAGGCGCTGAAATACCAGGAATGGCAGAACAAGCTTCAGTTTTTCGAGAATGCCCGGCTTGCTGCGAGTATCCGCGAACGTGAAAAAGAGCTGCTGGCACTGAGTGGGCTGATCGAGGATCAGAATGTTCAAATCCAGCGAATACAGTCAGACCGGAGTATCGAGGAAAATGAACTTTCCTACCTCCGGGCTGACTTAAAGGAGATCGACGAGCAGATAAACCAGAAGAGCGGTGCAGATTACCTGAAACTGCTATCCTCACTTGAAGAGCTGAAAGGTTCGATAAAAGTAGCTGAACAGACAATAATACGGCTCCAGAGGGACAAGGAAGTCAATCTTGAAGCCATTACCCGCAATTACCTGGATACCAAAAGGGCCGAGACACGGATAACTGAATGCAATGATGGGATCCGGAACCAGAATATTGACCGGACAAATCTCGCCATGGAGGCGGCTACAGCGCGGGCAAAGTTTGAAAAGACCGAAACTGCGATCAAAAACGAAAGCAAAGAGGCCGAAGGGTCACGTGACCAGCTGTTCTCCCTAATGAAAACAATTGAAGAGAAAAGAGGGGCCAGGTCGGATATTATTCACCAGCAGGACATGCTTATTGAAAGAAGCAGGATGAGGACGACCGAGAAAGAGCGGCACTCAGAACGGATTAAGGCCATAGAAATAAACATTGCGGAAAAGGTGTCGCTTAAGGAATCTTTGGCTGCTGAATCTGTGAAGGCAGGGGAGGAGCAGGGAAAGATTACCCGGGAGTTGTCTGCCATCGAAAGTGGTTCCTTCTCAAAGAGGAAGATGCTTGAAGATACAAGGGAGGAACTCCAGACCCTTGAAAAGGACGTCGTCAGGCTTGAAGCCCAGGCACAGGCACGGGGCGAAGCAGGAGGCAGTGTCCTGAAGACCGTTCTTGCCATGGACGGGGTCATCGGGACGGTCATGCAACTCGGCCAGACCCCGTCTGAGTATGCGACTGCGCTGAATGTGGCGGCAGGTGGAAAACTCCACTACGTGGTGGTCGAGAATGATTCCGTCGCTGCCCAGGCGATCCGTTACTTAAAAGAGGAAAAACTGGGCCGGGTCACATTCCTGCCTCTCACCCGGCTGAAGAAACAGGAGTACGCGGCAATCAGGGATGAGGGTGTTATAAACTATGCAATAAACCTGCTCACGTTTGATCCGCGGTTCCGCGATGCATTCGGGGTTGTTTTCGGAGGGACTGTCGTTGTCAACTCCCTTGACCGGGCACGAAAAATGATTGGCCAGCACCGGATGGTTACCCTCGATGGTGAACTCCTTGAACGTTCCGGTGCAATGACCGGTGGATTTTTCAAGAAAAGTCTGAAAGGATTTGGTGCAGCGGTTGGAGATGAAATAGACCGTCTCAGGGTCCGCATCAGTGAACTTCGCGAGGAAGCAGAAGAGTTTGAATCGGCCATTAAAGGCAGCAGTTCGGTGATCGATGAAAAGCGACACGCAAGGGCCGAACTCTCCCAGGTTACCGAGCGGAACCGGATGGCACTGGACGAATATTCCCGGCAGATTGAAGATCTTACCCTCGAACGCGACGCACTCATCTCGACACTGAATACCTTTGAAACCGAGATGCAGAAGGGTGGACAGGAGCTTGCAGCGCTTGAGAAGACCCTTGATGAGATAACAGAGGAGATCGGCCAGCTGAACCTCGATATGGAGGTCATCAAAAAGAGGCTTGAAGGGACCCGGATCCCTGCCCTTACCGAAGAACGGGACCACTGGAGGAAAGAGCTGGAAGGGCTTGAACGAAGGCTCCGTGAAAAGGAGTCTGATATCACCGATCTCCAGCGGGAGCGCCTTCATTTTACCAAGCGGATGAGCGACCTGAAAGAGGAACTCGAAAAGGTCCAGGACCGCAACAACGAGATTGACAGGGAGACCGCATCGCTGAAACTGTCGATTGATTCAGCGAAAGGTGAGATTGCGGCACTCGAAGAGAAACAAAAGCTGTTTTCAGGAGAACTTGAAGGTCTGAGGGCCAAACGGGAAGATGCCATGGGGCATTTTCTCGATTCTGAGAAGAAGATCCTGGAATTTGATTCCTTACTCGAAAGGGCACGGGTACAACTTTCCGCGCTTCTGGAGCGGGAAAACACTCTTAAAGAGGAGATCGCTGCCATGAAACCTGAAGCAGGGGTTGCTACCACGGATCTGACCCTCCAGCAGATCGATGATGGCATTGCAGAAGCAGGCCATGCGATGAGGAAGATTGGCGCGGTTAACATGCTTGCAATCGAAGAGTACGATAAGGTTGAGAAGCGTGCCGAGGACCGGACCGCGCGAAAGGAAGTGTTGTCGAGAGAGCGTACGACCCTCCTTGACCGGATAGAGACCTTTGGCAAGATGAAATTTGAAGCGTTTACCAAGGCATACCAGGCAATAGATGGAAATTTCAGGGAGATATTTGCGACCCTCACGAGCGGCAACGGTCACCTTGTCCTGGAAAACGAGGAAGATCCGTTCGCAGGGGGTCTTTCATTTGCGGTGCAGCCGAGGGATAAAAAAGTACACCTCCTGAACTCACTCTCCGGGGGTGAGAAGTCACTCACCACTCTTGCGTTCATTTTTTCAATCCAGAAATATATCCCCGCGCCATTTTACGCATTTGATGAAGTTGATATGTCTCTCGACGGTTCAAATGCAGAACGCATCGCTAAGATGATCCGTGCGAGTGCGGGGACGTCCCAGTTTGTGATTGTCTCACTCAGGAAACCGATGATTGACGGGGCTGACCGTATCATGGGTGTGACCGTCCGATCCGATAAGAGCACGCTGGTCACCGGAGTGAAAGTGAATGGCTGAGGAGCCTATCGAGATCCTTGTCCAGATGGCTGAGCGCGGGGAGATCGATCCCTGGAATATCGACATTGTCGAGGTTACCGACCGTTTTTTATCTGAACTTGAACGAAGGAAGGAGCTGGACCTGCGCATATCGGGGCGCACACTTTTCTATGCGGCGCTCCTTCTCAGGATGAAGTCCGACCACCTTGAACAACTGGCACAGGATGTCGATATCAGCTTTGAAGATGACGAAATATCGGATGAATCTGACGATTTTGACTTTGATATCAATGGGGAAGTGAGCGGGAGGCTTGGCCCTGTTGACCGGCTTGAACGCGAGATAAAGCGCAGGCTTGACAGAAAGCAGTTCAGGCGCCATCCCATCACGTTGTATGAACTGATTACCGAGCTGAAGAACGCGGAGAAAGAGGAACGGCGGAGACAGCGCCTCCGCTCCTATGGTCCTGAGGAGTATTTTGATGCAGACGACGTCGTGAGCATCGCTCACGAGGAAGGTTACCAGGATGCTGCCGCACGGGTGCTCTCCTGCTGCACGGAATCATGCCCGGGTAATGAGCGTATTGCACTTACAGAACTTACGGAAAAATTAGGCTGGAGCATTCCGGAAGTCTACATCCCTCTTCTCTTCCTCATGTTTGAGGGAGATATCCTGATGGAACAGGAAGAGTTTCTCGGGGACCTCTACATTATACCACTTGCGCGTGCAGTGGAATAATGCCGCTGCGTGATTTTTTCCGGGACCTTTAACCGCGCTTTCTTTGATTCAATATACTCCAAATATGGCCTTCTTGATTCAAAATAAGGATTTTTTATGGATTTTTTACCATTGCTGGTCCTGCGGGAAATTTTCTCCGCGCAACAATGTTCATATAGAACAAAAAACAACTTTATTTCCCGCACGAATGATGGACTAAACACCCGGTGCTACCGGAATTAGCCCTGATATGTCAGATGATGGTGAAAGGTGTGAATCGTTTCGATGCCTACCTCTTCACCTTCATGAAAACGACACGTGGAAGCCATTATATACTCATAATGGTAACATAGTAAGCCTCGATAATGATGAATCAAACACCCTGCAAGGTACAGGCTTGATTCGGATTGTACTGAAAATGGTGGCCAGAACGGTCTTAAAACCCGCGCTGGAAATCGTATAAACAGTATTATATACCTACGAAGTTAACATTAGTAACCTCTGTAGATGGAGAACCAAACACCCGGCCCCGTGCCGAAATTGGTTCTGACGTTGATATCGGCAATGCGGAAATTTGTTTAGTAACCGCTAATTCCTCAAAAGTTTCAAAATTAAAACCGATATAGTGTGCATTACTTAATTCTGGTTGATCCTGCCAGAGGCCACTGCTATCGGGGTTCGATTAAGCCATGCGAGTCGAGAGGTGCAAGACCTCGGCATACTGCTCAGTAACACGTGGACAACCTACC
>Ga0194039_1000439_pt1 | contig 25189 bp, 19 predicted proteins | sample JunL228m_MetaG_FD_148679 | JGI IMG/M metagenome (GOLD analysis project Ga0194039, IMG submission 148679) | Anoxic zone freshwater microbial communities from boreal shield lake in IISD Experimental Lakes Area, Ontario, Canada - Jun2016-L227-8m | ecosystem: Environmental > Aquatic > Freshwater >... | reverse complement strand
CTATTGGTATAAAAGTATTTAAATTTGTTACAGCAGGAACACCTGCCTTAGATGGCGATGTTTCTGTTGGGACAGATTTAGCAGGAGCTCAGTCGGCACTCGTTGCTGCAATCAATGGAAGCGATGGAATAAATACACCACATCCACTTGTAAGTGCTGGCGCCTTTGCATTGGATATTTCCATAATAACTGCATTAGTGGCAGGAGTAGCAGGAAATGATATTCCGACAACCGAAACATTTACTGCCGGAACAAATGTATTTGCAGCAGGAACTCTTGGTGGTGGTGTGGATGGTACTGTTTCTGATGCTTTCAAACTTATGATGGATTCCACATATTTATACGCTTGTCCAATTGCAAATACCATAACCGGAACAAATTGGCGCCGAATTGCCCTCGGTTCGGTATATTGATGCCAATGAAATTCATATAGGGAGGAGGAAAGTGATTTATAATGAATAAAACAGTCCTCCAACATCATGGTATCTTTGGTATGCACTGGGGCATTCGTCGATTTCAAAATCCCGATGGTTCTTTAACTCCAAAAGGACAAGTTCGTCTCGATAAAAAGGATAACAAATGGGCATCGACCAAAGGAGAGAAGATCAAACAAAAAGTTCAAAAAAGTGTTTCTAATGATATGAACGAGTTTGTACGTACTCAACTGGCAATGTCTTATACTTCAAAAGGAAAAATTTCATCTAGTACAATCTTACGATACAACAATAAACTTGCTCAACTTATGAACTCTCGAATTCCTGATATTCAGGCGCCTTCGGGACGAGTTTTACGATTTGTGGCAAAGCGGGGCGAAATCGGAGTTCATACTGCAGTAGCCGATGCCGGATACGACCTCACGCAACTTAAACGTGGAGTTTTTGACTCTGGTAAAGTGGCTTATAAAAAGGAAAATCTTATGAAAGGCGGTGGTTAAGGTTGAGCTCTATCGGTCAAAGACTTGCCCATGCTTGGAATGCCTTTCAAACACGCGACAAGACAGAATCTGACTTTTATGTCCATCAAGATACGGGCCTTTTCAATTCAACACAAAACCCCGCCCGTATTAGACTTTCCCCTCGCAATGAACGATCTATATTAACCTCCATTACTAATCGAATTGCATTAGACGTAGCAAGTTTCAATATCGAACACGTCCGAACTGATGAAAATGGCCAATATCTGGAGACCATTGACGATTCACTTAATCAGTGTCTTCGCGTCGAGGCCAATAAAGATCAAACAGGCCGAGTTCTTATTCAAGATATTGTAATGAGTATGTTTGATGAAGGATCGGTTGCTATTGTTCCAGTTGAAACAAGCATTGACCCAAACTTAACTGGTTCATATAACATTATGTCTATCCGTACTGGTAAAATTGTGGAGTGGTACCCTAATTATGTTCGAATTGAGGTCTATAACGATCGGACCGGGCATAAAGAACGAATCTTAATGCCTAAAAATCTGGTTGGCATTGTCGAGAACCCACTCTATGCAGTTATGAACGAACCCAACTCTACACTTAAACGACTTATTCAGAAGCTGAGTCTTTTGGATAGTGTTGACGCGGCAACAAGTTCAGGAAAACTTGATCTAATTATTCAACTTCCCTATACAATTAAGTCTGAAGCTCGACAAGTTCAAGCCGAAGAACGACTAAAGTCTATCGAGACTCAACTTAAGGGAAGCAAGTATGGTGTGGCCTATACTGATGCTACTGAAAAAGTAACACAGTTAAATAGACCTGTTGAAAGTAATCTTCTTACCCAAATTCAATATCTTACCGTTCAGTTTTACAACCAATTAGGGTTTACGGACGATATTTTCAATGGAAAGGCAACTGAACCAATTTTGCGTAACTACTATGATCGGACAATTGAACCCATCGTGACGGTCATTGTTGAGGAATTGCTCCGAAAGTTCTTGACAAAAACAGCAAGATCTCAGGGGCAATCAATCATGGGCTTCCGTGATGTATTTAGGTTGATTCCGGCTACCGAAATTGGAACTATGGCTGATGTATTTAGTCGAAATGAAATTCTAACCCCTAATGAACTACGTCAGATCGTTGGACGTAAACCATCAGACGCTCCACATGCAAGTGAATTACAGAACAGGAACATGCCCAATTCAACCACGCCAGCCACTAATAGCCTTTCCAAGAATAGTAAAGGAGGGAATAATAATGCCCAAAACCAGCAAGAAGAAGTTTGACTTTAGTGGTTATGCCACCAAGGTCGGTCTGAAATGCTCGGACGGTCGTACCATTCTTCAAGATGCATTTGCAGATGCTGATGGAAAGACTGTTCCACTTGTTTACCAGCACATGCATAATGATCCTAAAAATATTCTTGGCCATGCGATTTTAGAGAATCGTAAAGATGGTGTATATGCATACTGTTCGCTGAATGATACTGAATCTGGTAAGACAGCTAAGGCACTTGTTCAGCATGGAGATATTACAGCACTCAGTATATATGCCAATTCCTTAGTGGAGAAGGCCAAGAACGTTGTTCATGGAGTTATTCGTGAAGTTTCAATCGTTATTGCTGGCGCTAATCCCGAAGCATATATTGACAACCTTGCATTCGAGCATGGGGACGGCACTGTCTCAACCGATGAGACGGAAGCAATCATCTGCGCGGGTGTTTTGTCGCACGACGCACTTGATATTGAAGAAGAGGAGGCAGAAGGGAAAAAAGAAGATCTCGCACATGTTGATACTGGAACTGAAAATTCACAAGAAACCGTCGGTGATATCTTTAATACTCTCTCCGAGAAACAGAAAACTGTGGTCTATGCAATGGTAGCACATGCTCTCGAAGTTTCTGAAGGTAAAGCTGTTACACATGGCGAAAAATCCGAGGACGAGGATGAAGACGAAACCGAAGACGACAAAGGTATCTCAGACGGTGCGCCCATACAACACACAAATAAAGAAAAAGGAGAATCTACAATGAAGAAAAACATTTTTGACAAAACGGCCCCAGCTACTGGTGGAGACGCGTTGAAGCATGAGGCACTGACCCGCGATGAACTCCGCTCAATCTTCTCTGACGCTCGTCAATCTCAGTCGACTCTTAAGAATGCCTTTCTTGCGCACGGCTACATGACTATTTCCGATGCGTTGGATTCTTATGAGCATCGCGACGACGTTCTGGCGCACGTCAACACCTATGGTATCGCGGAAAATGTCGATTATCTCTTTCCCGATGCTCGGTCATCAGACAGCACCCCGACCTTTATCAAACGTAATACCGAATGGGTAACCAAAGTCTTTGGCGGCGCCAAACATATTCCTTTCAGCCGCATCAAGACCCTCATGGCCGACATCACTGCTGACGATGCTCGCGCCAGGGGTTATGTCAAGGGCAACGAGAAGGTGGACGAGGTTATCACTCTCTTGAAGCGCACCACCGATCCCCAGACCGTTTACAAAAAGCAGAAACTCGATCGTGATGACATCATTGACATCGTTGACTTTGATGTTGTCATCTGGTTGCGTGCTGAAATGCGCATGATGCTTGAAGAGGAAATTGCCCGTGCCCAACTTGTTGGTGACGGCCGCAGCTCCATGTCCGATGACAAGATCAAGGAAGACAAGATCCGCCCAATCGCTACCGACGATGGTGTATACACCGTTGCAGTTACGATTGCTGAATCTGCGACAGTAGCTCAGATGATCGATGCAATTATTCTTGGTCGTAAGAGCTACCTTGGTTCTGGCACTCCCACTTTCTTCACCACTCCGGATGTCAATGGCGACATGCTTCTCCTGAAAGACAGCACTGGTCGTAGATTGTACAATACTGAGTCAGATCTGGCAGCTGGACTTCGTGCCCGCGAAATCATTGAAGTTCCGGTTATGGAGAACAAAATTGTTGTAACTCTTCCGGCACAGCAAGGTGTTGCTGGTAGTCAGAAACGTCTTATCGGCATCTCTGTCAATATGGCCGATTACTCTCTTGGTGCAGACAAGGGCGGCGCCGTTGCTATGTTTGATGACTTCGATATCGATTTCAATCAGTATAAATACCTGATTGAAACTCGCTGTTCTGGCGCGCTGACCATGCCTCATTCCGCCATTGCTTATTGGAGAACCGAACACATCGATGCGCTCTAAACCTTAGTCCTAACAAATAATTCAAAATGGAAGGGAGGTAGCCTATTATGGCTAAGTTTTATGGCGTGATAGGCTATGCCATTCAAACTGAAACTGCCCCAGGAGTCTGGGAAGACCAAATAACCGAGAAGAATTATCGAGGGGATGTCATTCTCGCCCAACAGAGATGGCAGAAAACTGAGGGCGTTAATAGCAATCTCAGCCTCGATAATTCTATCTCGATTGTTGCAGATACGTATGCCTATGCAAATTTTGGATTTATAAAGTATGTTATTTGGCACGGGCAGAAGTGGAATGTCAACTCACTTGCCATTAATCGACCTCGAATTGTTTTACAGATTGGGGGAATATACAATGGCAGGTAACAGACTCGACCTACACGATATTTTCATCGACATTCTTGGAACAACTGATAAGACTATATCTCGTGTATACTTTCAACCACCAACCGCGACTAAGATGGAGTATCCGTGTATTATCTATACGCGTTCCAATCGAAAAAACTTCTTTTCGAGCGATCGCATATATTTAGGTGTGAAGCAATACTTAGTCACAGTCGTAGATCAAAATCCAGATTCTTTAATTCCCGACAAAGTAATGGAACTACCATACTGTGCTTTTTCTACACACTTCGCGGTAGACGGTTTAAATCATGACGTCTATACGTTATATTTTTGAAAAGGAGAAAACAATGGCTAAATTAGTTTGGGATACTACTGGCGCAAAATTCGCCGAAACCGGTATTAAAAATGGTGTTCTGTATCCGCTTTCGGGTGGTGTTTATGGCGCTGGTGTAGCTTGGAATGGTTTGACTTCAGTTGGTGAAGCGCCTACTGGTGCAGAAGTTACTCCCTTCTATGCTGACAACCAGAAGTACCTCGAAATCACATCTGCAGAAGAATTCGCTGGCACCATTGGCTGCTACACTTATCCTGATGTTTTCAAAGCCTGTGTTGGTGAAGCCGATCTGTCTGCAGGTGTTTCTATTGGGCAACAGACTCATACTAAGTTTGGTTTCGCATACCGTACCGAGATCGTTAACGACATAGATGGTTTGGAGTATGGTTACAAACTCCATCTCGTTTACAATTCTATTGCTGGAATCTCTGCTCGCGATCATACGACTATTAACGACTCTCCCGCATTTGAAGAGTTGAGTTTCGATTTCACCGCCACCAAGGTTCCTGTCACCAATGCCAAACCCTCCGCCCACCTGGTTGTCGACTCTTCTAAGGTTAATGGAACAACGCTGGCAACTTTCGAAGACATTCTGTTCGGAACTGTTGGACTTGCTCCTCGCCTTCCTTTGCCTGATGAAATTGCTACTTTGTTTGCGACAGGGGCCCCGTCTGCTATTGCATTGTCTACCATTGTTCCTGCTGATGATGCTGCTAACATAGCAGTCACTGCAAACATCGTTCTTACGTTCAACAACCAAATCGCAAGCGAAGCTGTTGTTGTTACATCTAATGCTGGTGTTCTTGTTGCTGGCGCCAAGACCTGGGATGTAACAGGAAAGATTCTTACTTTTGATCCGACCGCGTCTTTGACCAACTCTGCATCTTACATCGTTACTGTCGGCGGCGTAGTAGATATTTATGGACAGGCCCTTACTGCAGTAGTGAAGAACTTTACGGTTGTAGCACTGTAAATCTTGCCTCTAGTCATTGAACCAATGTATTGATGTGGAATTAGGAGGTCCTCTGAAATATGGGGGCCTCCTAAGTTTAAAGTTAAAGAAGGAGATTATATATTATGCTAAAACAGACTGTAGCTTATACAGACTATGAAGGTAAACCTGCTACTCTAGTTTGTTATTTTCATTTGAACAAGTTTGAGTGGCTGGAACTTGAGACATACACCAAAGGTGGTCTCATTGAAAACCTTGAGAATGCTCTGGAAACTAATAATGCCAAGAAGACAATTGATCTTCTGAAAAAGATTATCCTTCGTGCCTATGGCGAGAAGAATTCCGAAACTGGTGTGTTTGAAAAAGATGACGACCGGGCTATTCGTTTCAGTAAGACCGAAGCTTTTAGTGAACTCTTCTATGATTTGGCATACGACGAAACGAAGTCTAAGGAATTTTTCCTCGGTCTCATCCCTCCCGAAGTTCGCGAGAAAGCATTAGCCAAATTGGAAGAAACAAAAACTATAGCATTTCCTACCAAGAAGACAGACGGCTAGGAGGGACGTTGAATGCTTGAGATAACAGTGCCAGAGAATGAGTTTTTTCATCCTGGACAAAATAAATTTATTTCTAGTCCTTCCTGCATATTATCTCTCGAGCATTCTTTGATCTCTGTGGCCAAGTGGGAAGCAAAGTGGCATACTCCATATTTAAACGCCAAACAAAGAACCTTTGCACAGGAGTTGGACTATATACGATGTATGGTTATTGGACCTGTTAAAAATGACTATGTATTTTCCGCACTTTCATCAGATAATATTGCTCAAATTCGAAGTTATATCGACGATCCAATGACAGCGACAACTTTTTCAAAGAGTCCAAACTCTATGTCTAAACAAGTAGTAACAGCAGAAATTCTTTATTCCCGAATGTTTGCCGATAACATCCCTATGGAATGTCAAAAGTGGCATTTGAATCGTTTACTTACTTTAATAAGGGTTTGCGATTCAAAGAATAGCCCACCTACCAAAATGAATAAGAAGCAGACAGCAGCACACTATGCTGAGCAGAATGCTCTTCGTAGGGCTCAGTATAATACAAAAGGTTGACCTATAAAATTAAGGAGGACGATAGGCATGGTTAAAATGACTCAACGTGGGTCTTTTAAAAATGCCGAACGATTCTTCGATAACAGCAAAGATCTCAGTCGTAGGCTTAGAACCGCGTTCGAGAGATATGGCGCACAAGGAGTCGAAGCGCTTCGATCGGCGACCCCAGAAGATAGTGGTCTAACTGCCAATAGTTGGTCTTATACTATTGAAAATTGGGGTATTGGATTTAATAACGCGAACATCCAAAACGGCTACTCTGTGGCACTTTTGATTCAGTATGGACATGCTACGCGAAGTGGCGGATATGTTGAAGGTATTGATTTTATTAATCCTGCTCTTCGCCCCATATTTGATCAAATTGCACAAGAGTGCTGGAAGGAGGTTCAAGGCTTATGAGCGACAAAATTGATCAAAGAATCGTGGAGATGTCTTTCGAGAATCAGAAGTTTGAGAAAGGCATCTCCCAATCTAAAAATAGTTTAAAAGAGTTTTCTAATGCACTTAAGGACACTGATTTAGCTAAAGATTTTTCAAGTCTTGAAAAGTCTGTAGGTGTTTTAGCAAACTCATTCTCTGCAATGTCACAAATAGGTATTGGTGCTTTACGAAGAATCGGCGAAGCAGCAATAAATGCTGGATCTAGATTGATTAAAAGCATGACAATTGAACCAGCAATTGCGGGGATGACTAAATATGAACAAAAAACAGCTGCCGTTCAAACTATAATGAACGCAACTGGTAAAAGTATTGGTGAAGTAAATGGTTATCTTGATCAATTAATGTGGTTCTCAGACGAAACAAGTTATGGTTTTACTGATATGACAGCGGCCCTAGCACAGATGACATCATCTGGTGGAAAAATAGAGACCCTTATTCCAATGATTACTGGTGTTGCAAATGCAACAGCTTTTGTTGGTAAAGGTGCTGGTGAATTTAGTCGAGCAATGTTTAATCTAAATCAGTCTTATGGTAAAGGAAGTCTTCAAAACCTAGATTGGGGTAGTTTACAACTAGCCGGCGTAGCGGGCAAAGATCTTGCAAAAGTATTTATTGATACAGGAAAAGCATTAGGAACCCTCGATAAGAATGGTAGAACCGCTAAGGGTACACTTGTCAACATTGGTACTTTTGCTTCATCATTGCAAGATAAATGGGCTAATACCAAAGTTATGGAAAAGGCTTTTGGTAAATTTTCTGAACTTTCTGAGGCTGCGTATAAACTCGTTAAAGCAGGTGAATACGAAACAGCAGCAGAAGCAATGGAATTTTTAGCTGGAAAGTATTCTATGATTGCCGAAAAAGGTTTTGCTGCAGCTCAAACAGCTAAAACATTTACTGAATCTATTAGTGCAACAATAGATGCAGTTTCTTCTGGTTGGATGCGTACATATGAACTTATGTTCGGAGATTTGGATGAAGCCAAAAAGAATTTTACAGCCTTAACTGGAATTTTATGGACTGTATTTGCTAGTGGTGCTAAAAGTCGAAATGAAATGCTTGCGTGGTTAAAAGAATTTGGTGGCATTTCGAATGTTTTTCAGGGACTTAAAACTTCTGCATTTTCATTATTAACCATTCTTAAACCTATTTCTCAAGCGTTTGACCAAATCTTTCCACCACGAACGAAAGAACAATGGTTAGCATTAACTGTAGCATTTAAGAATTTTACAGCAGGTTTAATTATTGCAGATTCTACTAGCGATAAAATTCGACGTACCTTTGCGGGGCTATTTGCAGTTATCGATATTGGATGGCAAGTTGTGAAGTTCTTAGGCAACGCAGCCTTTGAACTTGTCAAGATCTTTATCCCTCTTGGTAGTAGCTTCCTTGGCACATCTGCTTCTCTAGGAGACCTTCTAGTTAACATCAATAAAGCCATTAAGTCCTCTGGAGTTTTTCAGTATGGTTTATTGGCGGTTAAAATTGGTGTGGCTCTTTTACGAGACAGCATTTCCAAAATCATCTCCGTTGTTTCTGAGTTTGTGACTGGTTTATGGAATGCAGAAGACCCATTTGAGTATCTCAAGAACGTCGGGAGTAGAGTTTTCTCCGGACTTATCGAAGGAATCAAAATGGTAGTGTCCTGGATTTCTGGTAATTTCGCAAAAGCTGTTAAGGGCGTTTCAGATCTTTTCGGTGGAATCTTTGATGAATCAGCCGTCGGTATTTGGCCATCGATACTCAAAATTTTGAAAGAAGTTGTCGGATTTATTGGTGGTAAAGTTGTTGATGGATTCCAAAGTTTCAGTGATGTTATCAAAAATCTCGACTTTAATAAAATTGCAACATTTGTAGTTGGCGGAGTTCTATTAATCTTTATTAGTCAGTTGACAGAGTTAACTAAGGCTATGACTGGATTTACTAGTTCTCTCAGTGGTGCCGTTAATAGTTTTACGAAAAAGTTCTTAAAACTACCAGCAACTGGCGCGATTCGTGACATGGCATATGCTATTGGTGTTCTATCTGCAAGTATTTGGATTTTATCGCGTATTCCAGCAACAGATCTTGATAGAAGTCTTCGTGGATTAGCCATAGCAATGGGAATGTTTGTAGGCGCATATCTTTTAATTCAAGGTATCAATGTTGGTGCATCAAAACTCATGAAAGATAAAGATATGGCTACATCTGCTTTTGGTCTTACGGGTGTTGCAGCTGCTTTGTTAATTATGGCGGTTGCCGTTAAGACCATTAGTACAGTTGACAAAACAATGGTTTGGAATTCAACATTCGTCTTAGGCGCAATGCTTGGTTTCATCACTGCATATCAACTTTTAGCGGCTTTGGTTAGCATGCTTCCAAATCAACAAAAGATTTCGGCGAATCTCTTTGGAATGTCCTTTGCAATTCTAACACTTGTTGGTGCTTTAAAACTTCTAAATCTTTTCGGTATTGGCGAACTTAAATCAAGTCTTAGTAAACTGACTTCAATCTTATTTGTTATTGGTGCATTACAGGCAGTCTTTGCTCTTGCTGCTGGTCTTAGTGGCGGCAATAAAGTCGCTGTTAGTATTGCTGGAATGGCAATTGGAATTGCGTCCATGATCGGACTAATTAAACTTCTTTCTTTCATAGACAAAACCACTATTACTCAAAGTGTTAGCAATTTAGCACTTATCACACTTATTATTGCTGGCGTCGAAGTGACAATGGGATTGGCTGGCCGTTTAGGTGGCGGTAAGAAGATTCAAACTAATATTCTTGCAATTCAAGTAGGGATGCTTGCAATGGTTGGATTAATAGCCATTGTTGGTAACATGAAAAAAACAACTATCGATCAAGGACTTATTAATGTAGCCAAGATGGCTGGCGTTATTAGTGGTATTGAGGTATTAACGGCTCTTTCGGCTCGTATTGCCGGTGGGGCAAAGGTTCAAAGAATTCTTGGTGCAGTTACATTTACTCTACTTTCATTTACAGGAGTTGTTGCTATTCTTGGTAACATGAAACAAGCCGTTGTTGATCAGGGTATGATTACTTTGAACAAAATGGTTGGATTAATTAGTGTTATCGAATTTTTTACAGCCATGGCATCCAGCATTAGTGGGAATGCAAAAATGTTTTCATCTTTGATGGGTGTTAGTATAGCTATTATTGCTCTTGCTGGGTCACTTGCTCTTCTAAGTGTAATTGATCAGGGATTTCTTCGCGAAGCAACTATATCTCTAGCAATTGCATCAGCAGCGATTGTAGCCCTATCAATTGCTATGAAAAGTATATCTAGTGCTATTGGCTCAATGTCTAAGACAGATCTGAAAAAACAATTCAACGGCCTTAAAGTTGGCTTCGCCGCAATGGGTGGAATTCTTCTTTTAACAGCATCCTTCTTTGGTCTTTTAGGTTTAATTCTTCCAATCGTTAAAGATGTTGAATGGAAGGATCTTGGTATATTTGTTGCTGGCCTTAGTGCAGTAACTGTATTGTTTGCTGCCTTTGGTTATATCGGAAAACAACTTACTGATAAACAACTGGAAAAACAGTTTAATGGTCTTAGATCTGGATTTGCCACATTTGGAATAGTTCTTCTTTCAACAATGTCTTTCTTTGGTGTTTTGGCCCTAATTCTTCCTATTGTTAGAAATGTAAATATGGAGGATATTGGTAAGTTTATTATTGGTCTTGGTGCAATAACTGCATTATTCGCTACTTTTGGTTATATTGGAAAACAATTGACTGATAAACAATTGGAAAAACAATTCAACGGTCTTAAAGCTGGGTTTGCTGCAATGGCTGGAATTCTTCTCGCAACAGCATCCTTCTTCGGTCTTTTGGGTTTCGTTCTTCCAATCGTTAAACAAGTTGAATGGAAAGATCTCGCGATATTTCTTACTGCTATGAGTGCGATTGGTGCATTGGTTATTGCCTTTGGCCATACCGGAAAACAAGTGACTGATATACAACTCGATAAACAATTCAACGGTCTTAAAATTGGATTCATTGCGATGAGTGGAATTCTTCTATTAACAGCATCTCTATTTGGTCTTTTGGGTTTCGTTCTTCCAACCGTTAAACAAGTTGACTGGAAGGATCTCACGGTATTTCTTGCTGCACTAGGTGCTGTAACTTTAATTATTGGTGGCATTGCGCTACTAGGGAAGTCTTTCGAAACATTAGGCAAAGGTAGTGTTAATTCTCTTAAAGGTATAGGTATAGCAATTGTTGGAATGGCAGTAGTCATTTTAGCAACAGTTGGATTAGCTTTACTTATGAATGCGTTAATACCAAATGCTGAAAATCTTACTCAAGGACTCAATCTACTTGTAATAGTTGCTGCTGGAATCGGTCGTTTTATTGAAGCTATGGCTGGCGGTTCAATTGGAGCAAATCTTGAACGTCTTGGTGTAAGTATTGCTAATTTTGCTAGAACACTTAGTACTATCTCTTTCGCTCCTGAATCTCTACTTGGAATCAAAAATCTTGCCGAGGCAGTAGTTCTTATTACTGGCGCTTCAATTTTAGAAGGTATTAGCAGACTTACTAATTTTGGTACATCCCCAATGGAAACGTTTGGTACACAACTCTCTGGGTTAATCGCGGCCATCAATAAGGTTTCCACAGATGATGCAGACAAAGCATCTGTTATTTTAACCGCAATGAAACCCATGATCGATAATCTTAAACTGTTTGCCGAAGCGGCAAAAGCTATTCCTAGAGCTGGTGGGTTTGTTGGTTTATTCCTTGGTGACAACATAACTATTGAGAATTTTGGTATTCAACTTGCTGGTCTTGTTAACGCCTTTGCAAATGTTAGTATTGGGCAAGCAATTAAGTCTTCGGTAACTCTTTTCGCTATGGCACCAATGGCGGACAACCTTAAGATATTTGCCGAAGCGGCAAAAGCTATTCCTAGGGCTGGTGGGTTTGTTGGCGATTTCCTTGGCACTAAAAATGTTGGCGATTTTGGTACTCAACTTGTTGCTTTTGTTAATGCCTTTGCACTTCTTACTCTTACGCAAGTTTTTCATTCTTCATCGATCCTATTGGCTATGACACCAATGGCAGGATATCTTAAGACATTTGCTTTTGCTGCTCAAGAAATTCCTTCAAGTGCTAGTTGGCTTGGTACCAAGATTGGCGGAGTAAAGGATATCGAAGCATTTGGTTTAAAACTTGCTAGTCTTGTTACAACTTTTGGGGGCCTTGATGAAACTCAACTTAAGTTAGCTATTTCTAATCTTCAAAAGATGAATACCGATATGCTTCCAAATCTTAAAACATTTTCAGAGTTTACCGTTAGTCTAACTGCCTATCAAGGAATTGCTCTTAATACATTTGGGAACGATCTTCGAGCTTTTACTGAGACATTAACTGGTGCTGACTTTACTATAGTCGCTCCTGCAATGGCTGCTATGGACATCATTACAACATCCTTTCAAGTACTTGGCGCTACTGTTCTTGAAAATGCTAGACTATCATTTGAAAATAATAAAAAGCCGTTTCAAACGGTAGTTGCCTCTATTCTTGCCGAACCTACCCAGAATCTTGATGCGCAGAAGAGAACCTTTGTCGATAAACTTTCTTCAATCTTTCAAGAGGTCTTAGATAAAGGCGCCTCTTATGTGGAAGAGTTTAAGACACTTGGCGAAAACATTATCGCGGGGCTGAATGCTGGGATAGAGTCAAAGAAAACACCTGCTGTTGAAATAATTAAGAGTGTTGTTGGTGCTATTATATTTGGAGCACGTGAAGAGGCCGACTCGAATTCTCCTAGTAGAGTCTTTGAAACACTTGGTGGTTGGTTCACACTTGGTCTAGCCAAAGGTATCAAAGGAGAGACTGATTCTGCTGTTAAAGCCAGTGTTAACATGTCAAAAGCAACCGAAGAAGCAGTTCGCAATACATTGGGGATCCATTCAGATAGCACGGTCGGATCTCGTCTAGGTGGTTCTTTTGTCTCGGGAATGGGGAGTGGAGCTAAAGCAGGAATACCCGCACTAGTCGATGCAATGAAAAAGATTGGTTTTGAAATTCCTCAAGGAATCGTCGATACACTTCAAAATGGAACCGCCATAGTACTCGACGCAGCAGATAGTCTTGGCATCGATACTGGTAACATGACGATTAAAGGTTTTATATCTGGAATAGCTAGTACTGCTGGTGCCCCTGGTGGGCTCACAGCCAGTATCGAGGCTCTTATGGAGTTGCTTGATCCAAATGCTGTTAAAGCTGCTGCTGAAGCTGCTGGAAAAGATGCAACGGATGCCTACAAAGATGAAATGCAGACTGGACTTGGAGATGTTCAGAAAGTTGTCAAAACTGAACTAGAGAAACTCAAAGCACTTTTTGAAGAGAGAGAGTTCTACGGTACTATCACGATCAATGAAGAATTGAAAATGCTTGAAGTATTACATGCAAAATACAAAGAAGATTCCGAACAACGTAAATTGATTGATCGTGAAATCTATTCTCGTCTTAAGACAATCTATGAAGCTCAGATCGCATATATCGACGGTGTCAAGAAGGCCGAAGCTGATGCGGTTAAAGAAAAGGCCAAGTTAAAAGCCGACTATGATAAGAACGTGGCCGACTTACTAGAAGACGCCGACAAAAAAGGCGCGGAAATCATGAAAAAGCATACTGATGATGCGTTTGATGCTCAAGTCGCTGCTGATAAGAAACTCGAAAAGGAGAATGAGAGTTACAATAAGGATGTTACTTCCATTTTCGAGAGATCTGAAGTAGATAGACAAAGACTTCGCGAACAGTATGCCACAGATCAAAAGTCAATCAACGAAAAGCTTCTATCTGATATTGATGCTCAAAACAAAGCCTATGAATCTGCTGTCAAGTCTCGTGCAGATTCAATCTTCAATTCTTATGGTTTGTTTGCAGCAGTCGAACCCGATACTAAGATCACTGGTGCCCAACTTTTAAAGAATTTACAGGGTCAAAGTACAGCACTTGCTGAATGGAAACAATCCCTTGCAGATCTCGCAGGTCGTGGCGTCGGTGATGCTATGATTCAAGATCTTCAGGCTATGGGACCTACCTCCAAGGACCAAATTAAAGCTCTTCTTACCCTTACTGACACACAACTTACAGAATATGTTGGTTTATTCGAGAGTAAATACTCCTTCGCACGAACAAAGGCAGAAGAAGAACTTGTAGGTTTGAAGGATAGTACTGCTCTAGCAATTCAAGGTCTCAATGCACAAACAGCCATTGATCTTTCTACTTTAGAAGCTGAATTCACCACTTCTATGGCCACAATTGATAGTAACATGGCAATAGATATGGGTACAATTCGTACTACTCATGAAGAAGTATTGGCTGAAATCAAAAGCGACCTTAATAAAAAACTTGGCGAGATAGAAACTACTTGGCTTGATGGTATACACGATCTTGTTGTTGAAGCAACTGGTAAAATGACTGACATGAAATCCGTGTATACTACTTCATTGAGTAAGATTAATACTGATCTTACAGAAGACCTTACGACAATGAAGACCACCTTCCAAACAAACATGAAAACTATTGTTGGACTGACTGAAAAAGAACTTATTAATTTAATTGAAAATAACAAAACTAGACTCGCACAACTCAACACAGATACTGGTTTAAAACTTGGCGAAGTCGCAAAGACCTTTGGAACCGGTGGAACAAACAGTACAACTTCCTTTGGATCAACACTCAAGGACATTATACCTAATACAATTTCATCACTTAGCACCTTAGTTCCTGCAATCAAAACTTCCTTTGATGCTGTCAATTCAGAGTTTATTACAGCAGGTACAAATGCTGCTGCTGGATTTGCCCAAGGTATTCGTAATGGGTCATATTTAGCAGTAAATGCAGCTGCTTATCTTGCTCGTAGTGCAGTTACATCAGCAGAAGGAACTCTTAACGAGAAGTCTCCAAGTAAAGTCTTTGAAGGAATTGGTAAGTTTGTTAGCATGGGTTTCGCAAATGGTATCATTAACTATGCTTACCAAGCTGAGAAGGCAAGCGAAGAGATGGCTCGAGGACCAATTGCAGCAGTATCACAGGCATTGGCCGAAATGGAAGACTCAAATGACTTGTCCTTTACAATTACTCCAGTCATTGATCTAAGTGGTATTCGTCCTAATGACATTTCCAAATTGCTTAAGGCACCAGTTCTTTTTGGAACTGCATCGAGTAAGTTGGCAGTTGAAACAGTTCAAAATGGAAGTCGTGAATTAGCACAGACTGCACAAACTAATAGCACTAACGCGTCGAATAACCAATCCACACAAGGAGCAACCATATCTTTAACACAGAATAACTATTCTCCTGTAGCATTGTCGAGACTTGAAATTTATCGACAGACAAAGAATCAACTTTCGGCAATGAAAGGAATGGTGGTCGGCACATGATTAATTCTGTAACCGTTACAAATTATTTAAATGAGTCGGTTGCACTTGAATTGGGGTTCCCGGAGAAATCCGGGTTCCTCATTCAAGAAATCGCAGGTCTTAGTCCCAGTAAAGCTGACATAAACATGACAGATCTATCCACAGGCGATGGTTCAGTGTATAACTCAGCTAGGATTAATAGAAGAAATATTGTATTTACTATAAGACTTCTTGAAAATCCAACAATTGAGATTACACGGCAGAACACATACAAGTACTTTCCAATCAAGAAGCGTGTTAAGTTACTTATAGAATCAGACACGCGTACGTGCGAGATTTATGGGTATGTTGAATCAAATGACCCAAACATATTTAGCAAAGAAGAGACCACTCAGATTTCTATTGTCTGTCCTAATCCATATTTCTATTCTCAAGGAACAACGATAACTATATTTTCAGGACTTAATCCAGAATTTGAGTTTCCGTTTTCTAATGAGTCATTATCAGAAAATCTTCTTGTAATGGGCAGCATTCTTACCAATGCAGAGCAAACAATTTACTATACCGGAGATGCTGAAATTGGAGTATTTATTTCAATTCATGCTCTTGGCGATGTAGACATGTTAACAATTTACAACTCAGGAACACAAGAAGTTATGAAAATTGATACCGATCGCTTAGCCACATTGACTGGTTTTGGAATCATCATGGGAGATGACATATTCATATCTACAATAAAAGGTCAAAAGTCTATAACATTATTCAGAGATGGTACCTATACAAATATTCTAAACTGTTTAGATAAAAATGTAGATTGGTTTCAGTTAGCAAGAGGCGATAATGTATTTGCCTTTAGTGCTGAATCAGGAGGTACAAATCTACAGTTTAGAGTGGAGAATCAAACGGTTTACGAAGGAGTTTAAGATGGACATTTTAGTTTTAAACACTAATTTAGAAGCCGTTGCTGCTGTAGATACCTTTGAATCTCTGTTATGGACAGATCGATATTGTGGGAATGGAGAGTTTGAAATCTATACATTGGCGACAAACGAACTAATAACTTGGTTAAGAGAAGACTATTATCTTTGGCTTAAAGAATCAAATCATCAAATGATAATCGAAGGAATACAGATTAAGTCCGATTCTGAGTTAGGTAACCGGTTAGTAGTTACAGGGAGATCGCTTGAATCACTTCTTGATCGTCGTATTATTTGGGGTCAAACTGTACTAACCGGTAACCTACAGGATGGGATAGAAAAGTTACTTAATGAAAATGTTATTTCACCAGTAATATCAGATCGAACAATTGATAACTTTATATTTGAGGCCTCGACCGATCCCCTTGTTACAACCCTAACCGTTGATGCACAGTTCACGTGGACAAACTTGTATGATAGTATTAAAGGTCTCTGTGCTGCAAATAATATCGGATTTCAAGTAACTCTTGAGGACGACCAGTTTGTATTCAAGTTATACGCAGGGGCCGATCGGTCATATGATCAATTTGTGAATCCGTACGTTATATTCTCACCATACTATGAGAATCTCATAAACAGTAACTATACAGAGAGTAAGAAGACAGTAAAGACTGTTACTCTTGTTGCTGGTGAGGGTGAAGGACCGGACCGAATAACAACAGTTGTCGGTATGGCAGCAAACCTTACACGTAGAGAGATGTATACGGATGCACGAGACCTTTCTCAGACAGTTGACGGAAACGAGATGCTTGAAGCGGATTACCTTTTACAGTTAGCGCAACGTGGGACCGAGGACTTAACAAACCATATTCTCGCTCAAACATTTGACGGACAGATAGATCCTAAAGTTATGTATACATTTGGTGAATCATTCTTCATGGGTGATATTGTCCAGATAGCAAATGAGTATGGTATGGAAGCAAAGTCTCGAGTTACTGAAATTATCTATTCACAGAGTTTATCTAGCGTGGATGTGTATCCAACATTCACCATGATTGAGTAAGGAGATTCACATGGGTGTAACATATGGTTTTTATGACTCAATAGGTGGCGATCGTGCATATAGTGCCACGCAGTTATCCTCTTTATTTGATGGAATAATTAATGATGGAGTCTTCATGTCGATTGGGGACGCATTGGTTGTTATTGCATCAACGGGAATGAATGTTATTGTTGGTTCTGGACGAGCCTGGTTCAACAAGACATGGACAAATAATGACGGGGCGTTAGTATTAGTTATCGCTGCATCTGAATCGGTTCTTAATCGTATTGATATGGTAGTTTTGGAAACTGATATGAGTGAAGAAATTCGTGCCAATACCATTAAAGTAATTAAAGGAACTCCTGGTAGTTCGCCTATAGCTCCAACACTTGTTAATACTGAGTTTGTTCATCAGTATCCATTGGCTCATATTTATGTTGGGGCTGGAGTTACTTCAATTATTACTGCTAATATTACGAATAAGATTGGAACGATTGACTGTCCGTTCATTACAGGAATTCTTGAAACTGTTGATATTTCTGATTTACTTACTCAGTGGGATAGTGAATTTCATAGTTGGATGGACACACTTGCTGATATTTTGGACGAAAATACAGCAGGAAATTTGTTAAATTTAATCGATGATCATATTGCTGATTATGTGCGTAATCCTGCATTCGGTCCAGCAACTGGAGTCGTTGATGCTTACACATTCAGCGCCATGTCAGCAACATCATTAGTGGACGGTATGTCCGTATATTTGGATAATGTCATTGCTGCTAATACGGGCGCATCAACTTTTAATTGGAGTGGACTTGGTGTAAAAGCTATTGTAGATGCAAAAGGGGCCGCATTAACAGCAGGAAAAATGCCTTTAAGTTGTATTGTTGGTCTTCGCTACAACGCAAGTACATCGTCTTTTCAATTGTTGGGTGAAGGAGGTGAGACACTAACTGGCGACATGGTTGCTGGCGATTTACTTGCTGGAAAGACCGGATATAGTAATGACCCTTTGACAAAAATTACTGGCACAAAAGATCTGTCAAACTTATCTGCTGGAAATATTAAAAGTGGGGTTGTCATTGCCGGTATAACTGGAACATTACCAGATGGTACGGGTAAAGTAGGATACGCTAACGGAAATGTAAACCCAGCTAGTATAGGAAATGTATTAACGGTTACGGGAATGGCTTTTCGGCCCACACTGATAATGGTTGGTGGGAGTATAACTGGGGGTTTAGCTTGGTCAATAATGAGAGATAATATCCTAGGCCAAGATTGGTCGGCTATATTTTTTATTGAAGCTTTAAATGGTCTTCATCAATGGCGGTCAACAGGTTGGGGGGTACCGCCTACTGAATACGGGCATGTGACTTATGCACCTAATGCTTCTGGGTTTACCTTAACTTGGGAAAATGGGTATAAACCAACAGGCACAATTTATTGGCACGCAGTTGGTGGGCCATAAGGAGGAGGTGAATGATATGTCAGATGTAGTACAGGCGTTACAACCACATAAACGTGGAGACTACTTATGGCACGCAGTTGGTGGGCCATAAGGAGGAGGTGAATGATATGTCAGATGTAGTACAGGCGTTACAACCACATAAACGTGGAGACTACTTTTCGTTCTTTGCTGAGTTAAAGAACGAATTTAATCAGGCAATTGTTATCGATGATAGCCTGATAAGTAGTCAAATTAGAGATAGTCATGGAAATTTAATTGACGATCTCGACATTTCATCCACAAATATTCCCGGTCAATATTTGGTTGAAAAAGACGACACGACCGGTTGGCCACTAGGAAACTTAGAAATTGATTTGGAATTTCTTCTCAGTGCAAAACCTAAATCATCTCCTACCTTTACAGTTCTGATAATAAAGGATGTGACGCAGCATGCCTGATATTTCATTAGTTGTCGTGACATCCATATCAACTATACATTTGGTAGTTTCTCCTGTGGCAATAATACCAACTATACATTTGGTAGTTTCTCCTGTGGCAATAATGCCTAATCATATTCATACATATGTGCACGACCAACAAGTTGCTGCAGCAGTATGGAATGTGAATCATCATATGGGAAAGTTTCCATCTGTAATAATTGTTGATACTGGTAATAGTGTTGTTATAGGCGACATTGTGTATGTAGATCTAAATCATCTAACGCTTACATTTAGCAGTAGTTTTTCAGGCAAAGTATACATGAATTAAAGGAGGATCACATGAAACATTTAACAAATTTGGACATGAACTATAATCAACTCTTGAATGTTCTGATACAGAAACTGGCAGCTGCACCTACGAGTCCTGCTCCAGTAGAAGGACAAATATATTACAACACCACATCTCATCGTGCGTTCAAGTTTAATGGCACTGGTTGGGTGGGTATGGACGCGGCCGACGCTTCGCAACTGGCTGTGGCAAACATTGGTAGTACTGCCGAAACTGTTGGTGGTAGTGTTAATAATGGTTCGGCGGCTACTGCTGCAAGATCGGATCATAAACACGCCATCACTACTCCTTCGCTCGAAGCGTTAGGAGCTACTACGGATGTTACAACTCTTGACACGTCAACTACTGCACATGGTCTTGCACCTAAAGCCGTGGCTCCTGCAGCTGGATTAATGAATGTTCTTGGAATTGCAAATGGCGAAACTGCTATTACAAACAAGCCGTTGTTTGATGCCACCAATCCAGCAGCAATTGGGTCGGCAAGTCCTGGTACGGCGATGACAGCAGCCCGTAGAGATCACGTTCATGCCGATGCAGCGTCGCATACGCAGAACACTGATACTGGAACCTCCAGCAACACATTTATAATTGGCACTAGTGGGCCGAAAGTAAAGAATTCTTCTGGCGAAATACAGATGCGTAACAATGGCGATACTGACTATGCTGATATTAGAGTAAAGAACCTTGTTGTGGAAGGCACCGCAACCACAATTAACTCTAATGAAGTTAATATTGGCGACTCTGAAATACTGTTGAATTCCGACATCACGACTAGTGCTGCAAATTCTGATGGTGGTCTAGCTATTAAAAGGTTGATGGCAGATAACGCAACTCGTAAAGATGCCTTATTGACCTTTAATAATAGTACTGGAAAATGGCAGGTCACTCAGGGCGCGGTCACGGGAACATTGATTACTACACAAGTAGCATCTAAAGTTACTGCGGCCATGGGAGATGGAGCAGCTACGTCTTATGTTATTACCCATAATCTGAATTCCAGAGATCTTATTGTTATGATACGTCAAACCGGTTCTCCGTACGGAGAAGTCTATGCCGACATCGAATTCACAACAGTTAATACATTAACTGTTACTTTTGCAACTGCTCCAACAGCTGATCTCTACACTGTTACCATTATTGGGTAAGAAGTCAAAGGGTAGGTAGTGTTGGCAGCTACAGCACTACCTGCTCCAGTTTTCTGGAGGTGCAAATAATGAAGATTTTCGGGATCGAGTTAAAATTTAATGATAATACAGTTTGGCATGCTGGAAATTTGAATCCAACAACTATTGCAATACAATCTAGCGCACCTACAGGAAATACTTCTGTTTTATGGATAAATTCTACAACAAGTGTGGCGAGTTATTGGAACGGTTCGGCTTGGGTTAGTATCGTCGGAGTTTGGGGGTAAGGAGGAATAATCTTGGCAAATATATTAAAAACAGATATTGATGCGTGGTATACCCAACTAAATGCCTCTCGCGTGAGACTTGGCTTGGGTACAATTACTGCGCCTACTATTACACCGGGTAATCCTACCTTGATCGCCGATGTGAGTACACTAAAATCTGAATTTGCCACGATGAGTGTTGATACATATTTCCAATATGCTACATATTCCGACGTTAGTGGAGTTACCACTGGAGTTAAAACTTTGGCGAGTCAAAAGACAGCCTTTCAGAATACACTTAATTCTGTAGATGCAACAATTATATGTAGAAATAATGCGACAAATGCTTATGGTTTAAATACAAATGGGACTAATACTAATGGAAGCCATCCTAATGGTACTTGTAATAATGGAACGTGCAGTCAGGGTACTATGAGTCTAACCTTACAGACGTATAGTACAAATACAAACGGGGCTTGTTCTAATGGAGCATGTACCAACGGAACAAACACACATACAAATAAAACCAATCTATTTAATTCCAACGGAACAAACTCACATACAAATAAAACCAATCTATTTAATTCCAACGGAACAAATTCTAATGGTGCATGTAGTAATGGAATATGTAGTAATGGAACACATTTAAATCTAACTAATTCCAATGGGACAAATAGCAATGGCGTAAATTTATTAGGGACTAAGAGTAACGGTACAAAGAGTAACGGTACAAAGAGTAATACTACAAATAGTAATGGAACAAATCCTAACGGAACACAGTCAAATGTCGGAATGAGTAACGGTTATCATAGTAATGGAACATGTAGTAACGGCGCATTAAGTAACGATTATCATAGTAACGGAGCATGTACCAATGGTACTAATAGTTATGGTTCAAATGGTTATGGTGCGTGCGGTAACGGTAATTATTCTAATGGGGTATGCCCAAATGGAACATGCCCAAATGGAACAAATTCGAATGTTTCTTATGGAAATGGAATTAATAGTAATACTCTGAAATCTAATACTACTGTAGTAGATGTTGGAAATTCGAATGCTTCAAAAACAAACTAGAGAGGGGCCCTTAAAATGATTGAAAATCGGGAGACTGTAGTTCTATATACAACAGCAACTTGTAATCTTAATTGTGTTTATTGTTATATCGATAAAAATAAGGCGTTGGTGGAAATAGATAACATTCTAGATGAAAGTTTTAAGGGAGATTATTATGAAAAGTTTATATTAGAAATGTTTCCCGACCCGAACCAATTGAAAACTTTGGAGACTTGGGGCGGAGAACCATTTCTAAGAATGGACAGAATTTACAATACTCTGGAAAGAATTATTCCAAAATATCCAAATCTTGCTGGTTTCTTCGCTTCTACAAATATGGCTTTTGACCAATGGAATGAACAGTTCTTCGGTTTAATGAAAATATTTGGGCATTTTCCAAGAAGAATTTTTAACTACTGTCTTCAAGTCTCTTTGGATGGTCCAGAAGAATTTACAGATATGACAAGAGGAAATGGAACAACTAACAAAATTTTGGATAATTATGAAAAGATGTTAGGATTACTTACTGAAATTCTTCCGCCAAATGTGAATCTTTTAATTCAATTTAAACCAACATTAGATATTAATACGGTGAGAATGCTTAATTCAAAAAATGCGATAATCGAGTATTATATGATCTTTGATAAACTTATAGATCGTCTACGAAAACTAAATCGCAGTAATATATCTATAGGAGAAGGAATTCCGAATTTGGCATGTCCTTCTCTGGCAACAAAGGAAGACGGGATATTTTTTGCAAATCTTTGTCAAACAACAAGAATGATCGAAAAAGATATTGGACGATATTTATTATATTATAAGAATATTACACCGTTTTCTAATGGCGCAATGGGTGATGTTAATCTTACTCTGAAACATAAGAATTTTACTTGTGGGACTGGATATACAACTATTGGGTTTCTACCAAATGAAATGGTTTCGTCATGCCATAATGGATTCGTTGATATTGTTTCAAACTATAAAAAATTTGCGAATGCTAACGATGGTAGATCCACAATTGATGCAAAGATATTTCTCTCAGAACAAAAACACCGTATGATTTTTCATAAAAATGATTATAATAAATATGAAAATCAAATGGCTTGTTTTAATTGTGAGGGTACATCTGCAAGGGTTGCTACTATTGCTACTCAATTAGTGTTGTTAGCACATGCCGGTCAGGTACTGCCCTTATATAAAGATGACGTAGAGGCAATAAAAGCTGCTATCTTTTATCAAAGTCATACTGCTTTTTGTGTAAGGGATAACCATGCGACAACAGGATCTCTAACTATGATCCATAATGGAATGTTGAAGTTTTTATTTAACGGTGCCCATCAGTTGTTGGAGGATAAAAATTCAATAAATTGGGTCAAGTAGTATGCCCGTGGAGGAAAAAATGAACAGATCTACTTATCAAATGGAAGAAGATGAACTCCTAAAAGTAATACTTGATAAAAGATTCTTTTCAATTTGGAAAAATTCAGAAGGAAATAAACTATGGGAACTGTCAAATTTAGAACTTTATATTACTTCTGAATGTAATCTTAAATGTGAATACTGTTATTTGAATACAAGAGGTGATCAACTTTATCCAAAAGAATTCAGAAAAGAAGAACTCATTTATGAAAATTTGTTAAAAATATTCGACTGGTGGTTAGAGAATGATTTTTATGTAAATGAATTATCATTGTTCTCTGGTGAAATTTGGCACCTTCCATATGGAATAAAAATTCTCGAGACGATTCTATCATATACGAGAAAAGGGTTGAGGCTAAGAGCCATTTCACTTCCTACAAATTCAACATTTATTTTGGAAGATGCCACACTAAATCAAATGCAATATTTTGTAGATTCTTTTAAAGAATGCGGCACTTCACTAATTATTTCTCATTCTGTCGATGGTATATTTTTGGAAGATATAAGTAGGCCGATGAAATCGACAACTACAATAAGAGATCAATCATTTTATGATCGCCTCTTTATATTTGCAAAGAAGAATAATTTCTTTTTTCATCCGATGGTTTCTGCTGTTGCAATTGAAAAATGGAACGATAACTATGATTGGTTTAAGGAAATGTGTGTAAAGTATGACATGAAATTTCCAGATGCTATTATGATGTTGGAAGTAAGAAATCCAGATTGGACAGATGAAAAACTTGAGTATCTAAAGAAATATTATACTCATCAAATAGTTGGTTTTTGGGAAGAGGCAAAACATAATTTTGATAACTTTCTTGCAAAGGTATTCTGTATAGGTGGAGATGAGCCGTCAAATGGTTATATTAATATTGCCATGCCGATGGCTAAGACTCAAGCTGGATGTACAATACCCAGTTGTCTTTTCGTTCGTGTTGGGGATTTATCATTGGTCCCATGTCATAGGACGGCCTATCCACAGTATATTTATGGGAAGTTTGAATTAGAAAATGGAAAAATAATTGGAGTTAATGCTAATAATACGGCGTTCGCATCCAAAATTTATTTCAGTAATAATTTGACTTCTCACCATGGTTGTGACGTCTGTCAATACAATGGATTTTGTCTCAGGGGTTGTTTTGGAGAACAGTACGAGAATACGGAAGATGCATTTATGCCAGATCCAATAGTTTGTAATATGTTTAAAACCAAATATAACCATCTTATAGATGTGTACGTAGGACTTGGAGTTTTTGAATATATGTCAAAAATATCCTCAAGTGATTTTCGGTATATTATGTGCCAACAAATCTTACTTCAGGTTGACAGAGTTCAAAAAGAAAGAGTGATGCAAAATGCTAAATGAAATGATATTATCATTAATGAATCTAATTGCAAGAGAAGGTATGACAGAAACCTCGTCAAATAAACTAATTGGTTTAGTAGATACATTATTAACT
>Ga0194039_1000438_pt1 | contig 25216 bp, 20 predicted proteins | sample JunL228m_MetaG_FD_148679 | JGI IMG/M metagenome (GOLD analysis project Ga0194039, IMG submission 148679) | Anoxic zone freshwater microbial communities from boreal shield lake in IISD Experimental Lakes Area, Ontario, Canada - Jun2016-L227-8m | ecosystem: Environmental > Aquatic > Freshwater >... | reverse complement strand
GCTGCTGACCGGACGCCGGCATTTCGAGGCCACCGGAAATATCGTCGCGGACGCGCAGGCGCTCCAGAACCACGAACCGGCCCGCCCGCGCAGCTTCAACCCCGAAGCTGGACAGCGATCTCGAGATCATCCTGCTCAAGGCGCTGCGCAACGCGCCGGCCGAACGCTATCGCAGCGTCGCCGCCCTGGGGGCGGATCTCGAACACTACCGCCGCGGGGAGGTCATCAGCGCGCGCCCGGTGACCGCACTCGAACTCGCCCGCAAACTGGTCCTGCGCAACCGCGCGATCACCGCGGTCATCAGCTTTTCCCTCCTCGTTTTTCTGGCCGGATCGGTCGCCGCGTTCTGGCAGATCACCGACCGCGCAAAGGCGGCCGAAGCCGCGCTCGCCGAGGCCAAAACACAGCGGGAACACGCCCTGAAAAACGAGCTTTGGGCCGAGGAAAAACGGAAGGAAGCCCAGGCGGCCTACGACAAGCTGAGCCTGGCTGAGAAGGCCCGGCAGGATGCGGTGAACGCCACGACGCGCGCGCAGTCGGAGACCGAGCAGGAACGGCAGAAGCGCGCGGCGGACGTGAAGGCAGCTAATGCCCGCGTTGTCGGCGCGGACCAAAAGCTGACCGAGGCCCAGAGGAAGATCGACGATCTTCAGGCTCAGGCCGCCGTTCCCCAGCCGACCGTCGAGCCCCCCCGCAGGCGGCCCCCCTTCCTCGATGACCGGGAAAAATTTCTCCGGGCCAACCGGGCGATGAATGCGATGAGCGAGATGTTGATGACCTTTCAACAGGATCTGAATCCCAGCCAGCTGATCGGCTACAAATCCAATCCTGAGATCATTCTCAAACGAATCAGCTCCGGGTTGGAATCGGTTTGCCAGACGATTCTTCTCGATCCAACCCTGCCCCAGGCATGGATGATGAAGGGCCGCTACCACCTCGCGTGCATGGAGGTCGCCCAGGCAAAGGAATCTTTCCAAATGGCTGAGAAATCGGCTCAGGCGATGCAGGGAGCGGATCTGCCCGACTTGCTGGGACCGGATCGCCCGCAGGCACTCCTCGCCATCTCCGAACAATTGGCCAGGCCGACCGGCGACCGGTTTGAGAAAGCCGCCTCGCTTCTCAATGGCAACGGCTCGCCGGCCGACCAGATCACGGCCGGTGTCATCCAATTCCTGCAGGACAAACCGATCGCCCGGCGGAGCTCTTTCAGCTCCAGCCCGACCGGACGCGTCCCCGGCACTTCGGAAGTGGCCGTTGACCTCATGGCCTCCAACGGAGGGATCGGAAAAATCGTTGTGGGAGGGGGAGGACACGAGGTGTCCATCTCCGGAATTCCGAAGCTGCTGGATCTCTCTCCGCTCAAATCGCTCTCGCAGCAGCCGGTTCGGATCAAGATCCAGGGTGCCGATACGCTCGACTGGGCGACACTTGCCGCCCTGCCGCTCGAATCCCTCGATCTCACCGGCTGCGGGATCGGGAGCCTCCCCGCCGGGCTGCGAGGGTTCGCAAAGATCCAGACGCTCTCCCTGAAGGACACCGCCTTTTCCGATCTGTCTCTGGCGCGGATGCTGCCTTTGCTCTCCACCCTCGACATCTCGGGCACCTCGATCAGCGACCTCGCGCCGCTCGCCACCAGCCGCAGACTCCTGTCGCTGGATCTCGGTCGCCTCGCTGCGGAGAACATCAGAACCCTCATGTTCCTCCCGCTCGCGCGCCTCACGCTCACCCCCACGCTGATCTCCGACAAAGCCTCGCTCAATACCCTGCGCGGACACCGCACGATCCGCGTCCTTCGCACGCCGGATGACCCGGACGACCAGACCGCCGCCGAATTCTGGCGCAAGTTCGACGCGGGAGAATATGACTCCGGCGGGTAAGAGCCGGAGGCCTTTGCAGAAGAAACTTTACACCACGAGTTCCCCCGAACTATGGATAGGTTTGCCACCATGAAAGCATTCTCCGTTTCTCCCGTTGTCGCCGTGTTGATGCTGCTTTTCCTTCCGCCCTCCGCGCGGGCGCAATCTCCGGGAGCGGCGGCGGCAAACGATGCCGCCTACACCCTGTTCTCGGCGGGCGACTATGCCGCCGCCGCGACGGCCTACCAGGCAATCCTGAAGGATTACCCGACCGACGGCGTGGTGCCGGTGGCCACGATCCAGCTGGCCTTCTCCCAGTATTTCCTCGGCCAGTTGGACAACGCCCAGACGTCGCTCGCCAAGGTGATGTCCTTCCCGGCACTGCCGCCGGAACTTACCCAGGTCGCCGACAGCCTCCTGCCGCAAATCCTGTCATCAAAGGCCGCCGGGATGCCCGCAGGCGATGCCAAACGGAAGGCCGCCTTCGAGGACGCAGTCAAAAAGTTTTCCGACTTCGTCACGAAATACCCGCAGGCCCCCGAGGTCGAAAGCGCGATCAGCGGGCGTGCGATCGCGAATTTTCAGATCGAAAATTTTGACAAGGTCGTCGAGGACATGCGGCTGAATCTCCAGAAGTTCCCGTCGAGCGGAACGATCGACTCGAGCAAGAACCTGCTGGCCCTCGCGCTCGCCACGCAGGGCGGCGCAGGGCTGCTGCAGGGCGACAGCGCCAAGGGCATGGATCTGCTCAAACAGGCCGAGGTGCTTCTCCAGCAGATCATCTCCGGAAAAAAGGACATCGCACTCATCAACGACGCGGATTTCCAGATCGGGGAAATCCTTTTTATGCAGGCCGCGTTCAGCCCCGATGCCGACCGTCCGGCCCTCTATCAGAAGGCGCTCGAGGCCTACCGGTCCATCCTGCCCCAGAGCGAGATCGTCAAGCTCCAGGAGGAGAAGGTCCGCGGGTTTCCGGCGCTCAAGGCCGACGCAATCCGCGCGAAGGACATGAACCGGAAAAAGCAGCTCGACAAGGACAACGAGCGCGAACTCCGCAAACTTGAGGAAATCAAAGCCAAGCCGGACCAGATCGCGATCGCCATTCTCAAGATGGGCGAGATTTTCTTCAACGCGCAACAATACAACGAATCCCGCGCGGTGATCCGCCACGTCACCCCGTTCCTGACATCCGACGACGAAAAGATGCGCGCGCTCTACTTCCAAACGATGAGCTACGCGCAGCAAAGCTCGCTCGACAACACGGTGCAGGGATACAAGGAATTCACCGGATCTTACAAAGGCAAAGCGATTGCCGAGACCCTTCCCTTCACGGTGGGCAACCTTTATCTCGCGGCGGGCAAACCGGTCGATGCCATCGGCTACTACGACGAATCGCTCGCCCAATACCCGAATGGCCGGCTGGCCGGGCTCTCGGTCGTCAGCAAGGCCCAGGCACAGGTTTCTCTCAAGCAGTTCGCCGAGGCCCTCAAGACCTTCCAGGAACACCTCGCAAAAAACCCTCCGCCCGATGTCGCCGTCGTCGCGCAATACGGGCTCGCCGGGATTTACAAGGACACCGAAAAGTGGGACGACGCGATCGCCGCCTACAAGGTGGTGAAGGACAAGTTTGCGGGTACCCCCCAGGCGGTGGAATCGGATTACTGGATCGCGATCGCCACCCAGCAAAAAGGCGACAGCGCCGCAGCGGCCCCGCTCCTCGACTCCTTCGTCAAGGCCAATGAAAACCACCCTCTGACCCCCCTGGCCATGTATGCCCTCGGCGGGGCGCAGATCAAACTCGGCAAACAGGCCGATGGCGCGGCGACGCTCGCGGCGCTCGCGGAGAAATTTCCCGACAGCCAGGCCGCACCCTACACGTATTTCATGCGCGCCCAGATCGCCGGAGGCGCGCAGAAGCCGGACGAGGTCGTCGCGCTCATGCGGCGTTTCGTCGAAAAATACCCGGCCGACGACAAGGTTCCCTTCGCCTACGACTCGATCGCACAGACTGCGATGAAGGCCGGAAAGCCGGACGAAGCGATCGCCTCCTACTCGGAGTTTGTCCAGCGCTATCCCGAGAGCCCGCAGGCGGGCGGAGTGCTCGTCAAAGTCGCCGAGATCCAGCGCGGCAATGCCGAGCGGCTGGCCGTCAACTACACCTCGCTCTCCCCGGACGACCAGACGAAGTGGAAGGCGGCGGTTGACGCCTCGGTTTCCACGGCCGAGGAGATGCTCGCGAAATATCCGGCCAGCCCCGATCTCGCCCAGGGCCTCCAGGCGCTTCTCGCCGCTCAGCGCCTCCTCATTCGCGCGGAATTGAAAACCGATGCCAAAGTCGAGGAATACCTCCAGTCCCTCGCGGACAAAACCGCCGATGCCGGTGCCAAAAGCAAAACGCTTTTCACGATGGCAAGCTTCATTTCCGAAAAGGACAAGCCCCGGGCACTGGCCAGGATGAACGACGCCTACGATCCCGCGGTCGTTTATTCCCCGAAGGATCTCGACGTCTTCGGCCTCGCGCTGGTCGGGGATAAACAATACGAGAAGGCGGAGGCGGTTTTCCAAAAGCTCGTCAAAGATTACCCGAACCCGCCGGGCACACCCACCGCAAGTATCCCGCTTCTCGTCCAGGAAGCCCAGGCCACGGCGCTCTTCGGCCTCGGGCGGGTCGCCCAGGAGAGCAAACAGACCGCCGAGGCGGGCAAGTTGTTCCAGCAGCTCAAGACCCTCTACCCATGGTCTCCCAAAGTCCTCGAGGCCGACTACGGGATCGCGGAATCCCTCCGCGCGGAGAACAAGATCGACGAGGCGCTCGCGCTCCTTCCGGCTATCATTCGCGCCCCCAATGCCAGCGCCGAACTGCGCGCCAATTCGTTCCTGCTCGGCGGAAACATCATGAAGAAAAAGATGGAGGACGCCACCGATCCCAAGCTGAAAACCGAGTCCCGCGAACAGGCGATCGATTTTTACACGAAAATCGCCCAGTTTTATTCCGGCGTCCCGATCGCGGCTTCCGAGGGCCTCTGGCAGGGGGCGCAGCTCCTCGAAGAACAGGCGAACGCCAGCACGGATCCCAAGTTCAAAGCCAAGCAGCTCGAACGCGCAAAGGGCGCCTACAAGCAGCTCGTCAAGGATTACAAAGACAGCCCGCATGTCCAGAAGGCGGGCGAGCGGATTGCCGCGCTGGGACCGCCGTGACCCGCAGGCAGCGCGCGGCGGCCCTCCTCCTCCGCCTCCCGGAAATCTACCCCGGCGCGCGCTGCGAACTCGCGTTCTCCAGCCCGCTGGAACTCCTCGTTGCGACAGCCCTCTCCGCCCAGTGCACCGACAAACGGGTCAACCTGGTCACCAAGACTCTTTTCCAACGCTGCCGGACAGCGCAGGACTACGCGGACATCCCGCAGGAGGAACTCGAGGGGATCATCCATTCGACGGGCTTTTTTCGCAACAAGGCGAAGAACCTCCGCGCGATGGCCGCGGCCCTGTCCGTCAGGCACGCGGGCCGGGTGCCCCGGACGCTCGCGGATCTTGCCGCTCTGCCGGGAGTCGGACGCAAGACCGCGAATGTCGTCCTCGGAAATGCCTTCGGCCTCACCGAAGGGGTTGTCGTGGATACCCACGTTGCCCGGCTTTCCCAACGCCTCGCGCTCACGAAATTCCCGGACCCGGCCCGCATCGAGCAGGATCTCATGAAACTCTTTCCCATAGCACACTGGACCAACCTGAGCCACTGGCTGATCTTCCACGGACGCCGCCGATGCCGGGCCAGAAAGCCGGATTGCACGGAATGCGAACTCGGCGACATCTGCCCTTCGGCAAACCGTTTATAGAGCATTGATTCAGGAAACCTGCCGCTGATCGGACCTCCCGCTCCGCCCGCCGCCCGCCGCCCGCACCTTTTCGAGGACCAGGCGGGTGCCACGCGGCTGGGGCGAGTAGGTGACGCGGTCGAATGCCTGGCGGATGATGTGCACGCCGAGCCCGCCCGGTCGGATCTCTTCGAGCGGACGTCCCCGGATTTTGGCGGGGTCGCACGCGCGGCCGTAATCGCGGATGACGAAACGCACCTTGTCGCGCAGGGCCGTCATCTCCATGCGCACCGGCTTGCACGCGTGGCCATAGGCATGGCGGATGACATTCGTGCAGGCCTCGTCAAGGGCGAGAACCATGAGCTCGATCGCGCTCTCGTCGAATCCGTTCTCCGACAAAAATGCCCGCACACTCGCACGCACCCCGGCGAGGTGGCACGTGTCGCTGGTAAAGCGGAGTTGGGTGGTCATTCGAATCCTCCGATCAAAAGGGTAAGGTCATCGAGCTGGCTTCCGGCACCGCGGTGCTTGCGTTCGGCTTGAACGATCCGGTCGAGAAGCCCCTTCGCCGAGGCGGATCGCCCGGAGGCGGCCGAAATCAGATATTCGTCGAAAAGCGCACCGGTGCCCTCTTGGCGCGACTCGCTGAGGCCGTCGGTATAGACGACCAGCCGGTCGCCCGGCTCGAGCGTCACTTCGCCGTGGGAATACCGGACGTCCGGAAGAATCCCCAGCGGCATCGCCCCCGGGATTTCGATTTTTCCTGCCGAGCCGTCCGCTTTCGCCAGAATGGGATGGCAGTGCCCGGCGCTCGCAATCTCAACGCGCCGGGTGACGGAATCCATCTTCCCCACAAGCGTCGTGATGAACATCCCGCGGATGATGTTCTCGCAAAGCGTCTCATTGAGCAGCGCGAGCGCGGCCGAGGGAGTCGTGGCCGCACCGAAGACAAAATGCATCGCGCTCAGCGTCTGGGCCATCAGCAGGGCCGCGGAGATCCCCTTGCCAGAAACATCGCCAACCGCAAAATAAATCTCGCCGCAGTCTCCCGGAAAAACCCCGTAAAAATCCCCTCCGACATTTGCGGCGGGCGTGTTGTGAGCGGCAAAGCTGGCCCCCTTCACATCGGCCGGAATCGCGCGAGACAGCAACTCGCGCTGAATCTCGGCCGCAATCGCGAGATCGCGGTCCACGCGCTCCTGCGCCCGCATCCGCTCGACCGTCCGCAACTTCTCGATCGCCGTCGCAGTCAGGTTCACATAGGCACAAAACCCCTCCAGATCCGTATCGCAAAAACAGCCCTTGCCCACCGGATTCAGGATTTGTAGCACCCCGATCGTTTCCGAAACCCGCTTCAGCGGCGCGCAAAGGATCGAGCGGGTCGTGAACCCGGTCAGCCGGTCGGCCTCCTTGAAAAACCGCTCGTCAAGGTAGGCATCAGGAATCACCACCGGCTCGCAATGCTCGAAAACCCACCCAGCGATCCCCTTCCCACGCGGGATCGAAAGCTTCGGCTCGTCGTAGCGGGCCCCGCCCTGCGTCGATATCGCAAGCTCCAGGCTGCCGGATGCCGGATCCACCAGGAAAAGCGACGCCGCCTCCGCAAGGAAAACCCGCCGCGCCACATCCAGTATCGCACGCAGAAGCTCCCCGTAATCGGTGATCGAGTTGATCGCCGCGCTGACCTCCACCAGGCCCTTGTAAACCTGTAGCGATTTTCGCAGCGATTCGATGTCATCGGACATCCCGGCACCCTCCCACAAAGCGAAGCGATTTTCCAGAAATTATGGAACAAACAATATATGTCCCAGGTGGGACATATATTGTTTATTGTGTTTTGCCGCATAAACCTCTGAAAGCCTCTTCACTGCTGGATCATTTCTGTGCACACATCGCGACCTTTTACAAATAATGTCCCAGGTGGGACATTATTTGTTGATTGTGAGTTTCGATATGCGCCCCGACATGCGCCCGATTTTGGATGTCGGATTTTGGATTGGATCATCGGGCGTTCATGGGGAATAATGCGGGGCATGTTTGGGTTTGTCTTTTTTTTCGTTGTCGCAGCGGCGGCGGCTTCTCCGGCGGGCACGGGCTTTTCTGGGCTTGAGGCCGTCAAGATGCAGCCTGACGGAAAATCCACATGTCTGGTGGAAATCCGAGGCGAGCGGGGCGAACCGCAGCCGAAGGAATGGATCCTTCTGTTCAGCGATGCGAGCGCGCGGGGCGGCGTGCGCGAGGTCACGGTGGGGGACGGAAAAATCACCTCCGAGCGCACGCCACTGCGCGGCATGGCGGGAATCGCCGGACTGGCCCCGATCGCTGCCGCCAGCCTCGCGTTTGACTCCGACAAAGTTTTCCGCGCCGTACAGGCCGCGGCGACAAAGAAGGAAATCGGGTTCCACTGGATTGACTACACTTTGCGCTCCGACTCCGGGAACCGCGCGCCGGTCTGGAACGTGAAGCTTTTCGACCACATGGGGGCACCGGTCGGGACGATCCGAATTTCTGCGGCCGACGGATCTGTCGTCAGCCCGCTCGAGGCGAGTCCGGTCTCGCGCTCGGAACCCGCGCCCCCGGAACGTCCGATGGGCGGGATTCTCGGCCATGTCAGCAAGGCTGTCGGCACTGCCGCGAAGAGCACGAAGGACTCCACGCTTCACTTCATCGGCTCCGTTCAGGAGGAGCTGGTGGGGGAGCGAACCATCGGGCCGAAGGAGGAACAATGATCGGGCAGGCGATCATCGTGTTGGGCATCGTCGGGTTTCTGCTGCTGGCCGCGGAGGTTTTCGTGCCGGGCATGGTGCTCGGCGTCCTCGGAGGTCTCTGCCTGGCGGCATGCGTCGCGCTCTGCTACGTGGGATACGGTTCACTGCTCGGCACGCTGTCGTTTGCGGCCCTCGCCGTCCTTCTGATCGCCGGATTTTTTCTCTGGCTCAACATTTTTCCCGGCACACCGATCGGAAAAAAGCTCCTTCTCAAAAGCGCACTGCGGCCGGACAACTCCGCCGTTGCGGCGAGGATCAACCCCGGCGCGACCGGAGAAGCCCTGACCCCGCTCCGCCCCGCAGGAACCGCACTCATCGCGGGCCGCCGGGTGGATGTCGTTGCGGAGAGCGGTTTGATCGAGCCCGGAGAAAAAATCGAGGTCGTCCTGCAGGATGGCCTGCGGGTCGTCGTTCGCGGGATCCCCGAGCCGGCATGACGGAACCCGAGGACGCACGGCCCCGGGTTCATCGCGCCGCGATACATCCTCCCTCGCAGCCGCCTTTGGAGAAAAGAAACTGAAAGAGCTGGAGGCTGCGCGCCCGGAAGGCCCCGGCACAAACCAGCAGGTAATACTGCCACATCCTCCGGAATCGTTCTCCGTAGCGGTCGGCAAGGGCCGGCCACGATTTGCGGAAATTCTTTTCCCATGCCATGAGCGTGCGGTCGTAATCCGCTCCGAAGTTGTGGATATCCTCAAGGACAAACACGCCCTCCGCCGCGCGCGCCACCTGAGCCACCGAGGGGAGCATCGAGTTCGGGAAGATGTAGCGTGAAATCCACGGCTCGCAGTGCGTCATGGATTGCACGCCGCCGATGGTCTGGCAGAGGAAAAGGCCTTTGTCCCGCAGGCAGCGGCAGGCGGTTTCCAGGTACGCGCGATAATTCTTATATCCGACATGTTCCAACATGCCGACGCTGACGATGCGGTCGAAAGTCTCCGCGATATCGCGGTAGTCCTGCAGGCGGATCTCGACCGGGAGCCCGCGGCAGGCGGCCAGTGCATAGGCGCGCTGTTCTCGCGAGATGGTGATCCCCACAACCTGGCACCCGTGGTACCGCGCGGCATGCTTTGCGAGCCCGCCCCAGCCGCACCCGATGTCGAGCAGGCGCATGCCGGAGTGCAGTCCGAGTTTTCTGCAGATCAAATCCAGCTTCCGTTTCTGGGCTTCCGCCAGATCCGTCGTGCCACGGAAATAGGCGCAGGAATACTGCATCTCGGGATCCAGCATCGCCTCAAAGAATTCATTTCCCAGATCGTAGTGTCGTTCGCCGACAACCCGTGCCCGGTGCGGGCTTTGGAGGTTGACAAGAATCGAGGTGGCGATGGAAACCAGGGTCGGGAAATTCAGCAGGATGCGTTCATCGACCCGAGCCCGGAGTGCCCGGCAGCACATCTCGTCCAAGGCATCGCAATCCCACCAGCCATCCATGTAGGACTCCCCCAGACCCAGTGTGCCTTCCGCGAGAACGCGCGCATAGAATCTTCCGTTGTGAACCCGGAGATCCCATGGACGGTTTCCGTCGACCGAGATGTCCGCGCAAGCCAGAATCGCCTGAAGGCTCCGTTGCCCATGGGACCGCCATGCGGGGTTTCCTGCGAACATCACTTGTCATCGTGACATTTTTTTCAAATGGAGGCAACCTCAGGCTGGGCGGCCGGGATTTTTCCGGTTCCGCCGAGCCGCCCGGAAAGCCTCTCCAGATAGACATAAAGGACGGGCGTGAGGTAGAGGGTGACGATCTGGGAGATCACGAGTCCGCCGACGACGACAAGTCCGAGCGGTTGGCGGACGTCGCCGCCTGCGCCGAACCCGCAGGCGATCGGCAGGGTTCCGAAAAGCGCGGCGAACGTGGTCATCATGATCGGGCGGAACCGCACGAGGCACGCGTCGAAGATCGCGGCGGCCGGGGCCTTGCCGCCGCCGCGCTGGGCCTCGAGCGCGAAGTCGATCATCATGATGGCGTTCTTTTTGACGATTCCGACGAGCATCAGGAGGCCGACAAACCCGTAGACGTTCAGCTCCCGGTCGAAGAGGAAAAGCGTGAGCAGGGCGCCGAACCCGGCCGAGGGCAGTCCGGAAAGAATTGTGAGCGGATGCACGAAGCTCTCGTAGAGGATCCCGAGCACGATGTAGATGACGACCACCGCCATGAGAAGCAGCATCCCAAGCCCGCCCAGCGAGGTTTGAAACGCCTGGGCAGCCCCCTGGAATTGCGTGCTGATCCCCGCATCGAGATCCTCGTGCGCGAGCTTTTCGATGGCCGGAACGACCTCGCTCAAGGCGGCACCTTTGGCCAGATCGAACGAAAGGGTGACGGACGGGAGCTGGCCGAGATGCTGGACGGTGAGCGGGCCGACCTGCGGCTTGAACTGCGCCACCACGCTCAGCGGGACGAGCACGCCCTGCGCGGAGCGGATGTAGAGACGGGAAAGATCGACCGCTTCGCGCTGGAATTTTTCATCCGCCTCGATGATGACGCGGTATTGGTTGTTGGGCGTGAAGATGGTCGAGATCTGCCGCGAGCCGTAAGCGGTGCCGAGGACCCGCTCGATCATCGCGGCGCTGATCCCGAGCGAGGAGGCCTTGTCGCGGTTGATGTCCACGAGCACCTGCGGGCTCGACACCTGGAGGTCGGACGTCACGTCGAGGATGCCGGGGATCCGGCGCAGCTTTTTCTCGAATGCGGGCGCGGCCGTGTAGAGAGCATCGAGATCGGGGGAGAAGAGCGTGAACTGATACAGGCTCTTCGTCGTCGTGCCGCCGATGCGGATCGCGGGCGGGTTTTGCGGAAAGACCCGCAGGCCGGGGATGACGGCGAGATCCTTGCGGAGCTGGCGCACGATATCGTCGACCGGCGGACGTTCCGCCCGGGGCTTGAGCGTGATGATGATGCGGCCGGTATTGCGGAGGCTCACGCCGCCGCCGCTGCCGATGCGGGACATGTAATCCTTCACGTAGGGATTGGCTCCGACGATTGCGGCCGCCCGCTGCTGGAGCTCGATCATGCGGTCGAAGGCCACGCCCTGCTCGGCCTCGGTCGCGACGATGATCCGACCGGTGTCTTCGCTCGGCAGGAAGCCCTTTTTCGCCGTGTCAAACATCCACACGGTGGCCGCGGCCATGACCAGCGCCAATAACGATACGGCCACGTGATGGCGCATCGCCCACCGGAGGCTCGAAGCATATCCCGCAAGCACACCCTGAAAAAGTTTTTCCGAGCTGCGATATAACCTGCCATGCGCCTTGTGCGGCCGGAGAAACCGGCTGCAAAGCATCGGGGTCAGCGAAAGCGAAATCACGCCGGAAATCAAAATGGAGATGGCGATCGTGACCGCGAATTCCTTCAGCAGACGGCCGAGAATCCCGCCCATGAAAAGGACGGGGATGAAGACGGCCGCGAGCGAGACCGTCATCGAGAGGATCGTGAACCCGATCTCCCGCCCGCCCTGGATCGCGGCGTCCATCGGACTCGCTCCCCGCTCGGTGTGGCGCACGATATTTTCCAGCACGACGATCGCGTCGTCCACCACAAAACCGACGGCGAGCGTGAGCGCCATCAGCGAAAAGTTGTTCACGCTGAACCCCAGGCAATACATCGCCCCGAACGTGCCGATGATCGAGAGCGGGATCGCGGCGGCCGGGATGAGGGTCGCGTGGAGGTTTCGCAGGAACAGGAAGATGACAAGCACGACGAGCGCGACCGCGAGGACGAGCGTGAGCTGGACATCGTGCAGGGATTCCCGGATCGACACCGAGCGGTCGTAGAGGACGCCGAGCGCCACTCCGCCCGGAAGCTGCGCGCGGAACGACGGCAGAAGTTTCCGGATCGCGTCGATCACCTCGACCGTGTTCGCGCCCGGCTGGCGCTGGATCGCCAGGACAATCCCCCGCTTGCCGTTGAACCAGCCGAGATTCTTGTCGTCCTCCACGCTGTTGAGGACGCGGGCGATTTGATTCAGGCGAACCGGCGCCCCGTTCCGGTAGGCGACGATGAGCTCCCGGTATTCCTCCGCTCGCGTGAGCTGGCCGGTGGCTTTGATCGTGCGCGACTTCGACCCCTTGTCCAGCTCGCCGGTCGCCTGGTTCGAGTTCGCGTCGCGGATCGAGTTTTCCAGATCGTCGAGCCCGATCCCACGCACCGCCAGCTCGCGCGGATCGACCTGCACGCGCACCGCAAATTTTTGTGCCCCGTAGATATCCACCTGGGCGACCCCCGCGACCGTGGACAGGCGCTGGGCGATCAGCGTCTCCGCATATTCGTTCACGCGGCTGAGCGGAAGGGAATCCGACGAGGCCGCCAGCAGGAGGATCGGCTGCTCGGCCGGGTTCACCTTGCGGAAAGATGGCGGCGACGGCATGTCGGACGGCAGGTCTCGCTGCGCCTGCGAGATCGCGGCCTGCACATCCTGCGCGGCCGCATCGATGTCGCGAGAGAGATCGAACTGAATCGTGATGCTGGTCGAGCCCAGCGAACTCGTCGAGGAGATCGAGTCGATCCCCGCAACCGCAGAAAACTGTTTTTCGAGCGGCATGGCGACCGAGGCGGCCATCGTTTCGGGGTTCGCGCCGGGCAGCTGCGCCGAGACGTTGATCGTCGGAAAATCCACGTTCGGCAGGTCGCTGACCGGAAGTTTTTTATAGGCGAGAAGCCCGGACGCGAGGAGCGCGGCCATGACCAGCGTGGTCATGATGGGCCGCCGGACAAACGGATCCGAAAGGCTCACTGTTGTCCGCCCTTCGGCAGTGAAGAAGGCCCGGAGCGCGGTGCCTGCGGGGCGACCTTGCCGCCGGGCGCGATACGAAGCTGCCCGCTGGTGACGACGGTTTCTCCCGCCGTGAGCCCCGAGCGAATCACGGAGAGCGGGCCGTATGTCCGGCCGACCTCCACCGGGCGGAGGGTTGCCACGCCCCCGGCCACGACGAAGACTTGCGCGCCGTTCTGGCCCTCGATCACCGCCGACGACGGCACGGTCAGGGCGTCCTTTTCCTCTCCGAGCGTGAGCTTCACATCCACAAAACGCCCGGGCCAGAGAGCCTCGCCGGCATTCGGAAATTGCGCCTTCATATTCACCATCGCGGAGGTGCGATCCACCGTGTTGTCAATGAAGGTGAGCACCCCCGAGCCGAGGGATTTTCCCGATTCGGCATCGATCGCCTTGACGGCAAGCGTCCCGGTTTCCATGCGCGAGCGCACATCGGCCAGGCCGCTTTCCGGCACCGAAAAGGAAACGTAGATCGGCTTCATCTGGTTCACCACGGCGAGGACCTCCGAATTCGCCTGGACGATATTCCCGCGCTTCACGAGCGCGGCACCGGCCCGCCCGTCGATCGGTGAACGGACCGTCGCCCACTCGGTGGCGAGCCGCGCCTCATCGACATCCGCCTGCCGCGCGTCGAGCTGGGCCTTCTGGGCGGCGGCCGTCGAGAGGAACTGGGCAAACTGCTCCTTCGAAGCGGCCCCCTTGTCGATCAGCGTGGTGTATCGTTTGGCTTGATCCAGCGCATTCGACGCGCTGGATTGCGCCATGGCCAGATTGGCCTCGGCCCGTTTCAAGACGACATCATACGGGCTCGGATCAATGCGAAAAAGCACCTCGCCGGTCTTCACGTAGGTGCCGTCCTCAAAATCCACGCCAATGATTTCCCCCCCCACCTTCGGCTTGATCTGCACGCTGGACAGCGGTTCGACGGTTCCGAGCGAAGCCTCCTCCAAGGGAATCGTGAGGATCGCGGCCACCGCAGTCTCGACCGGCACCGGAGGAGGGACGACCGCCGCCTTCGAGCCGGAACCCTTCGGGCATCCGCAAAGAAAAAAAACCGCTGCGATGACAGACAGCGAACGGCAACCCGCCCACCCGGACAAAGAAACAAAAAACCGGCAGAGAAAAACGTTCACCCTGGTATTGGTTGCCCGCCGGGCCGGAACTGTCAATTCGGATCAGGGAGGTCTTCCGGAAAGCGCGCCACGCGCAAAGGCATGACGACCGCCTGCCTTCTTCAGTGAAGTGCAGAGGCGACAGGCCATCCATGAGCCCGACGCTGATTCGGTTTTGCTCCGTCTCCATCGGGCTTTGCTCCGCCTCCGACAGAAATCGCTGTCGCGAAAAAATTGCTTGCCCCCTGCCCCTGCCGAGAGCATGGTTTGGCTTTCAGATCCGCGAACATTTTCCAGCGACGCCATGCGCAAATCCTCCGCCTTCACGCTCATCGAGCTCCTTGTCGTCATCGCCATCATCGGCATACTCGCGTCGCTCCTCTTCCCCGCCGTCAACTCCGCCATGGACGCCGCCCGAAAGGTGCATGCCAAAAACGACGTCACTCAGATCGCCTCCGCCGTCACTGCCTACATGACGGAGTATGGAAAACTGCCGGATTCCAATTCGTCTGCACAGACAGTTTCAGGAGCGTGGCTTCAAGCTCTCGGTGGCTCGAACGTATCCAGTCTGAATCCCCGACAGATCGTCTTCATAGAACTGGCGACAGCAAAAAAGCGCAAAAGCGGAACCAACGCCTCCGGAGTATTCGTGGATCCTTGGGGGGGAAATTACATGATCGCCTTCGATAGCGGCTACAGCAACACCGTCACAGGAGGAACCAACTCGGTGACAATTCGAAAAGTCGTTGCTGTCTGGAATAACCCCTCAAGCCAAATTCCGACTCCGACAGCCGCCCAGCAGACCCGACGATATGTCGTTTCCTGGGAGTAAAATTCACGCGGGTGTAGTTCAATGGTAGAACGGCAGCTTCCCAAGCTGCATACGAGGGTTCGATTCCCTTCACCCGCTCCCTTTTTTCTGATGGCCTTTTGCCTCGGGAAACCACTTAGACACATGGTTTACGGACAAATGAGTTTTTTCCGTGTTCATTGGAGTTGAGCCGTTTTGAGGAAATTTGTCGCAAATATTCTCCCAGTCACGGCACTCCGCTTGGTGCCAGAATAGCCAGCGCCCCACCAGCCGGATATCCGCGCATCCGAAATCAACTGTCGTGATGGCGATCAGGATCCGGGCGCTGGCCACAGCGGTGAGCAATCGAACGCGTTCAGGCTTGCGTTAGCCGAAGCCGCTATCGCCACCAGCCCGAGCCAGCAAACCAGCTTCACGATGACCCACCATGGAAATCCCACGTGCAAAGTGGCCACCAACCTGAATCCCCCGACCAACATGAGCAACGGCAGGCGCTAATGAGGATTCCGCTCTTCTTCTTTTTCCTTGGGTCGGGATTGGCGAAAACGCCTGAAACAAGAACCCGCTCACCTGCGGCGTCTATTCGCGGCACGAGGGCGGGTGTTCAGCGGGAAGGATGCCATGAACGCGGATCGCAGCGAGTGCCGGAAAAGATAAACCACCTCGAGGCGGGTCAACAAGCGTTCCGCGACGTCCATATTTATGCGTTTGCCTTCTTTGTCAGCGAGAAATCCGGTGTATCATATTAATGATGCGTGTATTTCTGGAGGAGTTTCATGCGGAGGCGGGGCGGGCGCTGGTGGATCGCGAGCGCGAGTTGGAGCTGGCGCTGTGCTGTTTGATTGCGCGGGGAAACCTGCTTGTCGAGGACACGCCGGGCGTCGGGAAGACGACGCTGGTCAAGACGGTGGCCCGGCTTCTGGGCTTGGATTTCAAGCGGGTTCAATTCACCAACGACCTGCTGCCGGCGGATATTCTCGGGAGCCAGGTCTTCGATGCGGCGCGGCAGACGTTTTCGTTTCACCGCGGGCCGATCTTTGCGCAGTTGGTCCTTGGGGATGAGTTGAACCGGGCGTCTCCGCGCACGCAGAGCGCGGTGCTGCAGGCGATGGACGAGCATGAGGTGACGATCGAGGGGCACACGCATCCGCTGCCGGAGCCGTTCTTTTTCATCGGAACGCAGAACCCGCGCGACCAGGCGGGAACGGCGCCGCTGCCCGAGTCGCAGGTGGACCGCTTTTTGATGCGCATTGCGCTTGGCGGTCCCCTGCGTGAAACCCAGCGCAAGCTGCTTGAGCGCGACACCGGCGGAGGATTCGATATCATGTCCCTGCGGGTCCTCGCGTCGCCGGACCAGTTGCTCGCCTGGCAGAAGGAGGCTGATGGAACCCATGTGTCCGGGGCGGTTTCCGAATACATTCTGAACCTCCTTGAGGCGGCGCAAACCCGAGGTTGGATGCTCTCGCCGCGCGCGGGGCTTGGCTTGCAGCGCGCCGCGAGGGCGCTGGCATTTCTTCGCGGCCGCGAGCATGTTCTTCCGGATGACGTGCAGGAAGTCTTTCTTCCGGTGGTCATTCACCGGCTCGCGCAGTTTGCCTCGGGGACCGGCGGGGAGCGCGAGGCCGCTGAGATGGGGCTCTCGTTGGTCAAGTCGGTTCCGGTGCGGCGATGAAGCCTCCCGAAAGAATTTATATCGTTCCCACATGGGCGGGGCTGATTCTCGCGGCGGTTGCGCTTTCGATTTTTGTCGCCGGGTATTTCGCGGAGGGCTTCCGCGGTCCGGCGCAGGTGTTGGTCGTGGCGCTGGTCGTGGCCGGGATCGTGGCGCTGATCCGGACAAACGAGAATTTGCGCGGGATCGAAATCACGTCGTGCCGCTCGGAGCCTACACCGGCGGGCGACGATGTTATCCTGGAGATTGCGATAACGAACTCATCGAACCGTGAGCACCTCGGTTTGAAGGTGAGGTTCCGCGAGCGATGGAGGCTGAAGGGAACGGGAGAGATCCCGGTCCTGCGGGCGGGCGAGACGCGGACGGCGGAAGTTCACGTGCCGACAAGCCGGCGCGGACGATACGCGGTCCCGACAGTCTGGGTCTCGAGCAACCTGCCCATGGGAGCCTGCTTCGCCTGGAAGATTTTTGCAGATGCCGGGAAATACCATGTCTATCCGCACGGACGCTCATGGAAGCAGTCCTCGACCGGAGTCGGGCAGGCCGGCGAGGGCGGCAGGAAAAGGCATATCGGCGCGGAGGACGTGAGCGGGCACCGCCCCTATGCGCCGGGCGATATGCTCGCCCGGATGGACTGGAAGGTTTTTGCGCGCACCGGACGCCTTGCGGTCAGAACCTTCGACACGAACAGCGCGGGGCGGACATCTCTCAGGTGGGAGGACACGGCCTTTCTCCAAAACGAAGAAGACCGGCTCGAACAGCTGAGCTTCTGGGTTTCGGAATCCCTGCGCGGGAAGCACCCATTCGAGTTGCGCCTGGGCAGAGGGATATTTAACGAGCGCAACATTTCCGCCTGCCGGATTGCCCTGGCAACATTCGGAGAGGTCGGATGAACGAGCGAAATTCCCAACGGCTGGCGGGCTGGCTGCTCGGAATCTGGTTCCTCATCCATACCGTGTTGTTCCTGAACCCGAGCGCGTTTCGCATAGCGGTCATGGCGGTTCTATTGGCGGGCATGATCCTGCGCTGGCTGCGCATCGCTGCCTCGGCCTGGCTCGGGTGGGTTTTTTGTGGCATCGCCGTTTTGATCCCGTTCTGGACGGACAACACCGGGCTCGCCGGAATGATCGGCTTAGGGGTTGCCGCCGCGCTTCTGCTCGGCCGGGTGACCCCGCGACGGGGCCTCTGGGTTATTCTCTGCGCGATTGCTGTGCTGGCTTCGCTGACCCTCGATCCTGCTTCCGACATCCCCCTGTTTGTCATTGTTCTCGATGTCGCGCTCCTCATGCTTTTTGCTGAGCAGATCCATTCTCCGGAGGAGGCCCGCCGAGGGTTCCGGGAGATCCTGATGGATTCGCTCCGTCTTGTCATCCCGGTAGGGGCAGTTGTCACAGCGGCGTTCTGGTTTTTCCCGGCATTGTCGTCGCGCGCCAATACCGCGCTGACCGGATTCGCCAACGGATTGAATCCGGGGGGATTCTCCGAATTACGCATGAGCCGGCGCACCGCCTTTGTCGCAACGTTTCCAGAAAACTATCCGGTCCCTTCGGCCGGGAGCCTTTACTGGCGCGGACAGACCCTCGAAAAAAACGACGGGCTCCGCTGGTCGCGATGGGAGACCCACGGGTTTCCTCAGGGCGGGCAGCCTCCGACATGGCGGTATTCGTTGCAGGCGATGCCCGGTCGCCCGGTCGCCCTGCTCGATGTTCCAGGTTCATTCACTGCTTCAGGCGCAACACTGTCCTTGCAGGATCTTTCACTTGGAGAAACGGACGGGTCGGTGGAAGCGGAATCCTCCGCAGTTGCCGCAAACGATCCCCCGGATCGGCGTGTCGCCGGAGGAGATCTTGATTTGCCGGAAAACATTGCGGCGGATAGACGGCTGCGGGCACTTCAAAACGAACTTTTTCCTGAGGGAAGGAATGTTTCCGAAAACCTCGAATCCCTCGCCCGGTTCCTGAAATCGTCTGGATTTACTTACTCGATGAAGTTCGGCCGGATGTCATCCGACGATGTCGCAGGATTTTTGTGTGATCGGCGCAAGGGGGTTTGCGAGCACTACGCGGCAGCCAGCGCAAATCTCCTCCGCCTGGCGGGCATTTCGGCACGGGTCGTCACCGGGTTCCGGGGCGGACGCTGGAACCCATGGCTGCGGGAGATCACCGTGCGCGACTCGGATGCCCACGCATGGGTCGAAGCATGGGATCCAGCGAATCGTTACTGGATTCGCTTCGATCCGACAGAATTTGTCGCCCCGGAACTCACGCTCCAAATCGAAAGGGAAAGGAATCCAGACCGGTGGCCATGGCACAAATTCGCGGCAGCATTTATTGAAAATGTCTGGTCCAAATCCGTTCGATCCATCGGACCAGCGGCAGCAGCCGCTACAGCGCTTGCCCTTGCCGTGGCAGTGGGCTGGGCATTTCTTGGCCGACGCACGCGAACCGATCCGGCGCAAACCGCGCTCGCCCGCATGGAAAATTACGCCGCTCGCCGGAACCTGGGGAGAAGGCCGGAAGAAACTCCGCTGGGTTGGCTCGCGCGTCTGCAAAACACGATCAGAAAGGACAAAACCCCGCAACTGAAGCGATTCGCCGCCGCCTACGAGCGGGGCGTTTACAGCCGAACGGGACTGGATGCTCCGACCCGTTACCAATTGCTCACCGCGACCCATTTTTTTCGACATCGAGGAAGCTTTGAATAGCGCGATCACGACATTCAAAAACTTCTCCGGGACGGGGATCAATGTGGGTGGGTTGTTTCCAGTAGATCGCAAAGCTCCTGGCACGGCATGCTGCCGGATCCTTTTCCACCTCTGGGAGTGCGAGCAGGGAATGCTTCGCCGGGAGAGTGTTTTTCAACATTCAATGCGAATCGGGTTGCCGGATCACCTGCGGATTTGAATGATTGTCCGGCTTGAAAAAGATCACCATTAGGCCACGCCGGGCATCCGGAAAATGAACGGTGCGATTTGCTGGCAGCGGCAGAAATTGATAAAATTCGGAAATCCCATTCGCGGGCGCAGCTTGCCGCCTGCCTGGTGGCCTTTCAGGATGCAGGGGAATCGCAGCAAGGAACTCTGCTGTAGTGTTTGGTCGCCACGCGGTCCTGTGCGCCTGTTCGAGCCGTAGCAGTCGGTGATGCCGTCATTGTGACGGTGCCTGCCGCCTGCAATGCCGGGTTAAATCCGAACAACAGCACCCCCAGGGCCGCTGAAAGGAAAGATTCGCGAAGCACATGTGACATGATGCGTTTGATTTGCCGCCCCGGGTTGATTCGCGCACGATATTGGCGGAATCCGGGTGATAACGGTTGAACTGCGGGAGGCGTGCGGATACCCACAGAGCAAGCTATGAGGGATCATCCCGAGAATTTCAACTTTACAGCCGATGTCTTTGACCGGTGGGCCGGAGAACGGCCTGCGGCATTGGCTCTTTGGTGGGTCAATGAGGGCCGGACCCGAGAACTCCGTTTCACCTTCGCCGAACTGAGCGATCTCAGCCGGCGTGCAGCCAGGGTTTTTCAAGAATCCGGAATCCGCCCCGGCGATCCGGTGATGGTGATGCTTCCGCGGGTTCCCGAGTGGTGGATCGCCTTGCTCGGTCTGACCCGCCTTGGCGCGGTACCCGTTCCCTGCACCCCCCAGCTGACTCCCAACGATCTGACCTATCGGTTGGAAGCCGGCCACATTCGCGCCGTCATCACCGATTCCGAAGGTGCCGACAAGCTCCCCGACTTCACCGGCATCGCGTGGCAGATCGATTCCCAGAAATCTGGCTGGCGTCATCTTGGCGAAGCCCTGCTCCAACCGGCGGCGGACTATTCCGCTCCAGCCACACGGGCTGCGGCACCAGGTATCATCTATTTTACCAGCGCCACCACAGGAAGTCCCAAGATGGTGCTCCATACCCAGGCCAGCTACGGCCGCGGCCATGAAGTCACCGGAAGGCTCTGGCTCGACCTGGGCCCCACCGATGTCCATTGGAATACCGCCGATCTCGGCTGGGCCAAAGCCGCTTGGTCGAGCTTCTACGGGCCCTGGCATTGTGGAGCGTGCCTGTTCGTTTGGGACGCGCGCGGGAAATTTTCAGCCGGGCACATGCTGGATGTTTTGGCGGCCTACCCGATCACCAGCCTCTGCGCTCCGCCCACCGCCCTGCGCATGATGGTGCGTGAAGACCTCAGCCAGCGCACCTTCCCACACCTCCGGCATTGTGTCACCGCCGGCGAACCTCTCAATCCGAGCGTTTTTCACGCATGGAAAGCCGCCACCGGCCTGCCGGTTTACGAGGGCTACGGACAATCCGAGACCGTCATCCTCATCGGCCATTTCAAGAGCCTCGGATTTCCGGTAGTCCCCGGCTCGATGGGCCGGGCCACTCCGGGCTACGAAGTGTGCCTGATCGATGACCACCTCAACCCCGTTCCCGATGGCGAAGAGGGCGAAATCGCCGTCCGTCTGGGGAAAAATCAACCGGTTGGGATTTTTAAGGAATACTGGAAATGCCCGGAACAAACCGCTCACCATTTCCGCGGGGAATGGTACCTGACCGGCGACCGCGCCACCCGAGACGCGGAAGGATATTTTTGGTTTATCGGTCGCAAAGACGACGTGATCAAGAGTTCCGGCTACCGGATCGGGCCGTTCGAAGTCGAGAGCGCGCTGCTCGCGCATCCGGCGGTCAGGGATGTGGCGGTCATTGGCAAGCCCGACGAGATCCGGGGGCAGCTCGTGAAGGCGTTTGTCGTGCTGCAACACGGCCATGAGCCGACCGATGACACGAAGAGGGGACTGCAGGATCACTGCAAGCACCTCGTGGCGCCCTACAAATACCCGCGGGAAATCGAGTTCGTGGCGGAATTGCCCAAGACCGTCAGCGGAAAAACTCGGCGCTTTGAATTGCGCAGGCAGCAGGCAGCGACTCGTCACTCACAATAAAGCCGAACGCTTCCAGAACCGTCCTCAAGAAAGGTTCTGCGGGCAGAAGGCCTGGAAACCACAAGTTACAATGCGTTGCGTGTTTCATGGGGTGGTTTGTCAGGAACACAAAGCGGTTCGCGTAGCACGCCTGCATAAATAGTCCGCGCCATTTGTCCAAGCGTGAAGATGAAGCTCGGGAAGGACGGGATGGGGAAGGAGTGAGCAGCGGGTATGAAACGACCCTCGCGGCGGGATTCAATGACTTGATCAAATCGAGCGAGCCGACCGGAAGCCTCGAACATGATCCCGCGCCTGACGACATGGATGAGGCGACGGCGCGCGATTACAGCGGCTTTGTGAACTACTACATCCACCAGGTGAACCTGCTGCGGCATCTGCTCGGGGAATCCTACACGGTGAGCTATGCCGATCCGGCGAAGGTTCTTTTCGTCGCCCACAGCGCGAGCGGCGTGCCCTGCACAATCGAGATGGCCGCCTACAACACGACGATTGACTGGCAGGAATCGGCGCTTGTCGCTTTTGAAAAAGGCTACGTGAAACTGGAGCTTCCCGCGCCGGTGGCCTACAACCGCCCCGGCCAGGTCGAGATCCTCAAGGATCCCGGCAATGGAGCCGTGCCGCTCACAATCCGCCCGAGCCTTCCCTGGATCCACGCGATGCGAAATCAGGCTCTAAATTTCATCAAAGCCGTGCGCGGCGAAGCGCCTGCGCCCTGCCTGGCCAGCTTCACGGGCGATCCCGAACTGGTGATGAACGCTGTGGCCATGGACCCGCTCACCGCTTCCGTGCTGACCCTGCATGAAATCCGCGAGATGGTCACCGAGATGCTGGACGCCGAGGCAAATTGGCTTCGGCAGTTCGCCGGAAAAAAGCTCCGCCCCATCCCGGCCATCAGCATCCCGAAAAATGTCCGTCGCGCTGAGGTGCCGGTCGACCCAGCCCTCGCGATCGCCAACCGGTTCATGAAACTCGCCGGGGCGTGATGTTTCGTTTTTCACATTGTCCCTCTGGAGACACAATTTCTCTGCGTTCTTCGGACAGCTCAAATCCGACAAACTCGGCAATGACGGCACATTTGATCCCGAACCACAGGTAGCCGGAAAAGCCAAGCAAAGGCATTTCGAAGATCTTGAAATCACCGACAAATGGCACCGCATAGATCCATTTCAACTCCCAATCAAATCGAGTCCATGCCAGCACCCAAACAATTAGCCCGCTCGCAAGCGGAAGCCAGCCCCACCAGGGAAATGAGTGTGGGCTGAATCTTTCGAGTTGCTCCTGACGCCATAGAGAACGAAAATGTTTCCATGAACCGTGACAGGACCTCTCGAACGCCTTCAGGTCGAACCCCCGTCGAAGATGTCGGGCTGATGCCGCCTGTCATACATCGGGGGGGGTCGCATCTTCAAAAACGAACCCCTGCCAGGTCTTCCGCTGCCAAAAACAGTCGTTGCCGGGCCCTCCCATCTTGTCATTCGAGGTGGATGAAGGCGGTTCAACATGCCAGAAGGTTCCATTGAAAAAATCATCACGCTTTGCTTCGACCCTCATCGGGTTCGCGGTCTCCGCCTTCGTTTCCGCCGTCATGGCTGACGAAAAAGCCATCCTTGGTGGCGGCTGTTTCTGGTGCGTCGAAGCGGTCTATCAGGGGCGGTCTGGAATCCGATCCGTCGTCAGCGGATACGCAGGCGGCCATGTTCCGGATCCGACATACGAGCAGGTCTGCAGCGGGAAAACCGGGCATGCGGAAGTTGTCGAAATCACGTTCGATCCGGCGCTCATCACCTACGCGCAGGTTCTCGACCACTTTTGGGACGCGCATGACCCGACGACCCGGGATCGCCAGGGGGCCGACCGCGGGACGCAATACCGCTCGATCATCGTGGCCGCAAACCCGGGCCAGCGGGCGATCGCCGAAAAATCCCGGGACGCCGCCCGGGCGCTCTTCAAAGATCCGATCGTCACGGAAATCGTCGGGCCCACGGAGTTTTATCCCGCCGAAAAATATCATCAGGATTTCTACAAGCAGAACCCCGCAAACCCGTACTGCCGTGCCGTCATCGCTCCCAAACTCGAAAAGCTGAAATCCGCCGGACACTGAGCCCCGCCCGCCCGGGCCTCCCTGGGAATTGCGTTGAGCCGAAGCTTGCCTCCAGATTCAGGCGAGACATCGGGGAGAAAAAAACTTTTCGGCTTCCTGGATTTTTGTTTGCATTTCCCATATGGAAAATCCACCGCCTCCACCTGCCATGCCTCAAGTGCCCGCTCCGCAACAGCCCGCCCCCGACGGGATCAGCGAACGGCAATGGATCGTCTTTCTGAACCTCAGCGGCCTCGCGGGACTGTTTCTGCCCTCGGTCGGCAACATCCTCGGACCGCTCATCATCTGGCTTATCAAAAAGCCGGAGAGCGCGGCGATCGATGCGGCCGGCCGCAACGTCCTCAACTTTCAGATCTCTTGGACGATCTGGATCATCTTGTCCGCAATCGTAGGTGGTGCGGGATCATGTCTGATCGTGCCCCTGATCATTCCCCTCGCCGCGTATATCGCATGGCTCGTCTTCGCGATCATCGGCGCGTTCAAAGCGAGCAACGGAGAGGCCTACGCGTTCCCGCTGACCCTCAAGATGCTTTGATCTCCCGGCGCGCCCGCAGGCGGCGTGCGGGCGGCAGGCGGCTACTGGGCGGCTTTTTTCGCCGGGCAGTTTGCCGGGGTCTTGGCGCAGCAGGCGGTCTGTTTGGGGCAGGCTTTTTTCGTCACCGGGCAAACCTTCGTCACCGGGCAAACCTTGTCCTGTTGGCAGCACTTTTTCGTTGCGGACGCACAGCCGGTGAATCCGAAGGAAGCCACGCAGACAACCGCGAGAAGAGTCAGTATCGATTTCATAATAGGGACAGCATAGCGAAGATTTCTGATTGCGCAAGCGGCCGAAAACGATTTTCTTGACTCGCCCGCCATGCCCGAGTCCCGCATCATCGCTCCCACGCTCACGGAAATCTATGCCGGAGCGGCCGGTCGCTTCGGAGATCTCCCCGCGTTCGCGAGAAAAGAGGCTTCGGGGAAATTCGTTCCGATCAGCTTCCGCGAGCTCTACGAGGCCGGGCTCGATCTGGCAACCGCGCTCGCGGCCGGCGGCGTCCGGGCGCGCGACCACGTCGGCATCATCTCGGACAACCGCCTCGAGTGGATCCTCTGCGACTACGGGATTCTTCTGGCCGGCGCGGCGGATGTGCCGCGCGGGACCGACATCACCGACGACGAGCTGGTTTATATCCTGAACCACGCCGATGCGCGGGTCGTTTTTGTCGAGAACCTGACCATCCTCGAAAAGCTCCAGCGCTGCCGACATCGGCTCAAGCGGGTGGAGAAAACCATCCTGATGTCCTCCGGGGGGGAGACGCCCCGCGGGGTTCAGAGGCTCGGGGATCTGATCGCGGAAGGGGCGCGGCGACGGGCCGGGGGCGACGCGGCCCTTCCGC
>Ga0194039_1000437_pt1 | contig 25250 bp, 20 predicted proteins | sample JunL228m_MetaG_FD_148679 | JGI IMG/M metagenome (GOLD analysis project Ga0194039, IMG submission 148679) | Anoxic zone freshwater microbial communities from boreal shield lake in IISD Experimental Lakes Area, Ontario, Canada - Jun2016-L227-8m | ecosystem: Environmental > Aquatic > Freshwater >... | reverse complement strand
ATCTACGAATTCAGCGACATGCCCGACTATCCCAAGTTCGGCGTCTGGACTGACGGCTATTATATGACAACCAACAATTTTGCAGCTGGTGGCGGGGGATGGGTTGGAAATGGAGCCTTTTCATACGACCGGAATGCGATGCTTGCCGGTGATCCTGGTGCCATGAGGATCTCCTTTAACCTTCCGGGAGGAGGCGACGGATTTGTCTCATTATTGCCAGCCGATTGTGATGGAGCATTCCCCGCCCTGGGGACCCCAAACTATTTTACCTATATCCGCACGGGAGGAACACAACGACTGAATGTGTATGAATTTCACTCCGACTTCACCACGCCTGCCAATTCAACATTTGGGAATGTAACCTATTTAAATGTCAATCCATTCAGTACGCTGGGATGGGGTAATGGGATTCCGCAGAAAGGATCCCCGCAAAAACTCGAAACCCTGGGCGACCGGCTTATGTACCGGCTGCAGTACCGAAAATTCAACGGATATTCATCCATGGTGATGAATCATACGGTTGATGCCGGGGGTTATGCCGGGATCAGGTGGTATGAATTAAGGAATAACGGATCAGCCTGGAGCATCTATCAGCAGGCAACGTATGCTCCCGACAATACTTCCAGGTGGATGGGGAGCATTGCCCAGGACACGGCCGGCACCATTTCGATGGGCTATTCAGTTTCAAGCCTCGATATTTTTCCCGGAATCCGTTACACCGGAAGGCTGAAAACCGATCCGTTGAACCAGATGACCATGATGGAAAAGACCATTGTCAACGGAGGTGGTTCGCAAACAGGGATCTGGAGCGGACGCAGCCGGTGGGGCGACTACAGCGCCATTTCCATTGATCCCTCAAACCCGACCACCTTCTGGTACACCCAGGAATATTATGTAACCACCTCAGCAAGCGGCTGGCAAACACGCATCGCATCTTTTACCTTTTCCAATGTGTTTTCATCGGCAGCCTCCAGCATGCCGGCCATGTTCTGCAGCACAAACCCCGATTCCAGCCAGCTCAATGCCTATGGCTACGGGGGGAGCGGAAATTATACCTATTCCTGGACATCCAACCCGGCAGGATTTACCTCCACCCTGAAAAATCCGAAAGTGCGGCCGCTTGAAACCACCCAATATTTCGTAGCTACCAGCGACGGAACCCAAACACGTCAGGATACAACCGAAGTCCGCATCGTAAATTCACCGACTGCGTTTGCCGGAAATGATACCATTGTCTGCTGGTATGTCTCACCAATACCGGTAAATGGTACAGCTACCAATTACCTTGAGTTTGACTGGGTTACCAGTGGTGATGGACATTTTACAGATCTTACCTCGCTGACAACCTCCTATATTCCCGGGATCCATGATAAAACCTCGGGATCGGTCGACCTGGCGCTCTTCGCCTGGCCACGAGCCCCCTGTTCCGTAAAAGCGAGCAGCATGCGGCATATCGTGCTCGACCCATGCACCGGCATTCCCGAAAATGGGTCCTCTGTGCTGGGTGTGGCCATTCAACCCAACCCTGCACATGATAAGGTGACCATGACCATCACCGGGATGAATCAGTCCGCTCTTCTTACCATTACCGGGTTAGAGGGGAAGGTGGTTTATTCTGCCACAATTGATGCAGCCGGAAAGCAGACATTGACCAGAATGCTGGATGTCAGTTCCTATCCGGCCGGAATGTACCTTGTAAAACTACAAACGGAAGACAAGTTTTCTATGGCCCGCTTTATTGTTCAATAACCCGCGGCTACGCTGTACCGGACTTAAACCCGCCCGTTGTGAAATGAATCAGCAACAGCATCTTAAATACATTTATTGACAGATGATTCATGAGGGTTGCCAGAATTGTAGATACACCTTAATTGATAAAATATGGAATATCAGATTTTAAAAATTCAGATTGCCGATCGCATTGCCACGGTGACAATCAGCAGGCCTGCCGCATTGAATGCGCTGAATACCGCTTTTTTTAAAGAACTGAACCATTTCCTTGATGATCTTGAGCCCCGCGATGATGTGAAGGTGCTGATCATCACCGGGGAGGGAAAATCATTTGTAGCCGGTGCCGATATTGCTGAGATGGCCCCCATGAATTCCGCCGAAGGTTATGCCTTCTCAACCTACGGCCAGCATACCTTCGACAGGCTGGAACGTCTTTCCATCCCCGTCATTGCTGCAGTGAACGGTTATGCACTGGGCGGTGGATGTGAACTGGCGATGGCATGCGATTTCCGCATTGCCAGCAAACTGGCAAAGTTCGGTCAGCCTGAAATGAACCTCGGCATGATTCCGGGGTATGCCGCAACACAAAGGCTGTCGAGGCTGACAGGACTTGGGAATGCCCTTTATCTTATCCTGACCGCAGAAACCATAACAGCTGACGATGCATTAAGGATCGGGCTCGTTCAAAAGGTGACCGAACCTGAATTGCTCCTGGAGGAGGTGATGAAACTGGCCTTAAAAATCGCAAATAACGGTTCCCAGGCTGTATCCACATCAAAAAGAGTGATCCGTCACGGATTGAACATTGGGTTTCAGGAGGGCTCGGAAATGGAAGCGGTTGAATTTGGTAAACAGTTTGACCATAAAGCGACAAAAGAGGGGATGAAAGCGTTCCTTGAAAAACGCAAACCAGCGTGGTGATGTTTGCATTCGAGCATAGCATCAATTAATCAGAATTGAACCAAAATATGAAATAATATGTCTTACGAAGAACGATTGCAGCATGTTTCGGTCCTGGGCGCCGCCGGGAAAATGGGAAGCGGGATATTACTGCTTACCGCGGTGGAGATGGCCGATCTCAGTCTTAAACCTGAGAATAAAGGGAAACCTTTTGTCCTGAACGCCATTGATGTTTCCGATGAAGCGTTGATGGGCGTGATGAAGTATTTAAAGGCGCAGGTATTGAAAATGGCCGAGAAAAAGGTGGTGGGATTACGGAAAGTTTATTCCGGCCGCGCCGACCTGATCGACAATGATGAGATCATCGATCAATACATCTTCGACGTACTCAGCCTCGTGAGACCATCCACCAGGATAGAGGCAGCCTTTGATTCGAACATGGTTTTTGAGGCCATCAAGGAAGATCCTGCCCTGAAAAGCGCAATCTTTTCTAAAATTTCTTCCAATAACCCGCACAAGCCATGGTTCTTTACCAATACATCTTCCATTCCGATTTCCAAGCTGGATGCGGATGCCGGACTTGAAGGAAGGATCATCGGGTTCCATTTCTACAATCCGCCTGCTGTGCAGAAATTGGTTGAAATCATCAAGGCCGATCATACCCTGCCCGAAGTCGAGGCCTTTGCCTTGCAGTATGCAAAAAACCTGCGAAAAGTGGTTGTCCCTTCACACGACAAAGCCGGATTTATCGGCAATGGCCATTTTATGCGTGATATCCTTCATGCAACCGGCGAAGTGGACAAGCTCAGCAACGAGTTCTCCTTTGTTGAGGCCGTTTATGCCCTGAATAAAATTAGCCAGGATTACCTGGTTCGCCCGATGGGAATTTTCCAGCTGATTGATTATGTTGGCGTCGATGTATGCAGTTTCATCATGTCGGTAATGAATCCCTATCTTCCCAATGAGGATCTTCACAGCCCGCTGCTTGAAAGGCTTCTTTCACTGGGTGTGAGGGGAGGACAATTTTCGGATGGCTCCCAGAAAGATGGAATTTTAAAGTATGAGAAAGGTCGCCCGGTTGCCATTTACGACCCCGATGCCAAAGTCTATGCACCAATCAGTGATTTCCAGGAAAAGGTTGAAAGGAAACTGGGAGCAATGCCTGTTCCGCCGGCATGGAAAAACGTGGTCGGCAACAAAGCAAAGGATGAAGTTTTGCATGGATATTTTGGTCAGTTGAAAACTGCTACGGGCCTGGGGGCCGAACTGGCAAAAGCGTATGCCAGCCGTTCATGCACCATCGGGTTGCAGCTGGTAAGCTCGGGGGTGGCCTTCAACGAAAACGATGTGAATACCGTTTTGCTGACCGGTTTTTTCCATGCCTATGGTCCGATTAATAGTTATTTAGGATAAATCACGCCTCAATTCACCTCCCGTCGGGGAGGAGATATTGCAGGGATAAAAGATACAGTGATGAAAAAGTTAAGACGTAAAGTATATATGGTCGCCGGTTACAACACCCTGTCGATGGGAACCGGACGGAAGGAGTTTAACCCCAAAAAGGAACGGCCCGGGCTGGAAGAATATATTAAGGAGGCCGGTCAGGGTACGCTGAAACTGATCGGAGGTGCCCAGCATGTGGATGAATGCGTCATCGGTAATTTCATGGCCTCCAGGTTCAACAGGCAGGCTAACCTGGCCGCATTTTTCCCTTTTGTGGATGAAGGATTGCGTTACAAACCGGCCATCAGGGTCGAAGGAGCCTGTGCTACCGGCGGACTGGCGCTCATGAGCGGCATCAAAAGCGTGCTTGCTGAAACAGCCGATGTGGTCCTGGTAATCGGCGTGGAGGTTCAGAATACGGTAAAGGCCATTTATTGCGCCGATTACCTGGCTGGTGCCGGCTGGTTCAAGAATCGCAAAACGGGTCATGCCTACTTTTTCCCGGGCCAGTTCAGCGACCGTGCCGGTGCCTATTTCGAAAAATACGGAAGGGATAAGACCCGCCAGGCGTTGGCCAGGTGGTTCCGCAATGCCATTGAAAATGCACGGCTTTGTCCCACGGCACAGGAATATCATAACTCCACCAAGGACCTGGATGCCTGCGGCATGATGGAGCCCAACGGAAAAACATTTGTCGACAACCTGAATGTATTTGATTGCTCAAAAGTATCGGATGGTGCCTCGTCCATCGCCATTGTTTCGGAAGAGGGGTTGAAACGCTGCGGGATTCCCGCCAGCCAGGCCATCGAAGTAATGGGCTGGGGGCAGATCGAAGAGGACATAACCAAGCCGCCTTCCGATCCCACCGAACTCAGCACCACAAAACAGGCAGTCAAGGAGGCCCTGGCCTCTGCCGGGATCACCCGCGACCAGATCGGCACGGCCGAAATCCACGACTGCTTCACCATTGCAGGACTGATGTGCATGGAAGCCATCGGTTTCGCTGAAAAGGGCAAAGGCGCTGATTTCATCCTCGAAGGGAATACGACACGCAAGGGTCAGGTCCCGGTCAACACGACCGGCGGCCTTATCGGCTGGGGGCATCCAACCGGAGGTACCGGGGTTCACCAGGCTGTGACCATTCTTGAACAACTTACCGGGATAGCAGGCGATTCACAAATTGAGATTCCCGAAAACCGGCCCTATGGACTCACAGTGAATATGGGAGGGGATGATAAATCCCTGGTGTCGATCGTCTATCGGAAAGGGAATTAAGTTCATATCTTGAATAACCGGATCACAACGCTCTTTGGTATCAGCTTCCCCATCATCCAGGCCGGGATGGTTTGGTGCAGCGGCTGGCGGCTGGCATCTGCAGTGAGCAATGCCGGCGGATTGGGGCTGATCGGGGCCGGCTCCATGTCACCCGAAATACTTGAAGAGCATATCAGGAAATGCAAAGCTGCAACGGATAAGCCTTTTGGAGTGAATATCCCGTTGCTCTTTCCAAGGATTGAACAGCAACTCGAAATCATCATCCGGGAGGGTGTGAAAATCGTCTTCACCTCGGCTGGAAATCCGGCCACATGGACCTCCTTGCTGAAACAAAACAACATCACCGTGGTTCATGTCATTGCCAATGTAAAATCGGCCGTTAAATGCGAACAATCCGGCGTGGATGCTGTCGTGGCTGAGGGATTTGAAGCCGGCGGGCACAATGGAAAAGAGGAGACCACTACCTTTACCCTGGTTCCGCTGATCAGGAAGTCGACGGAATTACCTTTGATTGCGGCGGGTGGTATCGGCACCGGCCGGGGGATGTTGGCTGCAATGGCCCTTGGTGCCGAAGGTGTTCAGATTGGCAGCCGTTTTGTGACTTCTGAAGAATCATCGGCCCACCCGGTATTTAAACAAAAAGTAGTGGAATCGGGCGACGGCGAAACATTTCTGACACTTAAAAAAGTTGTCCCGGTAAGAATGATCAGGAATGCTTTTTTCCGGAAGGTCCAGTCGATGGAAGAATCAAACGCTTCGGCAGAGGAGCTGCGGGGATTGCTGGGAAAGGGAAGGGCAAGATCGGGCATGTTTGAAGGTAACCTGGAGGAGGGCGAGCTCGAAATCGGACAGGTTGCAGCGCTCATCGACAAGATCAAACCTGCAGGGGAGATTGTTCGCGAGATCATGTCAGAATTCATCCGGGCAAAAGAGGAATTGTAAAAGACCCGGGACCTCTTCCAAAGGTGCCTCATTGGTCCTAGATCCAGGTTTTTCTGTACATTCGTAAGGTCAATCAAACGTGAAATGGATCAAGGCTATCTTAAACCATCCATGTTTCTCCAGCTAAAACGAGCTGCCACCCGCGGGATCTTCCATCCTGCCAGTTCTTGTCTTTTGGCCCTCTTCATCTTTTTTAATCTGGTTGTTTTCCAGGTATCTGATTGTCATGCCCAGGTTCGCAGATCTGCCTCCGTCACCTGCGACTTTACCTTTCAGGATACGGTGTGTAAAAACGCACCCGTTACCATCACCAATCTTTCACAGGGAGCAACAAATTATTTCTGGCAGTTCTGTCCCGGAACCCCGCTGAGCTTTCCATCGGGTATTTCAACAGGATCCATTGCAAATAAATTAGGCCTTCCTTTTGGAATTTCCCTGGAACGGGAGGGGAACATGTTCTATGCTTTCATCACCAGTGCAGCCGACAGTTCCGTTACAAGGGTCGCCTGGGTAACCAGCTTGATCAACACGCCCACGTTTGAAAAGCTGAACATCCCGGGAATCCTGACCGGGAAGATAGCAGGAATACAGGTAAAGAATGACAATGGAAGCTGGTATGGATTCGTTGCCAACGGATCATCCCTCGTCCGGCTTGATTTTGGACCGTCGCTTGGCAATCTTTCACCGGCTGTCTCAACTGTGGCAGGCTCCGCCTGGATGAATACGGCCACCGGGCTGGTAATTGGTAAGGATGGGATAAACTGGGTGGGTTTTTGTGCAAATTATCCTGCAAACACCATTGTCAGATTTTTTTGGGGAAATACCCTCGCCGCCGATCCTGCCCTGAGTTTGATCGGAAACGTTGGCGGACTTACCCGGCCCATGCAGCCCGCCCTGATCCAGGATGCATCGGGATGGTACCTGTATGTGGCCAATACCACAAGCCTGGCCGAGATCAAGTTCGGAACCTCCTTGTTGAATTCGCCGACAGGGGTTAACCTTGGCAAATTGAACTGGATCACCGACAACCGCGGAATATCCTCCTTTTTCCAGTGCGGTCACCCCTATATCCTCATTGCCAACCATGATGCCATTGAAAACCAACTATTCCAGATTCACTTTAAAAACGGGCTGGCAGGCCCTAAATCACTGATACCGCTGGGGAACGTCGGCTCTTTGTTTGAAACCCTGGCCCTGTCGGAAACCATGAATATCGGCGACACCACCTTTTGCATTGCCATCAACGCCCTGCCCTCTCTGACTGTCTTATATTTTCGTGCCTGCAACGATGCCACCATCCCGGTGTCCACAAAATTCGATCCTTCACCTGTCATCTTTCCCGATTCGGGAACCTATACCATCAAACTGACGGTTGACCTGGGATTACCAACAGAACAGCAGGTTTGCAAGGAGATCGAGGTGAATTCGACCTCCCTCGACCTTGGAAAAGACACCTCCTTGTGCGAAGGCAGGAGCCTGGCACTTGATGCAGGCCGCGGATTCGATTCCTACCAATGGAGTACCGGCGAAACAACCAGAACGATTACAGTCGGCAAGGCAGGGAATTATTCTGTAACAGCGATCAACCGTTTCGGATGCACTGCGTCTGATGCCATCCGTTTTGATCTTAATCCAGCTGCACATGTGAGCGTTGACACCTCCATCTGTTACGGAAGGTTCTACTATGCCGGCAGTAAATTGCAATCATCCTCAGGCACCTACATTGACTCTCTGTCCACCTCGAAAGGATGCGATTCGGTTCTTACTACCCATCTCACGGTAAAACCGGAGATTATCCTGGATCTAGGCAATGATACCTGCATGAATCCCGGGACAACCATATCCCTTGTTGCAAAGGGGAACCAGAATGCATCCTATACCTGGCAGGATGGATCGCATGATTCAGCCTATACTGTCACCCAGCCCGGCAATTTCTCGGTGAAGGTCGTGGTCGATCATTGTGACAAAACCGATGCGATGGTTGTGAGCTGGTGCCCCGTAACAGTGTATTTCAATGTTCCAAATGCATTCTCTCCCAACGGGGATGGACTGAATGATCTGTTTCTCCCCAGTGCGGGCGGGATCACCGGTTTTTCAATGATCATCTACAACCGCTGGGGTGAAACAGTTTTCGAATCCGCCAATATAGAGAATGGCTGGGATGGCACATACAAAGGCAGGCCCTGTGAGGCGGGTGTCTATGTTTATGTGATCACCTATGGAACATCTCAGAATCCGGAAGAGACCAATCAGAAAGTAAACGGAACTGTGACGCTTGTGAGATGAGGGGGCGGATGTACTATTTGCAGCGATGTTCAATAAAATCATTGGCCTGGGTGAATTTTAATCCGCTGGCTTTCTTCATGTCGTTGCAAGCGCCGGTATTATTACCCATTTTATCTTTGGCAACTCCCCGGTAATAATATGCAGGGCAAGCTGGGGATCGATCTCAATCGCTTCAGAGAAATCGGTGATGGCCTGGTTCAGTTTTCCAAGGTTAAGGTAGGCGGCTCCGCGATTGAAGTAGGCATTGGTATATTTCGGGTCAATGCTGATTGCAGCGGTGAAATACCCGATGGCTTTATCAAAATTACCGAGGGCCCCGAAAACATTACCGAGGTTGGAAAAGGCCTTCATGTTTTTCGGATCGATCGAGATGGTTTTAAGATAATCTTCGATGGCCTTGTCCCATTGTTTAAGATTCCCATAGGCGATGCCGCGGTCGAAATAGGCTTCAGCATAACCCGGGTCAATTTCGATGGCCCTGGTGTAATCGTCAACCGAAAGGTTGACCTGGCCCAGGTAGCCATATGCAATTCCACGACTGGAATAGGCTTTGGTGTTTTTCGGATCGATCGCAATGACCTTTGAGAAATCTTTGATCGCATTCTCCCATTGTCCAAGGCTGATAAAGGTAATGCCACGGTTGAGATAGGCTTCAACATATTCCGGGGCGATATCAATGGCGATGGAAAAGTCATGGATCGATTGATCCGGTTGAGCAGTGTTTGTATAGGCAATCGCCCGATTGTAAAACGCATCTGCATTGTGCGGGTCAATGATGATGGCCCTGGAGTAATCATCAATGGCCTTTTCCCATTGTCCGAGGTTCCCAAACGCGAGGCCACGGTTGGAGTAGGCATCTGAATATTCAGGGTCGAGGCTGATGGCCTGTGTGTAATCGATAATCGACTTGTCGGGCTGCCCTGTTGAAAAGTAGGCTAATCCCCTGTTGAAATAAACTTCAGGATTTTGCGGGTCAGCCTCTATCATGCGGGAGTAATCACCGATGGCTTTGTCCCGTTGTCCAAGGTCCCAATAACCGAGGCCGCGGTTATAGTAGGCGATGAAATAATCTGGATCTGCCCGGATTGCACTGGAAAAATCGGCCATTGATTTATCCAATTGCTTCAGATCCCTGTAGGCAATTCCCCGTTCGCACAATGCAACAGCTGAACCGTCATATTTCCTGATCACATCATTCCAAAGGGTTAAACTGTCTTTCCAAACCATGCAACGCAGAAAGGTCATAGCGGATAACATGGCGATAAACAATAAAAACAGGGTATACCGGATCCTGGCCTGTTTTATTTTCATAAAAGCAAAGGCAAAACAAAGCAGCAATCCCACCGAGGGAATATAAAAATAACGGTCGGCCATCATGGCCTGCCCGACAGGTATTAATTGCAAAAGTGGAAGAAGGGTCAGGAAAAACATGCTGATCCCGAATAAAAGAATTTTAGAATATTTAAACAGGAAATAGGTTCCGGTAGCATAAAGAGGCAGCAAAATCATGAACAGCCAATAATAGGAAGGGATACTTCCATCCGGGGGTTTCACCGGAAAAGGATACAGGGCCGAAAGGGAAATGGGGAAAATACTTTTGATCAAATATTGTGTGAGCCCAAAGGATGCAAAAGCGAGCCTCTCCGGAAGGGAAAAATGATCCAAATGAATGGCATGTGCAGATTCCTGGGCCTGGAAGGCGAACCATGTGAAGACCAGAGAAAGAAGTAAAAAAGGCACCTTTTCCAATAAAACCTTCGTTGAAAACCATTTCCTCCCCCTCAGATAATCGATGAAAGGAAGAAGGACTACCAGCGTTACCGCTTGTCCTTTTGCCAGTAAAGAAAGAAGAAAGAATAACAGCGAAATGATCAACCCTGACTTTTTGTGTCGTGAAGTGTAATTTGTATAAAAAATAAGCGATAAAAGATAAAAAAATGAATACAAAACATCTTTTCTTTCTGAGATCCATGCCACGGATTCAACATGCAATGAATGAACCCCAAACATCATGAATGTAAGCAGGGCCAGCAGGTGATTCTCTGTAAGCCGCTTTACCAGGATATAAACCAGGAGGGAGTTAAAGAGATGCAGCAGGAGGTTTGTTAAATGAAACATGAAAGGCCGGTCGCCCCCGATCAACTGATCAAGCCCCAGCGATAACAAGGTGAGGGGATGATAATTTCCGGCGAAATAGACAGAAAAAATTTTCACGATGCCCGACAGGGACAGGTTGGATACAAAGGGATTATGAATATATTCAGGATCGTCCCAATTGGTAATGCCGTTAAAAAGTGAGGGTAAATAGATCAAAAAGATCACCAGCAAGCCACCAATCAGCCAATAAGCAGAATCATTTTTTTCAACAATCGCAGTGACCGGAGCTGGTTTTGCCGGTCTTGTTTTTTTTGAGGTCATTTGCAATGTTGTCTTGTTGTGTCTGCCGGCTTTTTCATCCCAGAGGGACGATTAAGACCCAGCCGGATTTCTCCGTTCAAATAGTTGTAGTTTAATCAACCCCATTCTCTGCAAAGTATAACTGATGGCGGTGGTCATCACCCCCATACCATAGCTGATGCTCCTTCTGAAAGTAATGGAGGAGGCTTCGGGAAAGTATTTTGTCGGGCAGGTAATTTCAGCAATCTCAAAACCTGCAAAACATATCTGGGCTACGACCTGGTTATCAAAAACAAAATCATCGGAGTTTGTCTGGTAGTTTATTGTATTCAATACCTCCGCCGAAAATGCGCGATAACCCGTATGATATTCTGACAATTTTTGTTGCATGAGGATGTTCTGGGAAAGGGTAAGAAACCGGTTAAAATAGTATTTGTAAACAGGCATTCCTCCTTTTTTTGCCCCTCCCCCTAAAATCCTTGACCCAAATACCACAGGATATAAATCCTGAGCGATAAGGTAGGACATTGAGGGAATCAATTTAGGGGTATACTGGTAGTCGGGATGAAGCATAATAATTATATCAGCCCCTAAATCCAAAGCTTTTTTATAACATGACTTCTGATTTCCCCCATAACCCATATTTTTATCATGGGTTATGATATGCCTGATCCCTAATTCCTTTGCAACCTCAACAGTCTGATCACTGCTACAGTCATCCACAAGAATAACCTCATCCACAATTTCAAAGGGGATTTCAGTATAGGTGAGTTTCAGCGTTTGTTCAGCATTAAAAGCAGGGAGAACGACAATTATTTTCTTATTATTCAGCACTTCAGATTAAAATTTATTGGTTTAAAATCACACCAATAGTTATTAGCTGTGATAAACTGGAAAAAGCAGTCAATCGAATTAAATAATCAAACTGGTTTGCTGTTTTTCACCAGGCATTGTAAAAAAGAAAGTACTGCCTTTACCTTCCTCGCTTTCAACCCAAATCTTTCCTCCGTGTTTCTCAACAAATTCCCTGCACAGAATAAGACCCAGGCCACTTCCTTTTTCATGTCCGGTTCCAATGCTTGTAAAACTTGTCTCAATCCTGAAAAGATTTTTAATATCATTTTCCGACATGCCGGTCCCGTTATCGGATACCGAAATAACCACTTCGTCGTTCTTATGAAAAGCCCTTAACTGAACTTTGCCATTTTCGTAGGTGAATTTTATGGCATTGGAGATGAGGTTCCTGATGCAGATACCAAGCATGTTTTCATCGGCCATCAAATTTATATTCAAGGGAATATCATTGTTCAGTTCGATATTTTTTTGCCCCGCAGTATGGCGCAAACCATGAAGAATTTCTTCTGATATCTGGTACAGGTTAATGATCTCCGGGTTAAATGGCATTTCGCCACGCTGCAATCTCGCCCATATCAGCAGCTTTTCCAGCAACTTGTATGTGTTCTGCGTGGATAGGTTAATGGCGCCTGCATATTTCTCGATGGTTTTATCATCGAGGCTTTTTATATTATCCTTTAACAGCTGGCTTAACCCAATGATTCCATGGAATGGGCTGCGTAAGTCATGGGCAATGATGGAGAAGAATTTATCCTTTGTGGAATTGAGTTCACTTAATTGTACTTCGCTTTTTTTCAGGGCCTCCTCTTTTTTTAATAATTTATTGTGTTCAGCTAAAAGATCTGATTGTAAAAGAAATTGTTTCTCCCAAACATAATAGGATATTATGGTTGCAATAATAGATGAGAATAAAATGGTCATCAGGTGAGATTCAAACATCATAATCGAAGGAAAAAACAGCGTTTTTATAACTTCATACAAAGTCATAGCTAAGAATGTAATTCCGAAACTAAAGAAAAGTACTTTATAACGCTTTTTTTTCAAAATTTCCTTCATGGTTTTTTAGTAGGGGGGTGGAGTATACCGGAGTCGAACCGGTGACCTCTGCATTGCGAACGCAGCGCTCTGGCCAACTGAGCTAATACCCCCTTTTACTGGTCCTGAACGGGATGCAAAGATATTACAATTTGTGATTCACCCGGCTGTCTTCACCTTCACAACCTTATTGATTACCGGCTTCAGTCCATGCAGGAATTTGTAAATGGCCACGAGATCGGTGGTGTCCATTCCCGCATACATTGTCCAGGGCATGATCGACTGCATTTCACCACGCTGAACGACGGGCGGGGTGTACTTTGACAGGTTATAGGCCCTGAACCGGAAGAGGAACGCCTCCTGCGTCCATTTGCCGATCCCCGTCTCCTCATCCGGGGTGATGTTGGCAGAGACAAGCAGGCTGCCGTCCGGCATCTGGAATACCCTTCCTCCCGAGAATGAAAGACTTTTCACTATTTGTCCGTGTTCGGCCGGGGTATGGCATTCCACGCAGCCTGAGGCCCTTACCAGGTACTCGCCATACTGAAGGGTGTCGTTTGCCGGGGGGTTGCTTTGAGGAGCGGCTTTTGCCGGGATGAGATGCAGGATGACATTCATCGGGAAGGTCGGAGCTGAGCGCGATGGATTGAACGTAATGGCCGGAAGGCTGCGGATATAGGCGATCACACTCAGGATATCTTCCGTGTCAAGGGTGCCGTAAGCCGGGTAGGGCATGATCGGGAAAAGGGGATGCCCGTCTTTGCTGACGCCACTGGTGATGGCGCGATAGATTTCAGCATCGGTCCAGTCAGCCAGGGCAAAAGGGGTGATGTTTGACGACATGAAGTGCCCGGGAAATCCCAGCTTTTCATCAAACACTTCACCGCCCTTCCCCTCAGTACCGGCAGTTAAAGGCCCTGAAAATTTACTCCAGTCGCGGGTTGAATGACAATCAATGCATACCATCACATGGTTGGCAAGGTATTTTCCCCGTTCAATGCGTTGCCGGGTCGGTTCCGCCTTGAGTTCCTTAACCGGGATGTTTGGCAGGAACCACACAATGTAAAGAACAACAATAATGAGTATCATCACAAGGGCGGCTGCAATGCCACCAAGGATCCTGGGCCACTTTTTCTTTTCCATGGTCTGTTAATTTATATTGTTATGGTTTGCGCCTGGTTATCTCACCTACTCTTCATGCTGATAAAAGATCTTATAGAATTTGCGGCCATCGGGATCAATCCCCTGTTCGATCAACGCTCGGTCCCCGTGGATATAGATGTGAAAATTTTTGTCCAGCTTCAGCACACTTTTAAAGATCCTCGACTGTTTCTTTACCGCCTGAACGGATATATCGAAATTGCCCTCCACCTCTACATCGTGTTCTTCACGGTAGGCGGCATCAAACTTCCTGAAGGATTGAATCATGTCGGGATCCTGGAACACGACCTGTTCAAACTCCTGCTTATCAAAAGTTTCGTGTGTTTTAAAGTAATCGAGGGAGCGGTTCAAAACATCGATCTGACCGGTTCTCCCCACCTCGAAATCTTCGGGCAGCTGTTTTGTCGCGTAGTTCCTGGTGAGGGTCAGAAAATCCCTGGTCTGGTGATAATCATCATTGCAGGGTTTCAGCATCAGGAAGTGATCCTTCCAGAACTGGGCCTCTGTTGATTTATTCAGCTTGTCGACGATGCTCACCACATATCCGCTGTCCCGGCCGGTATTGAAGATCAGGCAACCCTTGTCCAGCTTTTCGATGTTAATGCCGTCCTCATAGTTCAGTGAAAAATGATCCTGTGCAACATTGAGCTTGAGGAAGGGCTGCCGGGTTTCTGATTTGAAAATCCCCAGGGCGTTCACCTTTTCCTCCCCGATGAACAGGTTTGAAAAACGCACCACGAACAGGTCGCCTGCCTTGATCTGCGGATGCCCCGACATCTCATACAGATGCCTGGCAATGTGGATGCTGTTGATGTGGAGGTCGGCATCGCTGAATACCTGGGTGGCATACTGGTAAAGCGGATTCAGCTTGAAATCCTCATTCGAAAAGGTGAAGTTGTAGAATTCACCTGAAGTAAATGGCGGCAGGAAAAAGCGCACCAGTAAATCCCGCAGCCGGACATCGGAGGTGTCGAGACTTGTTTTTGAAATATGCAGATCCTCGCCGTTGCTTTTATTGCCAACGTGGTGGACTGAAACTTTATCAATGGAACACTGGGTGTAATCTATCATCTGACAGGGAAATTTTAATTCTTGATTATTTTGTAAACAAGTCCGGTTACTGGTTCAATTCGTTTTGAATTGTACGACATTGATCCTACTCCGTAATAGTTGCCGCAATCCTCCACATAGTTGTGATAAACAACAAGATTGACGGTGTCAGTATCATTTTTTGACAAGGAGAGCAGGTAATTCATATTATTATATTCTTCCAGGTCCGGATACACAAAAATAATTTTCCCCTGTGAAATTTGAATATCAATATTTTTGTTGTTTACCGTTAGTTTTATTGAGTCCTGGTTATATTTCCTGCCAATTAACAGGCTGTCATTCTTATCCACGAGATAGATTTGTAAACTCGTAGGAATGGGATCGCCACATGGTGGTTGTGCATGATCATTCGTGCATGAATCCAGGAAAAGCAATGGTTGAAGAAGAAGTGTAAAAATCAAAGTTGACCGTTTCATATATCCAAATTTTGTTTTTAATCTTCCTATGGTGTGAATTCCGGGTAAATATTCACCGGATTATTGTCTTTTCGCTGAATTAGAATAAAGAATGATATCCGTCAAATAGCAGATGGATTCATGCTCGGGATTTAAAAGTTTTAGTCTGATATGATGCTTTTTGTTTTCCAACTGATATTTCCAGGCGATTTCATGACGGCGGGTTGTAAAACTCATCGGTAATTCTATAGTCTCAACTTTTATTCCATCGATGTACATTTCAACAATTGCAATTTTAGTGATTTTTTCGTCAAAAGCGCTGCCGGTTTTAGGTTTATATTCTCCATTTATAACAAAGGCATTTCCTTCGAATTCAAAATCATATTCTCCGGTCAATTCTTTTCCAATCCATTGTCTGTCGAAAGGATAAGTACCTGTAAAAGACTGTTCCCATTTTACTGTCCGCGGACTCTGTTTATTTATTATAATGTTGTTGCCATCCACTTTTCCGCCATTTCTTTTTATATTTTCCAGCGCCTGTTTATAACTCAATTCATAAACTTTATTGAGTGATGTATTTGTGTATTTAAAATTCATATCCTCTATTTCATTTAACCCCATTTTCCAGTAGTCAGGGATACCTTTATAACCCAGGATTACTCCCAGTATTCCACCGGCTGTTGAAGGATTACAATCTGCATCTTGTCCGGCTCTTGTGCAAATTTCAATTGTTTTTGCAAAGTCTCCGTTCCCATAAAGAAGTCCCATGACTACATAGGCAGAATTTACGGTTGCATCTATATTAAATGGGTTAAAAACTCCACCTGGACAACCAATGTCATCTGTCCATTTTTTCTGAATTTCAAACCAGGTAGATTTCCAGTCATCAGGATATTGTTTGTGCCATTTAATCACGTCTGAGATGCATTCATGATATTTTGTGTTTTCAGGAATGGTTTTTAGTGCTGTCGTTACAATATGCTGAACATCATTTGAACTAAATGCCAATGAATACATAGCCGCAACAAATACACCGCCATACCAGCCATCTCCATAATTCATTATGTGACCTATTTTATCACAAATTTCAGATGCCGTATTGGTCATATCAGGAGACATTAGTCCGGCAAAATCTGCTTCAATTTGAAAATCAATGCAATCTGCATGCGGGTTATTTAACCAATGTCCCGACGAGGGTGGCACCAAACCATGAGTAATATTATATCGTGCAGCTTGATTTGCGTGCCAAAGCATATATCCTGAATTTGCCAAAGCTGTTGCATGTGATTCGGCAGGAGCGTCTAATCCTTCTCTTTCAAAAACTTCGACAAAAGTGATATCCAAATACAAATCGTCGTAAATGCCGGGAGCTTCAGTCATTGATTTTTCTAAAAGACCATCGTACCATTTTATTTTCTGGTAATCATTCATCATGGTTCCCTGAAAGCGAAACTCAACAGGTGCACCATAAGTTACACCGATAGTTTGTCCTGCCCATCCACCTTTTATCTTATCTTTAAGTTTATCTGAGCCAATAGAAATTGATTCCTGAGCAGTTGCATCAATTCGCAGAATAGTAAAAAGTAAAATACACCAATAAGCAATGAGTCTCATAATAGAATTTTATTGATTTTAGTTTACGATAATTCAATCAATAGATCTTACCCAAAGTAATTTAATTGAGAATGTGAGATCGTTTCAAGTTCCAGGTTTGATAACCTTTTGTTGAATCGTCAATTTCTTTTTTTATGATACCAAAATTGGCAGCAAAATACAGATAGGTGTCAAACACAAACTCACGCTGAAACTGCAAGCTGGCCGTTATTTTCATTTTAGTAATGTCATAATATTTTGTCCCCAACACGGTCATACTGTCATATTTATCCATGACTTTGGCCCCATTAAAACTATAATCAACTGGTCGTTCGTATATAAAAACAGGCTGTCCTTCCTGGCTATATTCACCCCCGCCATTTAATTTTATGTAATCAGACATGTAATAATAATTTGAAGCAATGTTGTTTGTGATATCTAACAGGTTCATTTTATAGAATTCGTCGCGTGTAATTATTCCTCCCGGACAACCATGTGGACAGGGAATTGTCGTAAATCCATTGACATCACCCGTTACAATAACACTGTCAATGAGGCTGTTTTGATTTTCATAAACCCAGTATGTGCCCGGTTTAAAATAATATTTTGTCAGCATCGCAGTATTGACATAGGTTGTGTAATAGGTGATCTCCGTGCTTTCCTTTTTGCAACTCAGGATTGAGATAACAGCCAGAATGAATGTTAAAATCGCGCGATATTTCATTGTTTGATTCTTTATAACGCCCTGCATACAGCCGCGGTGCGGAGTTGATTGTGTCTCATTTTTTCTTTTCGATAACCCCTGCTTTCAGCAATGGTTCCAGGAGATTTGCAGCACCTCCATGTTCAATTATCCTGCCATCCCTGATCCGGTCAACATTTACCCCGGTGAAGGTTATTTGTTTCCCGGTAGGTTTCATTTCAAACCATTCATCCATAAATGTTCCAGCAACCGAATAGACGGTCACTACCCATTCCCCTTCGGATATTTGATTATCAATGGTCAGTTTCAGATCAGGATAGACCCGTCGAATGCCGAGTATGTGATCTATTGCTCCTTTTATCCCGATCGGGTAGCGTTCCCCTTCGTAAACTTCCACATAGTCCTCTGAGATGAATTCATGGATGTTAGATACATCTCCAGTGTTTTCAATCTCTTCGATGTATCGGCGTACAATCGTTTTGTTATCAAAATTTTCCATATCGATTGGATGATTCATTACTTGGCCCATTACGCCTTGTTCCCCAACGTATTTAATGTATTTCGATCACAAATTCGGAAGATTCTTATGTCATATCAAACACAAATCATACACTTGCCTGTCATTAATAGCGTACCGCATCTGCAGCCATTTGAGTTACAACTTCATGTTCAAAGTTGTAGAGTTTCACCAGGGTTTGAGAAGATGCATCAACGCTCTGTGGCGTTATCACGACAAAATTCATTGTAGTTAGTTTTGGATTACTGTCAATCCAGGTTCCGGAATTCGCATAAATACATTTTTTGTTATCATAACTTGTACCCGCATCAATCCTGGGTACGTGCGTATGACCAAATACAACAATTCTTTTATCTGAGGCAGGGTTCATGAAGTACTGCAAATTTGCCTGATGGTCGACTTCGGTATCTGACATTACTGAATCAATTGCTCGGGCCGTTGCAATATGTACAGGTACATTATTGAGCGTTTGCCTTGTTTCCCAATTTTCCTGAATCCCATGGGAGAGATCCACATCTATATATCCGCCGGGAGTTAACTGGAAAGGAACAAGGTCGTTAACTGAATAATTACCCGTAAAACCATTTACGTTTGTAACGATGATTTTATCATCAAATCTGTTTTTTATAGGGAGACTGGCAATTGATGCATACCATGTCTTCCAATATCGAAATAATAAATCCTGGCTTTCATCCCCCGAAGTATTTGGGGTAACAATGGGTAAGGTATCTCCTGGTGGGGGGGTCTTTTGTATTACACAGAGTGCAGCTATTCTTGTAAAAAAATAACCGGGAGGCATGATGGTCCCCGGGGCAATATCCTGGTTTGAAATCGGATCAGGTGCACAGAAAAAATTGTAGCGGTGGCCATGCTCAATGGCTATTTTAGGACAGTCAACGGGGGAATAGGTGCCTAATCCCAACATATGTTCCCGTGCCTGCCTAACCCCCGGAAGGATGCTTTCAATGTCGGCTGCCGTAATGGCTAAATCATGGTTCCCGGGCAAATAGGTAACTAAAATCTTCCCCTCCTGGATGATACTGTTAAAAGCATCAAACACCCCTTGGTTGGCTGCCTCAAGACGCTTTACAAAATCAGCCTGATCCTTTTCCTGAAAAGTATTTACGGTAGCTGGCACAAACCATTCATCAACCAAATCGCCGGCGATGACAAGTTCTTTCACATTTTGAGACGTTTTGATCTGTTTAATCAATTTTTCAAGAGGCCCAAGGTTTAATTTGCACTCAGCATAACTGGTATCGGCGCCAAGATGCAGATCGCTGATAACCACAATCATATTCCTTACATTCCCACCATTGCTGAATGGGTCTATCACAGGAACTGGCGGGTCTGACTTTTTGCATGATGCGGAAACAAATATGAATAAGAGTAAACAAAATGAGCTGAATAATCTCAAAATAGTTTTCATGATGATCAGTTTAAATAAAAATATTTTATCCGATGAATTATTGCCGGTGTGTTGTCAGATGGATCATAAAACTGTTTTACGATACTAACCTCAATGATAAGCATTTTTTTTGAAATATCCGGACTTTTATTGAATGCGGCATAACAAAAGATGTTGAACGAGGATTGCCAGGCAGATGGTCAAAGTTGACTTGACTTTTGATTTCATAACCGGAATCCGGCGGAGCTTTTTTTTCACTTTTTATCCTATCTTTGAATTGATTTTAGGTTCATTTCATCGAGCGAAATAATATCTTCCGAAGTACTTCAAAACCAAATAAGATGAAAAATCCGATCCTTCGCCTGGCTTTCATCGCTCTTTTCTGCCTGCCTGCCGGGCGGTCTTTCTCACAATCTACTGAATGGCTGTGGGCCAAAGGTGCCGGGGGCCCCAATGATGAAATGGGAGTTTCCGTAGCCACCGATGCATCCGGGAATGTTTTTGTGGCAGGATATTTCAAAAGTCCCAGCCTCACACTCGGCTCTTTTACCCTGACCCGGACAGGCAGTTGCAATGTGTTCCTTGCGAAATACGATGCCGGGGGCAATGTAATATGGGCTACCAGCGCCCCGGGGACTGACTACGACATTCCTTTTGCCGTTGCAACGGATGCATCGGGGAATGTGTTGGTGGCGGGACTTTTTTCAAGCCCGGTGATCACTTTTGGTTCTATCAGCCTTACCAACGCAGGAATCCAGGATGCATTCGTGGCGAAGTATGATGCCGCGGGGAACGTGATGTGGGCGAAAAGAGCCGGTGGGGCCGATTGGGACAACGCCCGCGCCATCGCCGTGGATGGTGTTGGGAATGTCTACCTTGCCGGCTCCTTCAGAAGTCCTTCAATCACCTTCGGTTCCATTACCCTGACGAATACTGTCGCGGGTATTTATGATGCGTTCCTGGTAAAGTACGATGCCGGAGGGAATGTGCTGTGGGCCAATGCAGCCGGGGGCCCGGGCAACAACCTGCCGATGTCCCTGTCAACGGACCAGTCTGGAAATGTATTCATGACGGGAAGTTTTACCGGATCCTTCATGACCTTTGGTTCCCTGACCGTGACCAACCATGGTCTGGATGACCTGTTTCTAGCCAAATATGATGCATCGGGGAATGTGCTCTGGGCGAAAAGTGAAGGGGGATCCCTCGAGGATAATTGCTATGCTGTGGCGACGGATGGTGCAGGAAATGCATACATAACCGGCATGTTCAGGAGCGAGACCATCTCCATCGGAACCATTGTCCTGATGAATTCTGCAGGTTGGTATCCCACCACGGATGTCTTCCTTGCAAAATACGATGGTTCAGGGAATGTGCTCTGGGCTGTTGGTGCCGGGGGACCTCAGAATGACCAGGCCATTTCTCTTGCCACAGATGCCGGAGGATTTGTTTTTTCTACAGGTATATTTTTCAGTGACACCATTCACTTCGGCCCGGCCACCCTGGTTAATACAAATGATCATTCTGACATCTTCCTGGTGACATACGACCCGGCAGGAAACGTTCTGTGGGCCCTCCGGGCAGGGGGAACGGACGACGAAAACTGGAGTTCCGTCGCGCGGGATGCCACCGGCAACCTATACATGACGGGCATCTTTGCCAGCCCTTTCATTCCTTTTGGCTCCGATACGCTGATGAATGCAGGGGCCGGCGATCTTTTCCTGGCCAGGCTGGACGACAACATCACAGGCATCGGTGAATCCTCCATTTCCGGAGGTCTGTCGCTCTTCCCAAACCCTGCAGAAAACCAGGTCACGATTGCATCCATGCCCGGGGCAGCCTTCGGCAGGATAACAGTTTACAACTTCAAAGGGCAGCAATACCTTCAGCAGGATGTAAGCGGCACCGCCTCCCGGCTCGACATCAGCGCCCTTTCTGCCGGGTTATATTTCGCAAGGGTGGTCAGTAAGCAGGGAGTACGGATGGGAAAATTCATAAAGAAATGATGTTCTAGACGGTAAATAACAATCCCTGTCTTTTCGTAAATAAGATTCCCTGGTTAGTCGCTGTTTGACAGATTATTTTTATATCCTATAACGTAGTAACATTTCTTCAGTTTTGTATGCTCTGTTGTTTCAATGGCTTTAAACCCTGTTTTTTCCATTTCTTTAACCACATCGCCAATACAATGCCGGTGAAATATTGATTCACCTTCAAATAGTTTATTATCCTTGAAAAACTCAGCATCTGCCATGAAAATGATGACTTTGCCATTTTGTTTCAGCATTGAGAATATCTTTTTCAATCGACCATGAATTTCATTCCAGAAATAGATAACATTCAAAAAATATATGCAATGAAAAGTATCATTTTCAAAGATATAATCATCGAAGTCAGCACATTGTAGAATTACTTTCCCACGCTTAATGTTTTCATGGTTTAATTTAACTGCTTTCGAATACATTAACCGGGAAAAATCAATTCCATGAAAAGTACAATCATTCTTCTTTGCGTAATCATAGATGCCGTTACCTAATCCATATCCAATTTCCAGAACAACGTCATCCTTATTTAGTTTAAGCAAAGAATCCATTTCATCATATTCTACCTGATTTTTCTTTAGAAAGCTGATGATATAACGGCCAAATAAACCACTTGGTTTTCGAAAGTTTTTGGCCATGAGTCTTTTGAACATAATATCCATTGAATAATTTATTTTGGCAATCCCAATTCGACTAACGTCCGGCCGGTCTTTTGGTTGCCGTTATGAATTAATTAATTTTATAACCAGATATACTTTGATGATACCCCCGATCATATAGATTTGCACCCATCTCAATTTGGATATCTCCGTTCTCTTTTATTGACCCGCCAGTGAAATAATAACCCCAGGTTGACCAATATTCAGGATATGTCAGGTTGCCTGCGGAATCAACGGTCGGATAAATTACTCCTTCAGCTGAATAGCCGTAAGGGGGATTTGGAGCAAGGTTTTGGCAGTATTCAATTTTTACTTTATTATCTGTTTCATATTTCAGCATTCCAGTATAGTAAATTGTTGAATCATATTGATGTGAAACCGTGCCCTCCGGAAGTTGCTTCACATACCAGGTTAATTTTGTAGTGAAATAATAGGTATCACCATTTTCATTTTCGCTCTTTTTACAAGAGATGGATGAAAATAGAATCATTGCAATAAATAAAGAAAAGGCCAATCGCATCGTCTCTCTTATAAAGGCGCTTAACGCACCGCCGGCAGCCGGTTCTTTGGCCACAGGCTATTTTTCTGTGATTTCAATTTTAGGATTCAATTCTTTCAATTTTTCTATGAATATTTCCTGCTGAACAGGTGAGATAAACAATGAACGGTGTTTGTTATACCTGATCTCAATACCATTCATTGACAAAGTCGCCTTATACATTCCACCAAAGGTTTTCTGATTTAATCGTATTAAGTGAATGTCACCTATTTTGATATTCCAGACAAAAGGTCCGGATGCCGCAATGAGTGTATCTTTAGACAACTGATAATAAGTTCCAAACCAAATCCAGAGCAATAAAAAAATCACCAATCCTGAAATTATCCCTGCAATGATTGTCTCTGCATTTAGCATTCGAACTATAAAACAGAGATAGCTTATCAAACCGAGTAATATTAATATTGCCGATATGATCATAAACTGAATCAATCCACTCTGTTCTGTCAAAAATCTGGTTTTCATAACAAGGGTTTTTTGGGTTTGGCACGAACGCTTATCCGGCAGCTGCAGGGAGGGTTTCGGGAGGTCGCCATCATTCATGGAAGTCTGAAGCATGGGGCTTAGCTTTATTTTAGTGGCTGGTTTCTTTGTCATTGATGATTTTGTCATAATCGAGTAAAGCCAGTTTTATACTTGAAATGATAACATTTGGATCATCCTTCTGCATGATATGACCGGAATTCGAACAATAAAAGAATTTTCCATATTTGAGCGGATCAATGAGTTCAATCCAACTTTTCATTTTTATATTATTGTTTATTCTGAACATTTTCTTTCCATCATATAATGATGCAGTTTGTTCAGCATACGTTGGATATCCGCCGGCCATAATAAAATGAACTGGTACGTCGGGCAAAGGATTCCGGTTACATAGTTCATACCCTGTCTTGCTAAATTCTCTTTGTGCTTTCATTTCCTCCACAACAAACTTAGGCCCTTGAGCCATGTATTCATCAGCCGATTTATCATATTCAGCAAACAGGGAATCGATCTGATTTTCGGTTAAACCGATTTGTTGGTAAGGCAATCTGCCCCCACCTGGTTTTTTGACAAAATCGTGCGGATCAACGAAAATCAGGCCTGCAATTTCTTCAGGATAAAATGAAGCATAGCACCTGATGCAGGCGGCACCCCAGGAATGCCCTACGAATATATAGGGAGGATAAAGTCCCTTCGCGAGAAGCGATTGTTTGAGAATTTCAGTGATGTGATCAATCGTCGGAAGCTGGTTGTCATCTTCAGAACATCCAATCCTGGGTCGGTTATAAGCGAAAGTTGCATTTCCCTTTGACACTTCTTGAATGATGGGGAGCCAATATTCGAAATCAGTTCCTCTTCCATTTTCGAAAACAATGACGGGTTTTCCTTTTTGGTTGTTTTCCAGGCCATAGGTAACCATTTCAACCTTGAATCCATTGACCGGTATTAGGTCAAGATTGGGAAAGGCTTTCTTTTTATTGACCAGAACTGTTTCAAGTAAGGGGTTCCACCTGTTATCATTACGGAGAGAAATCAAATCAGGATCTGATTTTATAAGTCCGAAATTGGTGTAATTCATGAATGTTGAAATATAATCTAAATTGTAGAATGCACTGTCGGGGTAATTTGCCAGGGCCCATGAACAGGCAGCGTTATAACGGTGGTTAATAGTAATCCTGGAATCTGCTGCTTTAAATGCATCCGAAAATGTAAAGGCAGATTTCTTAAAATCTTTTACCTGATACAGAGAGTCTGCTTTTCGGATAAGAATATCATATTTACAGGTATTGGTCTGACTCAATATCGATGCTGTAAAAATGAAAAGATTTAAAAAAAGTATTGTTGTTCGCATCTGTTTTAATTCTTCAATGGAGTTGATGTAATATTCCGTTTATTTATTATTTCTTCATTGTAGATTCATATATTGAGATCCATTCTGATACACTGATTTTGCTAATCAATTTTCCAATGAGTTCCTTCTATCAGGTTGAATTTGTTCTATGTATTGTTCAGGTGTTTTGACATTGATTTTCATGGATGTATATTTTCAATTTAAATAAAATGCCCCATTACGTTCCGTTCGCTGCGGCAGCAACGAGCAATGGTTGCAATGCCTCACCAATGCAGGTTTTATTGCGGTTGCAAATTCGTTAGCGGTTCGCGCTTTTTGTTGTAAAGTTTTTTTTATCTAACATTTTAAGCACGGTGGCTGTCACGTATTTGTATAAATACTCAATTATTCTATTGGCGTTTTATTCTGCCC
>Ga0194039_1000432_pt1 | contig 25444 bp, 16 predicted proteins | sample JunL228m_MetaG_FD_148679 | JGI IMG/M metagenome (GOLD analysis project Ga0194039, IMG submission 148679) | Anoxic zone freshwater microbial communities from boreal shield lake in IISD Experimental Lakes Area, Ontario, Canada - Jun2016-L227-8m | ecosystem: Environmental > Aquatic > Freshwater >... | reverse complement strand
GGGGATGGCCGGTGCACCTTTGTGATCACGCCGCAGCCGGGTATGAAACCCAACGAAATAAAAAGGTGATAAACGAACCCGGGTGTCCAACCCCGTAAGCCCAGGGGTTGAGAAAGGAGATACTTTTTTTAGATACCCGGGGTTTTTCTAAATCGTGTTGTTTCCGTTTGCACACGTTTTCCTCCATGGGGCACACCTCCTAATTCAGGAACGACCGGGATGAAAATTTCCGGTAAGCCGGGACGGATCTGGCACCAGGGGTTGGTGGGGAGGCCCTGGTATTGTAAGGGTTGTACTATGTGGACCGATCCGCTGAAAAATGGTCCACTGTTCTCTCCTGTTCTGGTAGGGAGGTAAAGCGGGATAAGCCTGGGGCATATTGAAACAGGGTGGCAGAAGAGTGTCGCCGGGCCGGAAAAAATAGTTGTGGATTATACCCCGTTGACTACGATAAGGCCATTCTGGACAGACACATTACTCAGTACCAAACCACTCGTGCTGTCAACTTTAAAAACTGACTGGGTAACATTATAGACCCCCTGGAACAGGTAGGTATGGACCGGGGTAGCTCCCGTTGCATTGATACCGTCCCCGAAATCGTATACCACGTACGTCGGATTTCCCGTAGACAGGTCCGTGAATGCAACCCTCAGGGGTGCAGTCCCCGTTACCGGCGATGCGGAGAATTTTGCGACCGGTGGTATGATGGGGGCGCTGTTCACCGTAATGATGTTCGGTTTTGTTGCGGTGCTGCCCATCATGGAATAGGTAGTGGTGTTGTATTTCATAATGGACAGTGTAATCGTGTATATGCCCGGGAACCGGTAGGTATGGACCGGGTTTGGACCTGTCATATAAATTCCGTCCCCGAAATCATAACTCAGGTATGTTGGATTTCCGATGGATGTATCGGTACATTTCACCGTCAGGGGAGCAATCCCACTAACGGGTGATACGGTGAAATCTGCGAAGAATGTCGGGGCGGTCCCCGCCGTGCTGTTCATCCAGGTCTCGTTGACCAGGCCGGTCGTACTGACCGTGCGGGTTGAAAGAACTTGCTCGGTTCTAGGGGGTAGCGACGTCGCATTGTAGCCCTGGACCCCTTTGGCCACGTTTTCCCTGAACACCCCGTCGAGGTAGACCATCACGTGATCGAAATTAGACGATACAGGATCGGTCCAGGTCCACTTGATATAGTCCGGTTGGTACGAGACGTTATTCAGACCCATAATACTTGCAGGGGGTGTCTCCGGGGTAGAGCCGATCGCGTAGACTTTGCCATCCTTAGACCCTACAAACACGGTACCGTTCGATACCGCAGGGCTGGAAAACACCTGGCCACCCGTTGTGTAGATCCATTCCAAAACTCCGGTGTCAGCATTGAGAGCATAGACCTTATGGTCAAAGCTTCCGACGTAGACGACCCCGTTTGCAACGGCAGGGCTGGAAAAGATATAACTCCCTGTCGTGTAACTCCATTTGAATGCACCGGTTGCCGCGTCGAGTGCGTAGAGCTTATTGTCCTGCCCTCCGATATAGACCGTGCCGTTCGATACTGCAGGGCTCGATGTAACCAGAGATCCCGTGGTGTAACGCCAGATCTCTGCTCCCGTTGTCTCGTTCAATGCGTAGACGTTGTTATCCCATGAACCGATATACACAACACCATTCGCAACGGCTGGGCTGGAGTCCATAAAATTCCCGGTTGGGAAACTCCATCGCTCGCTTCCGTCCGTTGCATTGAGCGCATAAACACTCACTTCGCCACCGCCGATATAGACGGTGCCGTTTGAGACTGCCGGACTGGACTGCGCATATACTCCGGGTGAATTCCAAATCTCCGCACCCGTCGTTGCATTGAGTGCATAGACATGATCATTATAACACCCGAAATAGACGACACCGTCTGCGATTGCCGGGCTTGATCTGATCCCGGCATTCGTGCTGAAGTTCCATATCTTCGCTCCGGTCGCTCCATCAAGTGCATAGAGATTACCAATGTAAACCTGTTCTACCAAACTACCAAACTCAGAACCGACATAAACAACACCGCCGGTAACTGCCGGGCTTGAACGTACTTCTCCATCGGTAGTAAAGTTCCAGAGTTTCGTACCTGTCACCGCATCCAGTGCGTAGACCGATTTACCCACACTTCCGAAATAGACAATATCTCCGGCGATTGCAGGACTCGAATCTACGGGGGCACCGGTTGCATAGTTCCACCGCTGGCCGCCCTCCGGCCTCTTACCCCCGTCGTCGTATATCCCGGTGTTGTGGAGATCAGACCGGAACTTCCATCCCTTCTCGTCCGGTGCCGTCCTCGCCGTGCTGTTCACCCACGTCTGGTTGACCAGGCCGGTCTTACTGACCGTGCGTGTTGAAATAACGTAACTGGTATCAGGGCAGAGCGAAGATGCCGTATAGGCCTGGTGTCCTTTGGGCACGTTTTCCTTGAACTCCCCGTCCAGGTAGACCATAACGTGGTCGAAATCAGCTGATCCGGGATCGGTCCAGGCCCATTTGATATAGTCCTGCTGGTACGAGACGTTGTGGAGCCCGATGATACTGGCAGGTGGATGGTCCGGGGAGGAGCGGCGCCATACCTGGCATCCCGTGAAGGGGTTTGCCGTGCCGATAATGAACCCGTCGGGTGTCGTCAGCATCGTCCGGAACCCGTAGTTGTTCGGGTCTCCAAACCCGTTCAGTTCCAACGGGACCCAGTGCACCCCGTCCCGGGTTGTCCAGAGGTCCGCACCCCCGAATTCTCTTCCCAGGAGTTCGATGATGGGGATGATGTACGTACCGTTACCGTTCACCGGGCCTATCTGCTTTAACTCCCCGAGCCCCGGCATCAGTGCCCCGGTCCCTTCCGGCAGGTTGGCAGGATCAACAAGTTCCTGGGAGGTGACAGCTGCAAGAAGCATATCGCTTCCACCCGGGATATCGCCGATGAACCGGGCAAAGCTGAATATGTCGAATGTCCCCAGGTAGAGTTCACCGTCATACTCCCCAAGTGACCATGCATAAAGGTTGAAGGGGTTTGCATACCCGGACGGCCAGCCACTCAGGGGAGGGCCACGGGGTACCGTGGGGATTTTCGGGTGATAATTGCCGACGATAAGGTCCCACGAGTCCTCGTCATTCAGCCGTATGAGGTCAAACCCCTTCAACCCCTCGGTACCGGTCGCGAAGGGAAGGTTCATCGACCCGACGTAGAGGTCCCCCTTGTAATCCTGCATTGAGGCTGCAAGGACATTCCATGCGTCCCCAGCCCCGCCCTCGACCACCCGTGTCCAGTCGCCTGGACCGGAAGGGGACGCGGTATTACTTCTCCATACCTCGAAACCATTCGTTTCGGATGGCCCGGTTGGATTCCCGGTCCCGGCATACAGGTAACCATTGAAGCTCCTGAGGGAGGCGACCTGGAAGTCGGCCACCTTCTCCCAGGTATCGGTATACGGGGAGGGAGAGCCGGATGCGTAGATCCCATCGGCTGTACCCACGTAGATCTTCCCGTTATGGGATATCATCGCCCGGGTATCTCGCGAGGGGATGCTACTGGTGTTCACAGGCATCCATGTGACCCCGTCTGTAGATTTGACGATAAGAATCCTTCCAAATCCGAACCCAACACCTGCATAAAGGGCATCGTTCCCTGTGGTATCAGTAAACGTGGTCATGATACGATAGCCGACCCCTTCGGGATATGTATACCCGTTCGAAGGGTTGACAAACGTGGAGGCCTGGTGCACCCGGGACCATGTGTCCCCATGGTACCGCCAGATCTCCGGCCGCATATCATTTGACCACGTGATTACATCTTCACGCGATGGAAGTGTCTGGTTTGGGGGGATTAATGGCGGCGGAGCTGCCCCGCCAGGATGTGTGATGACTGAGATCGTCATGTTTTCCGGGAATACACCCTGCTTCTTCATCGCAAGCGAAACCAAGTAGGGGACGTTACGCCCCGTGCCTACATACAGGTCTCCCTTGAACTCGGAAACGGACCATGCATAATTGTTCTGCGGGTCCCCGAAACCGCCATCGCTTATCTTGATAAATTCCGTGCCGGACGCCATTGTTTCAGCGGATACAGCGGTGCCAGCCAGGAAAAATAAGCAGAAAAATAGTGCAAGGTACCAAATTCCGGTTGTTTTTTTCCAGTTACGGTTACAGTTCTTCATGTGAGCCTTTCCCTCCCGGTACAGGGCAGCTCCTCTGTGCGGATTTTCTGGTTTTGGTCTCTATGATTTCCTGATCTTTTAGCAATGGAGCACACAGACTCATGCGTGTACTGGTATCATGCGCACCCGCTCTCCTTCACGAGCGAGCTGCAGTCCACCTGCACTTCCTGCGAATTCCCGGTGAAATGATCAATTCACATCACCATTTATGTGCAGCCATTCCTGGTCTTTTGTGACCAACTCCTACCTGGTACTGTCTCTTATCCGCACTGTTTCGTGGTTGCCACCTTGACCGAAAACAGATAAATGGTAATCTTTTACTAATAATATATATAATTTTGTGTGATTGAAGGACCAGAATCACGTATTTCCGTCATTGGGGTGAGGGTTGACCCTATTTTTTTGGGTGTGACGATTTTATTAAATTTGGCGAATAATAACCATTGATTGTAGCATATCATTTTCCATTCCCACTCCTGTTCTGCAAGAACTGCATCAATTTTTCCGGGCCAGGAATTTAAGGAAGACCTCGGCATGGAGTACTAAAAAAATTTCAGATAGGGGTCCTGGGAGCCGATCATAATGGATCGTTACCAACAATTTTTTTGGAATACACTCTCACATTCCTGAATTGGTTACAAAAAAAGATGGGAATTCATCTGTTAGCGACTTTAAAACTTCATGGCAGATTTGACGAATGCCTGCCAATTCTGCACCACTCAAATCCCGGTCCATTCGTTTTGGATCGCATGCCGTCCAGCCCAATGAATGATACCTGGTCATTGCCACGTAGGCATCGTTTAATCCTGGATCAATGTGGGATCTACCACTGTTGTTGCTCATAGAAAGGACCAGGTCTTTTCGGCTGAATTCGTTTCTCATGGTATCAATGATTACAATTTCATTCCACCACTGGCGGAAGACTATTTTTTTATTTATATCAATGTACGGGGGTCTGTCATCTAATGGTGCATAATATGTGCCTTTTGATTTACTGCGATTTACTGGTCGATTTAAACCAACCAATCGATGTGTTGACATTGCGGTGCCGTTATCGATGGATGATGCCGTGCTGTAAAATTTAATATCTTTTTTTCCCAGGGATGTCAATAGTGAGGTAGATTGACGAGTGTCATGCAACAATACCCGAATTGTTGTTGCGATTCGTTTTGCTTCGCCCTTAAAACCTTTATCATAGGCATCAGCAGATCGTTGTAAAAATCCAATTTGTTCTTCCAGATACCTGAGCAATTCTTTGTCTGATTGTTTTACACTCAATTACATTCCCGTTACTAAATTGATTATATCTTGAGATTAAACCTCCATAGACCTGACTCTTAAATCAAACGTCTTCCCCCGGATACATTGCCGCTTTCCGGTTCCTGCCATCCCGCACCGCCAACACATGTTGCAAAGGAACAGAGTATTGAGAAGGATACAATTCATTTCCGGCCTCATTTTTTTATTATTTCATCACTAGCGGTTTTTAGTCCAAAAATAATTACGGATATACAACCCCGTACGCGGACTATTTATAGCACCAGCTCATAATTTCAAATGCCCTGCAAAGGGACGAGGTGAGTTATGCTTTTTATTGCATTGGTAAAATTCAAAACAAAGCTGAGCAAAGAAGTTGTTGCCCAGAACCTGAAGGATATAGAGGCTGACATGAAAGGACAAGTTCGATACCTGGGCATCTACTGGACACTTGGAAGGTACGATACGGTAATCCTCTTTGAAGCCCCGGACGAAAAAGTAGCAATGAACCTGGTCTTAAAACGAGCGGACCGGATGGAAATTGAAACGCTCGTGGCCATGCCAGCAGACGAAGGGAGTCCGTATGGACCCGTCTGACCCCCCTTGTTGTTTGATTCGATACAGGATAATTCTTTTTTCCCTCTTGGCCTCTTTTTCCAGCCCGTACTGAATAGTTTTTCGGTAAATATTTTAAAAAAATTCATATCTAAAAAAAGAAATACTACACACCCGTGTCCGATGAGGACAGGATTGATAATGATGTATTTTGTCGCACTGGTGAAATTTTAAAAAAATCAGACTAATACGGTTGTTGCTGAAAACCTAAAACGAATAAAAACAGAAGAAACCAAGGACGGGGTAAAAGTCCACGGTATTTACTGGACCCTTGGCAGATACGATTCTGTTGCGATATTTGAGGCCCCTAATGAGAAAATAGCGATGAAAATGGCTATTCGTCGGGCAGATGATATGGACATAGAGACCCTTCTTGCAATACCAATGGAAGAAGCGGAGAAGCTTGTGGAGTAGAAGTAATAATTGTTCTTTTCCCATCGTGCCAGAGATCGGGTCCAATCCCAATACCATTTTTGGTTGGGCCGGGTGATGCCCCTCACCTTTTTACAAGGGTGACCGGCAGCGGTGCAAAATGAGAGCGTTGGGTCAGTTGCCCACGTTCGGGTACATACCCTCATATGCGGCCCGACATCGATCTTGTCACTGAACCGGCATATATTCCTCTCGACTCCACCGTTTACCGGCAATCCCGACCTGGGATGTCACTCTTGTAATGGGAAGAGTAATACTCCGGAAATTCCCTTTTTATGAATGGCAGGCTTTTTTTTAATTACTGCGGCTTGTCTTTGTTTTGTTATACAACTGCCCAATTGCACCTGTCTTAACAGGCAGTTCTTATCAAAACAAGATAATATATCGGAGTAATTCATTACCGTTTGATTTCAATCTCGGTGTACAATGTGGGATTGTACTCCTTATGCTTCTCGTGTCTTCTCTTGTACACAGAATGTACACAACCCTCCTATATGCAGCCTTATACAGTGACTTCGACACCCGCGACCACCCTGCCTTCGCCCGCCATGACGACCGGGACCTGGATTACCTGAACATGAAAAGCGAGGCGACCACGCTTGCCGCTACATTCGCCAGAAATATCGGCGGGAAGGCACTCTCCGCCGTACTGATGGAAGGGCTGAACTGTACCGCCTTTAAGACTATCCGCGGCCAACCCTTGGGCTTCAAAGTAAACAACGACATCCGGACCTACGTTTGCCACACCTGGAAATCACTTTCCCCGTTTATCCCTAAAAATCGGATAAATCCCCCTATTTTACGCCCGATTTAACGAAAGGATACCCACAAGAGGGTATCATAACACCACCCCAACTTGTATAATCCATTCTCGTTCGTTTAAATCGCCCGCATTTGGCTCCGATTGGGTTAGATACCGAATACGGCTAAATTGGGCGATTTTCCCAAAATTCAATTGAAATCTGGCCTTTATTTCCGTCTTATCCCTTTCCGGAGTATGTAAACCACACCATTTAGACCTTGGAATGTCCGCTTACTGGATATTTTTCGGACAGAAGTGGAGCCTGGAGGAAAACCGTAATAATTACCAATGGTATCTCATAGGAGAAGAGACATGAGATGTCTTATCAATAGGACGGGCGATTTTACCTGGTCCTATCTTCAATGGTCCTTCGGACCTCAGCTTCAAGATTACGCAAGGGAGAAATTCTTTCGCGAAGCCCGCAAAGGCATCGGATAAGAGACTCCGATAGTGTGGCCCCGCTCTTTAAGGTTAGGTAATTAAGTGAGGGAGGGGGGATGTCGGTCGCATGGTGAAATAATGCTGTGTGAAAATGCAAGCGGCCCGCGAGGGATGTGAACAAACCAGGGATAATTTTGAATGGTCTGAATCCGTTAATCGATTCAAAGATCACGATATTTTTTTATTGCATATGGGCGACGAGTGGAAAGTCCTTGAGAAAAATATCATTTTTTGAATAGCTGGGGTCTAGGGGACAAGACCTTCATCATGATGGCGTGCAGGTACAAAAAAGACGAACTAAAAATGGAATATTCATTTGCTCTGCACTACAATAAGGTCCTTTCGAATGGATGTGTCACTTACTATTGAACCTTTTCCATCATTTTTCATCACCGTTAACGTGACCGTGTAGGTGCCAGGGAATTGATAGATATGGTCTTGGTTTGGTCCTGGCCTGGTGATCCCGTCACCGAAATTATAACTGTAGAAGGTTGGTGAGCCTGTTGACTGATCGGTAAATTTGACCGTAAGCGGTGATGTTCCCTGCACCGGGCTTGCGGTGAATTTCGCAACAGGTGGTATGAATGGAACGCTGTTCACCGTAACAACGTTCTTTTTCGTCATGGTGCTGCTCTTCATTGAAAAGGTAGTCCTGTCGAATGCCATGATTGTCAGGGTGATATCATAGGTCCCCGGGAACTGGTACAGGTGGACGGAATTTGGACTTGTCCCATACAATCCATCACCAAAATTGTATAAATAGAAAATTGGCTTACCACTGGATTTATCCGCACATTCCACTGCCAGGGGGGCAGTACCGGAGACGGGTGAGACGGTAAAGTCGGCATAAAGACCAGGGGACCTGACACTAATGTATTGGGATTTTTTCAGGGTCGAGGATCCATCAGCATTCGAAGCCGTGAGTGTCACATCGTACGTTCCGGTGTTCTGGTACAGGTGGGAAGGATTCTTTGTGGTCACGTTAGCAGTCCCATCGCCGAAGTTCCAGTTCCAGCTGGTCGGATTGCCGGAACTGGTGTCAGTGAACTCAACCGTGAGGGGGGCCTGGCCACTTGTGACATCCGCGGTAAAGGCAGCCACCGGGGCTGATGGGGCCGGTTCAGCACTGTAAATGAGCACCCGGTTAATGTTCTTAATCGAGACGCCCATTGCACTCGGTAGTCCCGGCTGGTAATAATACCAGAATGCCTCCGGATAGGTCTCATGCATGTCCCAGACCCCGAATACATTAAGTCCCCATGGATTGACAGCGGTATTGGCGAAATTAATATTGCGCATCCCCTCGCTGTACGAGCTGTTCACATAACCCTGGTCAGCCCGGTACCAGGTCAGCACAATCGGCCCGGCACGAGGTGCCGGGGAGTAGACGCTGGAATATGAAAAAGGCCTGGACAGTCCATCAGAGGCCATGAGTGTTACATTGTAATCCTCGGGGGACATGCCACCTGCGAGGTTGCATAAATCCTGGATGTTCGTCCCTTTGACCGCTCCCAGATCTTTTGTTAATATCGCGGGATCGTTTTCTTCGGGGTTCCACTTATCAGGGATGCTCGCATTCATTACCGGACCCTGGTGGTAATAATGGGTAACTCCGTCCCCGTAGACAGGCAGGTTCGCCTGCATCCACTGGAAGTCGACGGTCCTCTGTCCCAGGATGGTCCTGCCATCATTTGCGTATTTTATAACGGTAACCGATATTGTCCCCGGTGATATGACACTTATATAGTGCGATTTTTTCAGGGTCGAGGATCCATCAGCATTCGAAGCCGTGAGTGTCACATCGTACGTTCCGGTGTTCTGGTACTGGTGCGAAGGATTCCTTGCGGTCTCGTTGGCAGTCCCATCGCCGAAGTTCCAGTTCCAGCTGGTCGGGTTGCCGGAACTGGTGTCAGTGAACCCAACCGTGAGGGGGGCCTGGCCACTTGTGACATCCGCAGTAAAGGCTGCCACCGGTGTTGATGGGGCCGGTTCAGCACTGTAAATGAGCACCCGGTTAATGTTCTTAATCGAGACGCCCATTGCACTCGGTAGTCCCGGCTGGTAATAATACCAGAATGCCTCCGGATAGGTCTCATGCATGTCCCAGACCCCGAATACGTTGAGTCCCCACGGGTTGACAGCGGTGTTGGCAAAATTAATATTGCGCATCCCCTCGCTGTACGAGTTGTTCACATAACCCTGGTCAGCCCGGTACCAGGTCAGCACAATCGGCCCGGCACGAGGTGGTGGGGAGTAGACGCTGGCATATGAAAAAGGCCTGGACAGTCCATCGGAGGCCATGAGTGTTACATTGTAATCACCCGGGGACATGCCGCCGGCGAGGTTGCATAAATCCTGTATGTTCGTCCCTTTGACGGCACCCAGATCTTTTGTTAATATCGCGGGATCGTTCTCTTCGGGGTTCCATTTATCAGGGATGCTTGCATTCATTACCGGCCCCTGGTGGTAATAATGGGTAACTCCATCCCCGTACACCGGCAGGTTCGCCTGCATCCACTGGAAATCGACAGTCCTCTGGCCCAGGATGGTCCTGCCATCATTTGCGTATTTTATAACCTGCACGGATGTAGTAGCTGGGTTAGGAGTGAACTGTTTCAGGGTGACAGATGCTACTTTCTTGACAGAGTTTGTCACCGACACATTCTGTCCAACAAGCCGGAGAGGCCAGCTGGGATCAGTTGTGCTTAAATGTGTCCCATTGAGGGTGTTGGCAACGATGTAATTTGAATTCCGTATGGTATTCCGGCTGTCGATCGTGTAACTATCTCCCCCCGCACCAGCGACGCTGATATTGTAACCGGCAAGTGCCTTTGATTCATTGTAGGACTGCTTCGAGTGCTGGTCCGCATCATCGACGTAGCCGCAGAGGAACCAGAGCGGCATCCCACCCCATACCTGTCCACTACTATCGGTATAGGTCGTGCTATGTTCAGCACCGAACTGGCAGGCAAGCGCATCCTCAAAGTATGTTTTACTTATGGTTGCATTGATCCCACCGATATCCCGGCCATCCAGTTCAAGGCTCCAGTCTGATTCAGGTGAACTGTAAACCCGAACGGTAGTGACGAATTTGGCAGAAATTCCTGCGCATGACGGGTACTGTATACCATTCTGGAAATTATAGTGCCAGTACGCGGGAGGCAATGTTTCATGCATATCCCACTGCCCGTAGACGTGATCACCTTCCGGCATGAAGAAAAGGCGAATCCCGTCACCATAATTCGGTACATACTTCCCGTCGCCCCACCATGCGAGGATGGCATCACCCTGCCGATCCTGGACCGCTGGATTTGTATAAATTGACGAGTAGGGAAGTGGCAGTTCCAAACCGTCACTCGAAACAAATGTAATCTCTGTTCCGGATCCCATTCCCCCGACAAGCTCCACAAGGTCCTTAACTCGTGTTCCTTTTACAACATTTGATATCTTGAACCCACCCGGGTATGTCTCTTCCGGGTCCCAGAGATTCGATGGGTCCATGGTCAGGCCTTCGAATTTATAGGTGGTGACCCCGTCCCCGATGACCGGTAGGTTTGCCTCCATCCATGGGTAGGTCACGTTCGTCTGGTTGATGATAGTGATACGGTCCGGTGCGTACTTGATGATATGGACTGGTGGATATGTTACCGGTGTCTGGAAATCAGTAAGCTGAATTTGAACGATATTTCCTACACTGTTGGCTACAATCACGTCGTTGCCGACCAACCTGAGCGGGTACGGCGGATGAGAACCGGTAGTCGGGAGCGGTGCACCGTTCATCGTGTCTGCGACGATGAAGTTGTCATTTTTACCTATCTGCTGGCTCGTAAACTCCTTCTCGTACCCGTCACCGGCTTTTACGATTACCTTGTAACCGGCTAACGCTGCGGCATCGTTGAACCCGTTAGGACCGTGCGGGATCCGGTCATCTACCCAGCCCATAAGTCGCCAGAGCGGGACCCCGGTATACACGTTACCTGTTGTATCCGTATAGGTGGCGTCATGGCACGAGGCCCAGTATTCGAACTCCGGTTGTGGGATCACGGCACTAATCTTACCGACGAGTTGCAGTTGCCAGTTTCCCGGTGGGAACTGGTCCGGCAGCCCTTCGAGGCTGATCATGGTGATGTTGCCGATGCGTTGTGACCCTCTCGTAGTCGAAGGTCCGACAAGCTTGAGAGGGGCTTCCGATCCGGTAATCGGTACACCATTCATCCTGTACGCGACGATGTACCCATCATTGCGGGCCACATCGGAACTGATGAATGTGGCATTATAACCGTCTCCGGCGGAGACCCGGACGGTATAGTTCTCCGCGGCCCGCGTATCGTTGAAGGTGAAATGGTCTGTCGTCTCAATATCATCCACCGCCCCCACGAGGTCCCAAAGAGCGACGCCCTGCCAGACGTCATTATTGCTGTCGGTCCACGTCACGTTATGTTTGCAGGCGATCGCATCCACAAAATAGGCTTGTGTGATATTGTCCGTGACCTCACCTTTCATGGTGAGTGTCCATGCCGTTACTGGCTTCGGAAGCCCGGTAAGCTCGATCTTTGTGATATTACCCACCTGCTGGCCTCCGAAGGTGGCAGATCCCTTGAGGTGAAGTGGCCAGCTGAGTTTACCACTGGTCGTGTTCCTTGGTAGTGGCTGCCCGTTTAAGGTATTCGCCACGATGTATCCGTCATTCCTTGCAATATTCTGGCTTGAAAGTGTTGTGTCCCAGCCGTCCGCACTGATAACCTTAACTGAGTACCCCTGTGCGGCGATAGTGTCATTGAAATTAAAATGATACGGTCCCACATCAGGGTTGTCATCTACCATGCCAACCAGGAACCAGAGCGGCACTCCACCCCAGGTGTTGTTGTCCGTATCGGTCCAGAATACCTGGTGACCTGAAGACGGGCAGGCAAGTCCCTGTTCAAAGTACGTCTTTGTCACGCTTCTACTCTGGGCGCCAACGAGGGAGAGAGTCCAGTCCGAAATGGGGGGTTGTCCGCTAATGTTCGCCTTTATCTTGACAACGGCCGTGGCATTTTCCGGTGTAACCGGTTTCATTCCGTAATAATAGTTGACCTGGTCACCATTTGACAGGGATTTCAGGTTCAGTCCATCGGTTGCGGGACTGCCGTAATCGTCAAGGGTGACGCCGTTGACCTGGCAGATCCAGGTAAGCCCGGCATTTTTGTTGTAAAGATATTGCCCAATGCCGTCGAGCATGAGAATACCTTTTGTCGCAAAATTCTTGTCTGATATATTGGACGAGAGCCCGACGATATTTGTTGCACTGTTGAGTGCCCCGAGTGGTGTGGTCGTATTGATCGAATAAGAAGACCCGCTGTTGTAGGCAGTCACCGTGGCCTTACCTCCTGATGCAAGGTTCACGGAACCATCGAACAGCGTATCGACAACAGGGCCAGGTGACTGGATATTTGCCTTTATTTTAACAACAGCCGTGGCATTTTCCGGCGTAAGCGGTTTCATTCCGTAATAATAATTGACCTGATCACCATTTGACAGGGATTTCAGGTTGAGTCCATCGGTTGCGGGATTGCCGTAATCGTCAAGGGTGACACCGTTGACCTGGCAGATCCAGGTAAGCCCGGCATTTTTGTTGTAAAGATACGGCCCGATGCCGTCGAGCATGAGAATACCTTTTGTCGCAAAATTCTTATCTGATATATTGGACGGTATCCCGGCGGTCTTCGTTGCACTGTCGAGTGCCCCGAGTGGTGTGGTCGTATTGATCGAATAAGAAGACCCGCTGTTGTAGGCAGTCACCGTGGCCTTATCACCTGATGCAAGGTTTACGGTACCATCGAACAGTGTGACAACGACCGGGGCCGGATCATTGCTGTAAATAAGCACCCGGTTAATATTCTGCACTGATAGGCCTGTAGCACTCGGCTGTCCGGGCTGGTAATAATACCAGAATGCTTCGGGATAGGTTTCGTGCATATCCCACAGTCCAAATACATGATCTCCCCAGGGGTTGACTGAGGTATCGGCAAGCATCACGTTTCGCATACCGGTTGAATATCCTGAATCGACATAACCCTCGTCAGCGCGGTACCAAGCCAGGACAACTGGACCCGCCCGGGGTGGAGGATTGTAGATGCTTGAATAGGCAAAAGATTTTGAAAAACCATCTGATGCCATCAGGGTAACATTGTTATCACCGGGGTACATTCCTCCAACAAGATTGCAGAGGTCCTTCACATCGGTCCCTTTTACCGCACCAAAATCCTTTGTCAGGATAGCAGGATCGTTTTCTTCAGGGTTCCATTTATTCGTGATGCTGGCATTGAATACCGGGCCCTGCATGTAATAATGCGTTATCCCATCACCATAGACGGGTAGGTTTGCTTCCATCCAGTGGAAGTCAACTGCAGTATCATTCAGAATTGTTGTTCCATCATTTGCATACCTGATGACATGGACGGAAGTAGTCGCTGCAGCCATAGCCGGAGCGGCAATAAGCACGGCGATGAGAATTAACGCGATGCTAAGAAAATATCGGGTTGGAATTGCCTTCATAAAATAAATCACCTTAATCAAAGCAAAGATGTAATATAGTCTGACTTGTGATATTGTCAGCACAAGAAATTATAAATATTACCCTGATATCTTCGAATAGTTAACTTAACTAAGTTGATTGTTTATGTGAAAAATTGGAGTAGTCCCTTAAATAGAGAATAAATATCAGAGAAAGGACCTGAAAATATATCTGGTGTTTTTCCCCGTGGTTCGGAAATAACAACCCTCTCAGCGATAGTCCCTGGAGGATACATCACGACCTGTCTGTCATGGACATCAGCCACGTTGATCACTTCTACCAACGATGCAACAGAATTAACGTTGACTGTGACACGGGCATAGGCGAGCGTATTTTCCATGCTATTCCGGTACCCTCCGGGTTTCTGCTCTGCGAGCGGATAAAAGGGGGCACCCCCGGTCCCCATGGTGAAAAAATTGATACCCCTTTCTTCGTAATGCTCATATGCGTGGACATGAGCCGAAAATACACCCAGGACATCATGTTCGATAAACCGCTGCTCCCATTTCTGGCGAATATCCAGAAACCCACCCCAGTGGTTGGCTTCTGATGTGTACATGGGATGGTGAAGAAAGACAAACCTGCCATTGGAAGGCCCTGATAATGTCTGGTTAAGCCACCTGTCCTGCTGGTCTTCGATCATCGGTTTCCGGGTGTTGCTATCGAGGATTATGAATTCAGATCCAGCAACCGTGAAATTGTACCAGGGTGGCAATCCGAAATATTCCACGTATTTCAACAGGTCCCCTTCATGGTTCCCCGGGACCGGGTAAAAGGTTGTATTGGCAAGCATTGGGCCCGCTGCGTCAAAAAAACGTCCCCATTCACCCTCATCGGCAGGGTCATTGACGAGGTCCCCGGTATGCACCACAAAAAGACAACCCTGCTCCATCGCAATTCGTTCGGCAACACGGGCATGAAGCTCAGACTGGGACCAGTCTGGTAGTTGCTCCCGGGTGTCCCCATACACAACAAACATAAACGGGCCATCCGTCGGGAACGTTAAGAACGAATAATTCTGTGAGCTATTTCCTATCCAATACGAATAACCTTTGCCGGGTTCGAGATTACTCAGCGGTACATGGTGGATGAGCGATTGGTTTTTCTCTGATACACCTTTGCTGGATATTCCAGGAGAATTGGAACCCGAAAGAACGTAACCGACCCGGCCGATGGATGGTCCTGATGTCCTCCAGTTGAGTGTTGTAGAATTGCTGGTAGTATTGGTAAGGTACGGTCCCCACACGATGGCCTCATCCCCAACGGAGGTCTGTTCTCCATTCGATAATGCCGGACCTGCATTCACAACAGCAGGAAAAAGTGTTGTGAAAATAACCAGTGAAATTAGTATCACCGTCCACCGGTACGCATGCCTACACGTCGCGTAGTTCCTTTCGTACAATTTATTTTTTTCACCACACCGTGTTTTGGCAGGCAAATATCTTTGTAATGGCGGGTGGTTATTCATTCGATATGCCCCATCAGTCGGCCATGCCTTTTTCCTGGAACATCACGACCTCGCGGTGGCTGTTACCGGGTATTATATTGACTTCAATCGTCCGGGTTTCGCCATTTCGACGCACGGTAACCTGGTGTATTCCAAGGGGAAGATATCCAAATGTATGGGGTGTGATTTCCCCGGTCACATAGCCGTTCAACAGGATATCTGCACCAGGGGGGATGCTTTCAACCGTAACAGGGCCGTTGGCATAGGTATCCAGGATAAATGATACCGGGCAACGTACGACCGGACCATCACTGATCGGGATATCCACGAGAGCACCACCGGGTATATACCCGGGGACGGAAACAATTACACGGTGTAGTCCTGTGGAAAGGTTTGGTATCACCGCAGGGGTAGTAAACCCTGACCAGGTACCATCCACAAATATTTCCCCTCCCTGCGGATAAGATTCGACCGGAAGATTGTGTAACGGTGGATTTGTGGGTGGAATCGTGATGCTGTTGTCCCCCGGTACCATTGAATTGGGCCTGATTGAAACGTATGCACCATCGCGAATGACCGTGAAGAAGTCATCAGGCCCGGTGAATTCAATATCGGCCGGGCTCTTTCGGATTGGATAATACCCGTTTACCGTGAATGAATACGACGTATTATCCAGGGAGCTGATATGGATTTTTTTGGGAACATTGCCTGCAACCAGGTCAAAATTTGCAGTTGTCACTGCGTCTGCGTAGACCCATGTCCTGAGGGACCGAGATGTGATGGTCCTGTCTTTCTCTGATTGCTGCCTTACTTCAACCGTATGAATGCCTTCTTTCAGCCCGTAAATTACGGCGGGGAGGACGACATCGATTTTTTTTGTATCCACCCTGAGTTCAACATCTGCCGGGTACGAGGTGATGTATATTCCCCCGCTATGGGTTACGGGTTTGCGTTGTGTTGTCTTGATAGGGCTATTTACCGTATATGGATCTCCTGTTGCAGAGATTGATGAGGTACTATTGCTATCCCCGGTTATGGTCAACGGCATCACCAACGTGGAATTTTCACCGGGAGGAACATACTCGCTCTCCGGGGAAATCCTATTGATTTGATCCGAACCCAGGGCCGTTCCTGTTACCGTATCACCATTGGCAGAGTCAGCGGGTCCTGGGTACACGGAATTCCGGTCAAGGGGTGTAGAGTCACCAAGTATTGAAAGCAGGAATGAGAATACACGGTCGAGCAGATTAAAACCACCGGATGTGAAATCATTCGATGCTGGTGCCGGGGTTGTTTTTACCAGGCCTGGTCCCAGAAAATTCTGTGAAGGGCGAGTACTCACTGGTATCCCCGTTGTTGTCGTAGAAATACCCGGATTATCTGGTGTATTGGAGATCGTTCCATTCAATGGAATTTTGTCAAGGCCAGGTCTATTCTCCTGTTGATACGCGGTAAAAATTTCTATCCGGGTCTCTCCGTATAATGCCGAGGTCTCATTGAACATGGCCTGAAGTGCGGTATGCACACGGGAACCTGGTCCAGGAGGTGGAACTTCAACACGGGCTGATCGTACCGGGCTTCCCGGGTCTTTGAATTCCCCGATAAATGTTTCACCATTTATTTCTGCCTGGTACTGGGGCCGGGTGTCCTGTTCCATACTGGTACTGACAAACTGCAGGTCTGCGTGTGAAATCACTGGGTCTGCCGGGTCGATGTTAAATTCTGTGGTCGTTTCCGCAGCGTTACTCTCCTGGCCGGGTAGTGCCGAAATCACATCGGCCCCTTCGTGGAGCCAGTACGAGATAGCAGGCCCCTTATCGTTTTGCGATACAACAACAAGGACCGCACCTTCGAGTATACAGGAAGTGCCGGGTGAATTGTCAAGGACAATTTTCAAGACGCGGGATCCCTGACTGGTGGAATTCGGGAGGTTAAAGCAGCTCGTGGTCACGGTGCCGGACGTCGCGTTTCTGCCCTGGTCCTGGTAGACACGGTCTGGGTTGATCGAAATGGTCCCCTGTTGCACAAGAAAAGACGGATCGGCACCTGTTACCCGGGTCGTGTCATAACCGCCGGTAGAAAAAAGGTAAAGCCGGATAAATGTGACATTTTCAGGCGATATCAAATGGGGCAGGGAGAATTTCCGTTCTTCGCCCCCTTTGAGCGGGCCGCTCAATCCTGGAACCGGCATTACCGATATATTCCCACGGATGTTTTCATGGATGTACAGGTCGAGCAAGGACCCTGTTGTACCTTGTCCGGTAGTATCAATTGACGTTAAACCATCAGTTCCACCAGCTGTACCGGGTGTTGATGTTCCCGACGTCTTCACCAACGTAAAGCTGGCGGGAGAGACCTGGTTAAGGACAACGTCAACCAACTGTGGTTCAGGGGTCCCATATCCGGGACTTTGCACACTGACCGAGTGCGACCTCAGGGAAACACTGACAATATCCGCAGGGGTACGGAGACCGGTGTCTTCTTCATCCAGTAATATTTCCGCCCCGGTCGGTTCTGAAATAACACGAATCGTCCCGGATGGCTCAAGCTTGCTGTAAATTAAAATCTCACCCACAGACTGGACAGAAACTCCGGTGGTGGTAGGATATTTTTCATTCCCGTTGTAATAATAATACCAGTATTTTTCATCAGCACTTTCATGCCAGTCCCAGGCCCCCATCGCATGAATCCCCCACGGATTTCCGGATGTGTCTGCCAGAAAAAGGAGTCGCATTCCATCATCGTAAGAAGGAACATATCCCTTATCTGCCCTGTACCAGGCAATGATTACCGGCCCCTGCCGGGAAGAGGGTCCGTAGATATTTTCGTAGGCGAACGAACGGGAAAATCCGTCCGTTGCCTTCACAACCAGTTCATCACCGGGAGACATTCCTCCGACCAGGTTACAGAGATCTCTTACATCGGTGCCCTTAATCGCACCCATGTCCTTTTCTTTTACATTCATGTCCTCTGCAGGATTCCAGCGATCTTCCGGGTTATCCACAAATACCGGTCCCTGGAGATAATAGTGGGTTGTCCCATCACCTTTCACGGGCAGGTTCTGCTCCATCCAGCGGTAATCGATCCTGGTCTCGTTGAGCACCGTTGACTCATCAACCGCATATTTTACAATATGGAGTCCGGTAGATGCGCCGGAAACGGGAATCATTCCAATTATCAGCAGGAAAAGAAACGTGAACGAAATAAAAAACCAATGAATATGTTTCATAACCCGGACCCAAACCTACGGGATTCGAAAACTAAATCCCGATACCTGCTAGGTACTCAGGTATAGCAATAAAAGAATATTATCTTTTTAATGTTGTAAGATTAATCTAATTAAATTAACTTACTGATCCGTCATCGTTGGAGCGGGCAGGACAAGCACGTGATTCCGGGAGAATGACAACAGGACCGCATGGCCATTCTGAAACACGGTTTGTTCCCGGCTTTTTCTTGGAATCGTTACTTTCATTGGTAATGGTCCCTCGACAGTGAGGGTACAGGTATAGTCTGTAATGATTTGTGAGGCAACGATCCCTTCAATGATATTGTCGTGATAGTCAGGAGCCTCGTTGCCTGTATGGATTGCAATATCCCCGGCCCGGATACACAGCACTACCGTGCTGCCCGGTGGATACGTTCCCTCACCGGCAATCGTGACCCCCTGGACATCGATACTATTCAGACCCCCAGCCTTTGAGCGGACAACTCCCTCTAAAATATTTTCAGTCCCGGCAATTACCGCGGCCCTCCGGGTTTTGGGATGTGAGAAAACGTCTGTGGGTCGACCGGTCTGCAGGATAGAACCGTGATCGATGAGTGCCACTTCATCTGCCAGGGTGTATACTTCATCCCGTGAATGGCTTACCTGGAGGATCGTAATACCATTGTCACGATGGAGGTCTCTCAGTCCCTGCATGCACTCCTCGCGGGAAACAAGGTCAAGGGCCGCAAATGGTTCATCCAGGAGTAATACAGAGGGATTTATTGCCAGTGCCCTCGCAAGGGCCACCCGTTGTTTTTCACCGCCACTCAATGCCTGGGGAGACCGGCCTGCCAGGTGGGCTATCCCGAACTGCTGCAGCAACTCCCGGACTTTTTTATCCTGGTCAGATGGCGATTTTCCTTGCATTTTCATCCCAAAAGCAACATTCTTCGCGACCGAATAGTGGGGAAAGAGGGAATAGTCCTGGTAGACAAACCCGATGTTCCGGTCTTCTGCTCGGGTACCAGTGATATCGGTACCATTCATGTAGACCTGGCCTGAACAAGGGTCCTTCAGGCCTGCAATAATTTCGAGGATAAGGGTTTTTCCTGCACCGGACGGCCCCATCAGGAAATAATACCGGCCGGATTGTACATCGAGGTTGATATCATCAAGACTGAATGAACCCCGTTGCAATGAAATATGTTCAAGCCTGATCATCATGGCCCCCTTTTTTCTTGAGCAGGAGCCGAAACAGGACGAATATTGCCCCGCATATCACAATCATCACCAGTGCAACGCTCATGGCTTCCGAAAGCCCGCCGGTTGCAAACCGGTAATAAATCAGGGTCGATATTACCATCGGGAAGTAGGCAATCATGATAACGGCGGCAAATTCCCCGATCGCCCGCCCCCATGCAAGTAACGCTCCATAGTAGATATGCCGGGAGGACAGCGGGAGGACAACGTGCCAGAATGCACGGAACCTTGAGGCCCCAAGCGTTCTTGCGACGTTTTCCAGCCGGACCGGGACCGTCTCAAATCCTTCGCGGACCGTATTGACATAATAGGGAATGGCGACAAATACCATGGCGACCACAATCCCGGGATAGGCATCTTCGAATATGATTCCCACGTTACCAAGCGGTGCACCGAGTATTCCCTTTGACATGAAGAGCAGGTAGACCATGAGGCCTGCGACGGTATGGGGGAGGATCAGCGGCAAATCGATGATACTCTCCACCAGTCCCTTGCCCGGAAACGTACTCCTCGCGAGTGCGTAGGCGAGTGGTGTCCCGACCAGGACCAGTATCGCGACGGCGTTCAGTCCTGCGATCATGGTAATCCCCAGGGTGAGGAGGACAGAGGGATCGGTAATCACCCCTGCAAGATGACCGGGATTCCCAAGTTCGGGGACTGCAACCGAAAGGATGGCAAGGACAATAAATAGGACAAGGAGTCCCCCGATTAACCAGAAACCAAGGATACTCTTGTCAAAGGAACCCCGGTTCACCGTTTTGGGTAATTTCTCCATCTGGCTACTCCCGGATGATTTCTGTCCTGTTTACCGGTGATGGCCATCCCGGTCTTCCTTTTTGGGATTCAACCGCGATGTAATCCACAAATTCCTTCGCAATTTCCGGGTGGGCAGCGCTATAGGGTATCGTGACGGCATAGACGATCGGCACTCCTACGCGCTCTGTGCCAATCGAACTGAACCGCTGAAACCCAAGAATAACGTTTACGGTGCGATAGTTTTTTGCGTACTCCGGTGAGCCGAGATTAATGGATGGCGGAAGACGGATCCACCGGAGTTTCTTCCCCTCCGCCACGCTGCGGTATTCGAAGGCATAATCAATACCCCCTGCCTCAAGAAGAGAAAGGAGGAATATGCTCCCGTCCCGCACGACGACGTGATCGTCCGATGGCTTAACGATCTCGGGAAGGATAATGGTGGTAACCTGGCCTACCGTCCGTACCGTGAGCCGGGGATCAAAATGATCCCCAAGCAGGACCCCAAACAGGTTACTGGTATGATATTCATTTTCTGCCAGCTTTGCAACTATCAATGCCCGATACCCGGCAGCATCAAGCATCGGGTTTGATAGTCCCACCTTCACTCCGGGTCTTGAGAGGACTTCGTACCAGTTATCCTCCGTGATTTCGCTGGCATACCGGCTCTTGTTGGTAAAGGCGATGACCATCTCGTTGCCACCAAACGGCAGGTACCAGTCGGTGTAATTTGTTCCGTCCACCCCTGCCCTCCTGTACATCAGGTCAGGTATCAGGGACTCATCCGCGACGGCGACCACGTCCCCGGGACGGTGCAGGTCGGTGATCTGCCGGATAACCTGGATACTCCCATGCGGTTCCAGCTGGACATCGACACCAGGGTGGAGGGCTTCAAACTCTTTCTCGGCCTCCCCGAACGGGATGATCAGGCTTCCGGCACAATAGACTCTTAGGGGGACCTTCTCCTTCCCGGTACCGGTACACCCTGCGGTCAATACGAAAAGGACGGCGATAATTGCGAGGACCAGCACCCAGGACACGGATATCACCTTCATTTTTTGTGGACTTCGATACGGTCTACCCATTTGACCCAGGCACTCCCTTCGGTGACGATCCCCGGCGAGTCCGATACGATTGCGACCCTCGCTGGCCCCCCGTCATTGTAAGTGACAGGCTTTCCATCCTGCTCGTACATGAGGATGACCTTCAGCGGCGGGGACGGGACTTCACGGAGCGACTCGTTAAACGTAACAAAGCCCTTTCCATTGAGTTGTCCTGCATCGAAGACCCAGAGGTACCCGTCCGGTGCATACACCCATATCTGGTCTTTTTCTCCGATCCCGCCGACAAGTGCCGTAAGGTCCCGGAGGTCAACACCTTTGCAGGTATAGGGGCCGAACCGGATCCCGGTTGTGGAGACGGCGTACCCGTTGGCAGTGACTGCGGGGAGGGTCTCGAGGTCTGACCGTGTCAGCACCTTTTGTGTCGTACCGTTGAGGGTGAGGTCCCAGTTGCCAAATGCGGGGTCGGCTGACGGTATGGATTTGCCCGTTGCGTTCCCGGTACATCCTGAAATAAGGACAAGGACCAGGCAACAGCAGGCGATCAGAATGAGCCCCTGCATCTTCTGCCCGGGCATCAGGATGTCCTCCTCATGAACAGGATGCCGGACATGACAAGAGCGAACGGGAAGAGCAGGAACGAAGAGGGGCTTTTACTTGGTGAGGGTGCCGGGTATGATTCATCCATTTTCGAACTAAATGACTTCGGTAGCAGGTCTGGTGAACCCTGGTAACCTCCCTGGTATACCCTGACTTCATCAACCCACTTGACCGTATACCCGCTTGTTGAAGGATAGAGATTTTCGAACAGGTGAATTGATTCAGGTGGCATTACTACCCGCATGTCCTGGTTACCGTATACGTTTTTTCTGCCCGTGTTTGTTGAATTGTCGGCAAAAAATACGAGACGCATACCCACGTAGTAATCGGGAGGATACCCGGTGCCCTGCCGTTCCCCGACGGTCGATTCATTGCCATTGAACCAGGTGACGGTGACGGGTCCCTGCCGGGGTTCCGGTTGGTAAATATTTTTGTAATCAAGTTCCAGGTGGTAACCATCGCCGGATTTGATCATTACCTGGTCTCCCGGGGCCATTCCCCCGACCAGGTCGCAGAGGTCTTTTACCGCGGTCCCTTTGACTGCACCCATGTCCTTGAAATTCGCCGTCTCATTGGTATCCCACTGTGCTTCCTTTGATTCCACAAAGACCGGGCCCTGGTGGTAGTAATGGGTGACCCCGTCACCCTGGACCGGGAGGTGTGACTCCATCCACTGGGGATTGACCGTCGTCTCATTGATGACCCTCGTCCCGTTATCTGCAAGTTTTATTACGTGAAGCGAAGAGGTCGGTTCACCCGCGGCAGGAAATGCAAGGATTGCGATTCCTGCAACCATGGCAAACAGCAGGAGTACCCGGGCCCTGTGACATTCCCTTAACTGTGAGCCGGAACGATTCCGGAATTGTCCAGTGGAAGTTTTTAGTGAGGACTGCTGCATATTACCGTCTCCCTGGTGCGAAAACGATGATTATGCCAAGTGCGGCAATGACGAGAGGCCATCCAAACCCGGGAGCTGATCCAGGTGTGCCATGACGGGTAGCAGCAGGTTGCGATGAATGATCCGCCTGCAAAATTGTTACCCCTGATATGGACTGGACTGACAGGCCGGTTGTGGTCGGGTATTGCTCGTTTCCCTGCGTGTAGAAATACCAGTATTCCCGGGCTGCAGAATCATGCCAGTCCTGGTTGCCAAAGGCATGAAGTCCCCACGGATTGGTGGAAGTGTCAGCAAAAAATGCAAGACGCATTCCCGTGGTATAGTTCGGTACGTACCCTTCGTCTGCCCGGTACCAGGTCAGGACCATCGGACCCTGCCGTGATGAGTAATTGTAGACATTCTCATAGGCAAAGGTACGCGAAAACCCATCCGATGCGGTCAGACGTAGGGTATCGCCCGGGCCCATCCCCCCGATGAGCTCGCAGATGTCCCTGATATTCGTCCCTTTTACTGCGCCCATATCTTTTTCTTTGACATTTTTATCCTCTTCGGGGTTCCAGCGCAGGACTCCTTCAACGGTGGGGTCTGCATTATCAACGAACACCGGTCCCTGGTGATAATAGTGGATGACACCATCTCCCTGGACGGGCAGGTTCTGTTCCATCCAGAGGTAATCAAGGTTTTTTTCAGCAAGGACTGACTTTCCATCCGTCCCGATTTTCTGGATGTGAAGATTTGTTGTCGCAGCGGACGCTCCCTGTATGGCCAGGAATATTATTACGAGAAAGACCAGGGTGTAATTCCTACCGGACATTATGGTGAAAAAATTATTGGTTTGATGAGATTTTGCCATTTGGATCAGCACTGTATCATTAGACCTCCATGAATTGTGTGTGGACAGATATGTGCAGTACGATCTCACAGGGGCTTTGAAGAATATTCCTATTTAATTTTATTATTTAATATGATTAAGCTAATTATATTAACTATAATAAAATACGGGCCTTGCGAATTTAGATTATAGATTAAATCATGATTGGGCTCCCAAATCTTCAAATAACTTTAAATCGTTGTCTTTCCTAAACAGGATAATACAATGGCTAAATCTTCACGGCACGACGAATCCGCCCTTCAACCAGCCACCCCGAAGAGTAATTCGTTACGGACAACCGTCCCGGTATCTATCGTGAACCAGTTTGATCTCAAGAAGGGAGACAAATTAAACTGGGCTATTGAAAACGGGTCTGTGGTTATCCAGGTGACCAAGCAGGAAAATTGGCAGGTAAGAACATAATCACCGACCGGGAAAAGTGATTGTTATGCTCACAGAACTGCCGAAAGAATAAATTCCTCTATTATGCGCCCGAATTATCGAAACGATACCACTACCGGGGTATACACGCCCCACCCCAACTCTTAAAATCCATTCTCGTTCGTTTAAATCGCCCGCATTTGGCTCCGTTGTTCACAAATGCCTAATACGGTTAAACTGGGCGATTTTCCCTTAATTCAACTAATATCTGGCCTTTCATTGGGTTTTATCCCGTTCATTGGTTTCTTGAAAACTCCTATTTTAACCCCGAAATGGTTCATTTCTGGATTTTTTCGACAGGCGGGGTAGTCCTGAGGAATGGCCCCCGTTGTGGCTTTGGTATATAAGTGGGGTAGTAGTGGGTTGGTCAAAGGAGCGATCAACGTTATCATAAAAAGAAGTAATCCGTCGGTAAACTGGAAAAAAACCGGGAATGTTATTCCAACACAAAAAATTAGTTTTTGCCAGGACTAAACACATTATCAAAGATTTGGTCAGACCCGGTATTTGCAAGTCTTTCACGTTCTGTCGGTTCCTCTGCGAATCCAAGGACGGGCAATTCCATGCTGACCCCTGGAATATGGTTAAACATCTTCTCCATCTCGACCTGCTGGGAGT
>Ga0194039_1000430_pt1 | contig 25564 bp, 22 predicted proteins | sample JunL228m_MetaG_FD_148679 | JGI IMG/M metagenome (GOLD analysis project Ga0194039, IMG submission 148679) | Anoxic zone freshwater microbial communities from boreal shield lake in IISD Experimental Lakes Area, Ontario, Canada - Jun2016-L227-8m | ecosystem: Environmental > Aquatic > Freshwater >... | reverse complement strand
GACACACACAGATGATGATGGCAAGCTCGTCTGAACTCTCGCAAATGGTCAAAACCGAAGCCATTGAAGTCGAGCAGAGAACAACCCTTATTGTTTCCTCCTCGATTCTGGTGCTCATGGTATTCGTTCTGCTCAATTACCTTCTCATCAACCGTTCTGTGCTCAGGTCCATTTCTGCACTCGGTAAGGGAGCTGGGCGTATCGGATCGGGTGATCTGGATACAAAAATTGAGAATGTGAGCAATGATGAACTTGGCGACCTTTCGGTAGCAATCACGGACATGGCTTCTAATTTAAAGACAGTCCTTACGTCAAAATCTGCGCTGGAAAAGGAGGTTGCTGAACGTAAGCTGGCAGAAGAGGCGCTGCGAATTAAGGATTTTGCGATCGGATCTTCAATAAACGCTATTGTTATTGCGGATATGTCGGGTAACCTGACCTATGCCAATCCGGCTTTTCTCTCAATATTAGGGTACGAAGAGCAGCAGGAAGTGCTCGGGCGATCTGTGTTATCCTTCTGGATGGTTCCGGACAAAGCACAACAGGATATCGATGCAATAAAGGTGCTGGGTACATTGTCGAGTGAGATCGTTGGGCAAAGAAAAGACGGCACACCGATACCGGTTCAATTGTCGGCAAACCTGATTCGTGATGCTTACGGTGCGCCCATTGCCATGATGGGCTCGTTCATCGACATCACCGATCGCAAGCGGGATGAGGACGCACTCCGCCAGGCAAATAAAAAGCTCAACCTCCTCTCCGGCATAACCCGGCATGACATCAACAACCAGCTGCTCGTTCTGAATGGATTCCTGACGTTATTGCAAAAAAAAGCCACGGACCCGGCATTTCAAGACTTTTTCACCAGGATAACAAATGCAAGTTCCCGGATCTCAGCCATGATCCAGTTCACCAAAGAATACGAACAGATCGGTGTCCATGCACCCACATGGCAGGACTGCCGCACACTCGTAGATACTGCGGCAAAACAAGCACCGCTCGGAATGGTCATGGTAGAAAATGATCTCCCTGCCGATATGACGGTGTTCGCCGACCAGCTCATCACCAAGGTTTTTTACAACCTGATGGATAACGCCGGGCGATACGGCGGGAAGATCACGACCATCCGGTTCTCTGCCCTGAAATCTGGTGATGACTATCTTATCTTGTGCGAAGATGATGGCGTTGGTATCCCTGCTGACGAGAAGGAGAAGATATTCGTGCGTGGGTTCGGGAAAAACACCGGGCTCGGGTTGTTCTTATCCCGTGAGATCCTCTCAATTACAGGTATTACCATTGCTGAGACGGGAGAGCCAGGCAAAGGAGCACGGTTCGAGATGGTAGTGCCGAAGGGGGCATGGCGGATGGAAAATACCAACTCACGTTAAATAGGAATGAGCGAAAGGTGGGTTGGATCAATGCGGTTGACAACTTTCCTGATGACGGGGTAAGGCCCGGATGCCGAAAAGGCATTACATTCGATGAATTGATATTGATATCATAATTATTTGGCATTACAAAACGGTTGCCCCTTAAACGCCGGGTCTCAGCCACAACGTTGATTGCCCAGGAAACAATTCCTTATGTATGTCATCATCAACGATCTGCCCATTTAGATTTGCGAGTGCGGTTGATTTCGAGGGTATTAAAACCAAAATCCAATGCATTGGAAAAGATTGTGCGTGGTTCTTGGAAGGGGACTGTTCAGTACGGATTATTGCAGCAGAACTCTTGAATAAGGAGAAACGGGGCCATCGGGGTCCCTTTGCAGACTAACAGCCTCTAAGGGGACATATATCTGCTCAAAAAGGTTGATTTCGTAGAGTCTCATAATCAGGAGACCTGTAATTTTTATAAGAGCGGGTAAACAGTCCAACTAACAAGATAGTAATCAAAGTATTCCTATTCTCCGATTATAGGTCGGGACAAATAAAAAAAAACGTCCTATCATGCCTGCATCATATTAGCCAAATGAAAAATGTGAAATATTATCGCTTACTGCCTATGTCCGCTCTGCGGTCGGGCATAAACAATGAACATGACAAATGCATTTAATACGAAAATCTCCCCTCTTGACATTTTAATCCTGTATGCTTGTGACCTTACGGCATCATGGCCGTTTTCATTTGAAAATCAGGGTGCCCTACTCCCGTCGAGTGTGATCATCTACGCGTAAAGATGACTCTTGAGAGCATGAAAGCCCGGGTAGGTAGCATTCCCCCGCGGAACACTATTCCATAAAATACTTCATAAGGAGACTGTATTTGCATTACGAAGGGGTTGCAGTTCAAAGATGTTATTACGGTAATACTACCGATACGGGTAGAACTATTGACAATCCGGGATATTTTTTATTTAGTCAGAAAAAGGTAGGTGACAAAAAGAATATTCCGAATCCTGTGCGAGGGGTGGAACCAATTTTTCAATTCGTTATGAAGGGATGGGAAAAGACCAAAACCAATGTCACACCAACCATTCTGATATGGTTCAGACCCAGGTCGAACTGGCGGCGGGAGGAGTCCTGACCCGCCAGGTGAAGGACGTGGCAATGGCAGAGCACGTGCCGCCGGATGTACTCATGGGCCGGGTTGCCCGGGGGAGCGTCGTGATAATGACGAGAGGGGAGGTATCGGTAGGTATTGGTGAAGGTCTCCGGACTAAGGTCAACGTCAATCTCGGGACTTCCTCGGTAACGTGCAATCCACAGGAAGAAGTGAAAAAGGCCATTATTGCAGGAAAGTATGGTGCAGATACCATCAGTGACCTGTCCATGGGTGGCAGTATCACAAACATACGAAAAGCGATTTTTGAAAACTCCTGCCTTCCGATCACCACAGTCCCCATGTACCAGGCATGTGCAGAACAGGGAATAAAAAATTTATCCTGGGACCATATCCTTGATGCCGTCCGGATGCAGGCCTTGGAAGGCGTAAGCTCGTTTGTATTTCATTGCGTCTCAAAAGAGATGCTGGCATTACTCAAAACGAAACGGAGAATTCTGGGAGTCGTTTCCAAGGGTGGCTCGATCACCTGCGCGTACATGCTCAAAAACCAGGTTGAAAACCCATTTATCGAGAATTTTGATGAACTGCTGTCAATAATGAAACGACACGATATCGTCCTGTCCCTAGGGAATACGATGCGGAGCGGATGCATCCATGATACCCGTGACAAGGCCCAGGTAGCCGAGATGAAAAAGAATGCAGAACTTGCGTCATATGCCCATGCATCGGGAGTCCAGGTAATAATCGAAGGGGCCGGTGGTCACGTCAGGGCAGACCGGATCGCAGGGTATGTCAGGTACCAAAAACGCCTGTCCCTGTTTCCGCTCTTTGTCGCGGGTCCCCTCCCGACAGATCTCGCGATGGGCCATGATCATATTGCCGGATGCGTGGGCGCAAGTATCGCAAGCGGTGCAGGCGCTGATTATCTCTGTTATATCACCCCTGCTGAACACCTTGGCCTTCCGAACCCGGAACAGGTCCGGGATGGGCTGATTGCATTCAGAATTGCAGCCCATATCGGGGACAGTATCAAGTACGGCCTTTCAATTGAGGATGCTGAACTTGCTTCAAAGAGGGCGGAACTTGATTTTGAGGGGCAACTCTGCCACGCAATTGACCCGGAGAGGGCTGAAGAAATTGCGCCGCGAAGCGGGCCCTGTACGATGTGTGGAGAGTTTTGCGCCATTAAAATAATGAAGGATTATCATTCATAACGGCCGGGTTAACTGCCCGCCCTTTCATGTTCCCATGCAATGGACCGATGCACCGATAACTGTACCACACATCAGGGTGGAACTTTATACTCTGGCGTTTGCCGGACAAATCAAGCAGTAATTCTGGCAGCGGTCCTTGCGTAAATCCATAATCTTTTCAAGAGATCGCATCGCTGACCTCATGATGATCTGAATGCTCCTTAATTCTTCACTGATTTTCGTGAACTGTCACGGACTGTGGTTGTGGTTAATTTTTTTTACGATTATTTGACATCTATCAGAACTAAGGGCGTATCAACACCAATCACAGTCGTTTTCCAATAGATTCCATGGCTTCAATGACGGTATTAGGGCGCGGTTTGATGATTGCCACGGGAATGTCGACGATTTTTTCAACAATCGACGCAAGGACCGGTGCACAGACAATCCCTGCAGCTCCCTCGCGTTGTGCAGTGACGGCTGCGATGATGCATTCGTCAATAGAATTAGCCGCATACCCGCGGATTGGACATATCGCGCCTTTTACAATGATGGTTTGTCCTTCGATCTCATCGAGCAGGAACCTGGCAGCTATCACAGCGATGAACTGGGCATATTTTGGTTCAAGGTGCTCAATGATCTTTCTGACGGTGGAGAACCTGGGATCACTTTCACCAGAAAGAATTTTATACAGTGTTGGAGCAGGAATGCAGGTTATCTCCGCCAGTTCCCGAACGGTCATATTTCTTCTGGTAAGTTCGCTGTTGACCGCTTCACAAAAACCCTGCGTGAATATTGTTTTTGAGAGCATAATGTGAATTATTGGATAATTATTGATATATAATTAACCACATAGTATAATATTACTTAGTAAAATCGGAATATTCTATAATACCCGGTGTACACGTATGAGTATGGAAACAGAACCGATCCAGTGCATCACGATCCTTGCCGGTCGTGACCGGAACGGGGTTACTGAACCTTTTGAACGGATCGACATAAACCCCGGCGATACTATCTCCATTGTCGGACCCACAGGATCAGGAAAAACTGCATTTATCAACGATATCGAAGTCTTTGCATGTGGCGATACTATCACCGGGCGAACGATTCTTGTCAATAACCAGATGCCACCGGAATCGTTTGTCCGCGATCCGTCCAAAAAGCCCATCGCCATGATCACCCAGAATACCAAATGTCTCAGCGACCTTACGGTACGGGAATTCCTTGCGATGCATGTGCGGGCGAGGGGGATCACAAAAGCGGATATTTGTACCAAGACCCTTGCACTTGCAAACGAGTTCACCGGAGAAAAAATGCACCTTGATATGCGCATGACCGGCCTTTCCGGGGGACAGACCCGTGCCCTGATGATTGCAGATGCGGTCCTGATCAGCAATGCACCGGTAATCCTGCTGGACGAGGTGGAGAATGCAGGCATCTTTAAGGACCGTGTGATCTCATGCTTAAAGTCCCACGGGAAAGCAGTCATCTTTGTCACCCATGACCCGTTGGTCTCTCTCCTGTCAGATCGCCGCATTGTCATGAGTAATGGTGCTGTTGAGCGTGTACTCACTCCTGATGGTAATGAACACGAAGCCCTCACTGCAATTTCCTTAATCGATGCACTGATGGGCAGGCTGAGGGAGAAGATCCGGGCCGGCGAACTCCTCACCGGGCCGATTGGTTCTGTATGAAACTGCTGATTGTTGCCGGGCCACCCAGTGCGGGAAAAACAGCGGTAGTGCGGCAGATCCTGCGCTCAGTGGCCGGCTCGCGGAAAGTTGCCTACCTGAAAATCGATGTTGTCAGGGCATTTGAAGATGAGGAGCTGAGAGCAGAGTTTTCCATCCCTACAAAAAAGGTCTATTCCGGGGACCTCTGTCCGGATCACATGGGGATCATGATCCTCGCAGACTCCCTTGTCTGGGCTGAGCAGGAAAAGGCAGATATATTGATCATCGAAAGTGCGGGACTGTGCCTCCGCTGTACCCCCTACACCACCCAGTCGCTGGGTATTGTCGTATTATCCTCTGTCAGCGGGACCAATGCACCGCTCAAAATGGCCCCGATGATTGCGCTTGCAGACATTGCAGTCGTGACAAAGACCGACCTTGTCTCGCAGGCTGAAAAAGAAGTCTTCCGGGAGAAGATCCTCACGGTTTCACCCACGATTGATATTGTTGAGACCAATGCGATCCAGGGTACTGGTATGCGCTACCTGATGCAGGCGGTTACGTCCACTCCGGAAATCACCGATGCAAAGACAATTAAGCTCCGGGGAATACCCCCGCTGGGAGTCTGTACGGTCTGTGCCGGAAAACAGGAGATTGGATGGCAGAACCATTGCGGGGTCGTTCGGAAACTAAAGAGTACAGAAGCCATCTTCCGGGGGGATTGAACCACGGTTTTTACTCCCCCGGACCGCAACTGCGGAGCTTGTGGTGTTTCCCGGTGCGATGAATTTTTAAAACTGGTAAAAGACGGCATAAAACAGGAGACTGACTGTACTTTTTATGGGAAGCACGAATCACTTTGTGAACCAGATACGGTCATTCATTCCCTCACGGATATCAGGGGAACCGCATACGATTTTGTCATCGCCCCGTTTCACGGAGAAAAATCCGCCCGTAAAATGATCCTGCCCTTCCGGCCGGACCTGGTCGAACGCTGGTATATCGTACCGGGTGATCTGGTATCAGGCCGGCCGATGGGCCAGGGATGTCCGGTTCCGCATTTCCTCGAAGTGATCCGGGCAAATACAGTAACCGGTCTCCTGACCTGCCATGCCGTCGGTCCGCTTGCCGCACGGGACAGGCCATGCCACCCGCTTGAAGCCTACCACGTGATCGGGTTTGAAGGCAGGGCTGTGGAGATCATCCACGAACCCGCCATGGGGCACCGCATGAGTTTCCTCCCCTCCTTTTGCATGCTCCAGATCGCCCATACGGGTGTTGTGAACCAGGTGATCCAGTCCGGTAACGAGACGAATATCCGCGTGGAGGATATCAGGATAGTATGAAGACACAGGGGGGGATCAATGAAAAGATCCACGACGGTACTGTGCTCGTCATGACTGCTGCAGAGCTTAAGCAGCACATCCGTAAAGGGGATACGATAACCCCCGATGATGTTGATGTCGTAACGACCGGGACATTTGGCGTGATGTCCGGTACCTATGCCGTGCTCAGCATCCCGGTTGCGAAAAAAAAGGCGTTTGTTAAAGCCGAACGGGTATGGCTCAATGGTGTCCCAGCGGTACCCGGCCCATGCCCGAACGAGAACCTTGGGCTCGTCGATCTGATCGTGTACGGGACTGCCCATGCGAACGCTTCGTATGGCGGGGGGCACCTGTTGCGGGACCTTGTTCTGGGAAATCCTGTTGACGTTGTCGTTAAAGCACAACAAAAGACGTTCAACGCCTCGGTTACGCTTGAAGACATGGGATTTGCACGCCTTATCACCACCCGGAGTGCATTCAAAAATTATTCTGCACTGGTAAACCCCCGGTCCCGCCCGTTAAACTCGACGATCTTTTCCGTTACACCGATGCAGGGCCGTTTTATGGAGGCAAGTGTCAGCGGGTGCGGGGAGATCAATCCCCTGGAAAATGACCCGGGCATGCGGGCTATCGGGCCGGGGACACACATACTCGTCAATGGTGGCGAAGGGTATGTGATGGGGACTGGTACGCGCAGTTCCGCCGGGCGCCCGAACCTCTCATTTTTTGCCGACCTCAAAGGGATGGACCCCGGGATGATGGGGGGTTTTGTCACGTCAGCAGGACCTGAATGTCTCGTGTCCTGCGCAGTACCGATCCCTGTCCTTGACAACGAGTCCCTCCGGGCCCTTTCGGTTCTCCATGAACAGATCCCGCTGCCGGTTGCTGATGTTGCGGACCGGACTCCGCTTGCTGCAACAACCTATGGCGAAGTCTGGAACGGGACCGATCCGGTCATCAGGTTTGATCCATCGCTCTGTACCTCATGTGAACCATGTGCTGCGGCGGCCCGGTGTCCAACAGGAGCAATAACTGCCGGCCCAATCAACTATCATCGCTGTGTCCATTGCGGGACCTGCACATTCACCTGCCCGGCCCATGCGTATCATGGCCGGCTTGGGTCACTGACGATAACTCCCTCGCAGCAGCGGGTCCCGGTCATCCTTCGGCAGTCCAGCCTTACCCATGCAAAACGGCTGTGTGAACGGTTGAAGCATCAGATTATGAAGGGTGAATTTTTTTTAACCGGCCCCTCAGGGGAATGATTTCTATGGGAGATTACCAGATCCAATGCACGGCGTGTGGGCGATTGTACCCTGATGCCGGCTCGAATGAATGCCCGGACCGGCATGCCGCTCTCCAACGCACGGTCTATTCAGCACAGCGTCTGCATTGTGCAGACCTGGCGGGAATGATGAGATATTACGACTGGCTGCCCATGCATAACAAACCGGCCGTTACTGCAGGGCCGGTCACGTACAAAAGCGAGGTGTTTGCCCGGGAACTGGGGCTTTCCCACTTGTACATTACGTTCAACGGGTTCTGGCCGGAGAGGGCCGCGGGCATCAAAACGTGCTCATTCAAAGAATTAGAGGCTATCCCGACCCTTGCCCGGGCAGCTGAAAAGAAGAGCGGGATCCTTGTCGTAGCCTCGGCAGGAAATACCGGCCGGGCATTTGCGCAGGTTGCTGCAGGTATGAATACACCTGTCGTTGTTATTATTCCAAAAAAATCCCTGCCCCGCATCTGGACAACAGTTCCTGCCGATATGGTACTCCTGATCACGGTCGAAGGGGACTACTCAGATGCTATCAGAACGAGTAACTATATTGCGAACCTCCCTCATCTCACGGCGGAAGGCGGGGCGAAAAATTGTGCCCGGCGGGATGGGATGGGGACCGTGATGCTGGACGGGGCTACAAAAATCGGCCGGATTCCGGATTATTATGTGCAGGCTGTCGGTAGTGGGACCGGTGCGATTGCCGCATGGGAAGCAAGCCAGCGGCTGGTCCGTGACGGACGGTTCGGCCATCACCTGCCCCGCATGGTCTTGTCGCAGAACCTCCCGTTTATACCGATGGCAAACGCGTGGAACGCGGGAAGAAGAGAAATTGATCCAATGACTGATATGGCTGATGCAACGAATGCAATTTCGCAGGTCTATGCCGACGTCCTGACCAACCGCAATCCTCCCTATGGCATTATGGGAGGATTATTTGATTGCCTCACCGAAACCGGCGGGGAGATAGCTGCCGTGAGTAATGATGAAGCACAGGCTGCACAGTTGCTCTTTGAAGAATGTGAGGGTATCGACCTCGACCCCGCCGCAGGGGTGACCGTTGGATCCCTCATAACAACAACTCAGCAGGGGCGGATTGATCCTAAAAAGAATGTGTTGCTGAATATTACCGGTGGGGGCTACAAGCGGGTGCGGGAAGAGTTCGATCGTATCCAGGTGCCTGTCGCACTTACAACCAACCATACTACCAATACGGACGAGATCGCCAGATTCGTAAATGACTGGGTGAAAGAACATGCATGAGGATACGCTCATTGAGCACCTGAGCGATCAGGGGATCAATCTTGCCGTCTCACTCCCGTGTGACAAGGCAAAAATGCTCTGTAGTCTTCTTCCCGAATCGTTTGAAACGATAGAACTCCTCCGCGAGGAAGATGGTGTGGGTGTCTGTGCAGGTGCATACCTTTCCGGACGAAAACCAATCATGGTCGTCCAGAGCTCGGGCCTTGGTAACATGCTCAATGCACTCCTCTCGCTTTCGCGGACCTATGAACTGCCGCTCCCGGTGATCGCAAGCTGGCGGGGAGTCTACAAAGAGACCATTCCTGCGCAGGTCCCGTTCAATACAGCTCTTCCCGGTATTCTTAAGGCTGCGGACATCCCGTTTGTCATTGTTCATCATCCAGACGAGTTTAACCGGGTCTCAGAAATGATAGCGATGGCATACCGTTCACACACCCCGGCCGTAGCACTCGTCTCACCACGTTGCTGGGAGGGGACATCGTCATGCGAACGGGATGAAGAAACAAAAGACCGGGCACGACAGATCAGCATGGTTCATGAACGAACCGTTTCCTCCCCGACAATGACCCGGCTGGACGCAATCCGCTCGATTGTCCCGCATCTGAACGATGCTCTTGCAGTCTCAAATATTGGCGTTCCGAGTAAGGAACTGTACTGGACCGGGGACAGTAAGGAAAATTTCTACATGCTTGGCAGTTACACGCAGGCCTCCCCCATCGGTTTTGGGATTGCACTCTCCTCGCGCCGCAGGACGATTGTCATCGATGGGGATGGAAGCCTGCTCGGTACGGCCATACTCCCGGTGATCGCGGGAAAAAAGACACGTAACCTCACCATTATCTGCCTGGACAACGGGGTATTCGGCAGCACCGGCAACCAGATGACCCCTGCCTACCAGCAGGTTGACCTGGAACTCTATGCCCGTGCGTGCGGTTTTGAGCAGACGGCAAAGGTTACATCTGCAGAAGAGATTGGCGGGGCAATTGCTTCCCTTCAACGAGGCCCTTCATTCCTTCATGTGGTAATCCGCCCGGGAAACTCAGATGTGCCCAATATCCCTCTCACCCCCCAGGAGATCCGCGACCGGTTCATGAGCACGATCCAAACCGATGCAACAAAAGGCTGACGCATTCACGAGAATTAATTTGAGGTCGGTTAAATTGCGGCGTACTGACCGCTATACCATAGTATATGGGTTCAAAAATGGACCATGTGGGACCTAATTTAACAGATGAAATTAATGCACCACACATCCGGGAGGACTTGTCTGCCCAGGCTATTTCTGAACAACTCTGCATTTCTCATACAACGGTACTATTGAATATACCGTGTCCTTTTCTGAAAAAAACATCGTGGATCTCGGGATGGAGAGAAAAAGTCTATAACCCTGGGTTTGCTACCCGTCCTTTCATGTTCCCATGCAACGGACCGATGCACCGGTATTCCTCGCACGGGTGAGGATGGTGGTGCCACCCCCGAGCGGCCCCATATATTCGATGACTGCTTCATTTACCTGGTGCAGGTTGGAATCCCCTATCGCAAAAAGCGTCGGGCCGAACGAACTCATTCCTGCACAGGCAGCTCCTGCGTCACGCATTACCTGGAGCAGGGCCGGGATATCCCTGTGCTGGAGGCCCAGCTCCACCCGTTTAAATCCGAGGTCCTGGACCCGGTTAACCGCACGTGCGAAAAGGTCAAGATCATGCTCCACGATCCCCGGGACCATATGCATAAGGAGTTCGTGGCAGATCTCCCGTACTTCTTCAATGGGAACAGGACAATTGCGCGAAAAAATATCCTGTTCCTGTATACCGCTTGCACCAGGTGGCAGGTTGGGAATCGCGAGGAGGATATTCCAGTCTGCAGGAAAATCATGGTGGACTATTACATGCGCAGGCCGGACTCCCAATGATGCCCCGGAAGGGGAAAACAATGTTTTTTCCATGCTAGCGCCGAAATTATGTCCCCCGTCGATTAAAAAGCCTCCAGACTCAAATGCACCTGTTCCAATCCCTGATGTCCCACCACGTCCTGCAAGGATGGCAAGCTCACGGGGTGTATGTGGTCTCTTATATAACTCGCATATCGCCCGTGCCGTTGCAAGTGCAACCTGCGTTCCGCTACCCAGGCCGGCATGCTGCCTGAAGAGGTCCCGGATAGTGAACTCTATACCGCCATGGATCTTCAGCTGATCGAGGACATTCCTGGCTACTGAATGGATGGTATCACGGCACCATTCATCACCCCCTTTTACCGCTATTTTATTGGAGAAGCGTGCTTCCAGGAGCAACCGGGGTTCTTCAAGTGCAATTCCAATTCCCCCGTCCACCCTTCCGCTCATACCATTCATGTCTATGAGACCTACATGGAGGCGGGATGGTGCCTCAATAATTACCCGGCGCTCATCGAGGAATGTATGATACGGAAATTGTTCCTGGATTACAATAAGTGGCTGTCCTCCATGAATGATCTGGTATTCTCTTGAAAGAAGTGGCTCATTCCGAAACATCCTGAATATCTCTGCGGCCTCTCCTGAAGCTGGCCCTGCATCTGCAGAGAGAATTTCACGGCGGGCTTCTATCTGATGCTGATTGATTATTTTTCCGATGGGGATATCCGCCCTGATAAGGTCGTTACGGAATTCAATCGACAGACGGTCGATCGGGGCATATGAAATCGCATATATCAGTACCTCTCCGGAACCCTCATTTTTTATTTCCACCACCCGGTGATTGACGCAACTTCCCGCGGGTATTGCCAGTTTTTGTGCAATTGCGGGAGTTGCAGAGATAATTTCCTGCAATCTCGTCGTTATTACAACCTGTTTCCCGGTGATTGCCTCCAGTAACCGGGTTACGGAGCCATCAGTCCCAAGAAGGATTTTTTGAAGCGGTGAGAGGTGTCCGATCTCTTTTTCAATCTGTTGCAGGCGAAGAGGGATATTCATCAGAGATGATATGCTCCTTTCCCGGTATTAAGCAGCATGGCGGTTCTGGCTGATGGTCCTATTGACCGTTTTTGCGAGTACGTCGTTGATATTCCCATAATGTTGTGAGCGAGGATATTCGCGATGCAGGATCCAAGAGTGTGACATAGAGCCAGTAATAAAAAGCCGGGTCTCCCATTAGCCTCACACTTCTGGTGATGGGGAGGCTCTGCGTCCTGCGGACTTTCAGGTGGTGGGCAAGTGAAACCCATTACAATGAATCAGTCCTGTGAAAAAATACTAAGGTTCCCGCACGTGTGGGGATGATCCGTGTACGGGGGGGTAAAAACGGATCTGTTTTGTTCGGCGCATAGAAGGTTGCATTGTAGCCGTTTGTATTGGTCACCACATGCTTGGGATATAAGTCTGTGATCTATCCGAATATGAATCCAACGATACCTATCTATACAACTATATCCACTGTGTTGTTGTCGTGAGGGTGGAGTGGTTGTGAACGCCTCACCCTCATGACGATGAGTGTTGATGAGGATCCTATATCCCCACACGCTCATATATCGTGTCTATCTTATTTTACCGTCTTTACTATGTACCTCCTGCTTGTACAAGTGGTTTATTGCAAGGTAATAAAGTATAAAAAGAGAATCGTTACAGCATTCTCCACACGTGTGGGAATGAACCTTGAAGATGCAACCATAGTTCACTGTTGCTGCCTATGGGTTCCCATACACATGTGGATGAACGGATAATTTTCTGAATTTCTGATTGTGTCCATGAGGGTACCCCACACGCACGGGGATGAATTCGATGGATTACGCCCTAATTACTTAAGATATGTGGATTCCCGAACGCGTGGGTATAAACCTACAATGTTAGTCCGAGGCAATAAATCTTATGGATATCCCATTCGTTATGTGGATGGACTCAAAACTCATGGATTTCTGAATTCCCTGCTCGTAACGGTCGATTATGAGTTTACATTTTAAAGTCTCCCCACCACTCCACCAGATGAAGCCGGTCAATTCCCTGCCAGACTCCTCTAACCGAAACTCATCGATCCAAAACCTGACCCGGAGCCGAGAGCCACAAAGCCAAACGCATCCGGCATCTCCAGGTCCGGCTAGTCATCCAACAACACCTGTAGGTACCCCTGGCCCACTTACGTTAACCCCAAGTCGGGGAAATTCCTCTATTATACGCCCGAATTAACGAAACAATACCAACAGGGAGGTATACACACCCCGCCCCAACTCGTAAAATCCATTCTCGTTCGTTTAAATCGCCCGCATTTGGCTCCGTTTGGGATTGATGCTAAATACGGCTAAATTGGGCGATTTACCTTTAATCCAACCGAAATCTGGCGGTTATTGGGTTTCACCCTTTTCCGGGTTCCGCAAACGCCACCGTTTCCACCTCGGAATAGCCGTTCTCTGGTGTTTCGCGATCAGGAGGGCAGTCCGGAGCGAAACGGTAACAGAGGTCATGAGCACACCTCGATATACCAGGTCCCTTTCCGGGTCGGGAATGCGGCACCCTGACACCATTCTCGCAGATCTGGAAAGCAATTGTATCCATTCCTGCCTTCTCTTCACCGCTCAACTTCCCGATATTGTCCACCTCGTATTCAACGAAGAGAGTGACTAGAGAATTTAAAAAAAAGATTTATGGAAATGTAGATCCGGAAGTGTTTCCCCTGATAATGTCAATCGCGTATACCAGTAATGTCGAAACGGACCAAGAGGGTATAAGCATAAAAGTTTCCCATTAGTCTTATGTTTTGAAGAAAATCATAGGATAATGGATGTCTGATAAAAATTACGAATCCTTGAAGATTGTGAATATTGTTGCATCCGGTGTCATCGCCGACTCTATTGATCTTGTTGAGTTGTCAAATAAGGTCGAAGACTGCGAACTTAATCCAAAAAGGTTCCCCGGTGCAGTATATCGTATCCAGGAGCCTAAAATTGCATCCCTGATCTTTTCATCGGGCAAGATCGTACTAACCGGTAGCCGTAGCCATGAGGCCCTCACAGAAGGACTTGCTATCATCACCAAATCGTTAAAAGATGCCGGTATTGACACCCTCAAAGAGCCAAAAGTTGCAATCACCAACATGGTCTGTTCATACGATCTCGGTATAAAAATCAATCTCAACAGGGTAGCTATCACGTTCAATGTCGAAAATATCGAGTACGAACCCGAACAGTTCCCCGGGCTTGTATACCGGATCAAAGATCCCAAAATTGTCATTCTTATCTTCTCTTCCGGAAAGATCATTCTGGCGGGTGGCAAGAACCTTGTAGATGTCAAGAAGGCGGTTGATATCCTCAAACACAAGCTCGAAAGCATCAGCTAAATGAGGAAATGCCTTATTTTCAAAACCATAAAATCCAAATATTTCCAATTAAAATCCCCGAAATACGAGGCATTTATTTTTTTTAAAAAAAAGGGATCCCCACCCCTTTACCCCACCACATCAAACGTCTTCGCAAACGACGTCCACCGAACATCCTCACCGAGGTTGAACCGGCCGTTGGCCATCAGGTCCTTGCCGATAGAGTTCACATACCCGAGCTCGGTAATCGTACCAATCCCTGCTAGACTTCTCGAACCGAAGCTCATCGATCCAAAACCAGACCCCGATCCGATAGCCGTAAAGCCAAACGCATCCGGCAGCTCCAAATCCGCCTGGTCGATAGACCCAACCGAACGATACGTCAGGTCATCAGCCATGAATAGAGAGTGTACAACAACCGTCTCACAATACGGCGTCGCGGTAAAGTTCGCCCCCTCTGCATCGAGCGATTCAACTCCACACGTCACACCGGAAGCAGCAGCCCCGGCAGAGTGCAGCATCATGCTCTCCTCGTAAGTGCTGGGCCCAGTGGATTTCACCTGGCTTACCGTGTTGAAATGGACGATATCGGAATTGTTCAGCATCTGCGAGCTCTCATACTGGGAGGGGCCGGTGAGACTATACCCGTCCTGGTAACCGCCGCCCAGTACTTCCTACCTAACTGGTACTGCTGGCATGCGAAAGCAGGACGTGCCCGGCGGGCCAGCGATAATTTACAGCCCCTTCGCGATAAAAAAAGAGAATAACTATTCTTTTCTCCACCTGGCAATTCCAAGGCCTGCGACCACGGACAGGAGCCCGGTTACAATGCCCATCTCCATGGTCCCTGCCTTCGTTGTCGTCGTTGTCGTCGGTACCTCATTGAGTGTTCCGGAAAGCGTGACACTCTGGCCTGCGGTAACCTGGGTGGTACCCTTCCAGTCAGTATAGCCGGACATCTGGAGGAGGACGGCATGGCTGCCGGCCGGGACATCCGAGAGTGGAAGGGGTGTTATTCCCTTGTATGCATTGTCGAGGTAGACATCCGCCCCGGCAGGGGATGAACTGATATAGGCCTGGCCCGTCGTGTCAGGGATCACGGGAGGAATATTTTTCGTCATGATCACCACAACCGGGGAGATGCCCCCATCCGGTACGGTGACGGTCTTACTCACCGGTTGGTAATCTGCCAGTTCCAGCCTGACTGTGTGAGTTCCGGGGGCTACACCGGTAATATCGAAGGGGTTTCCGGTATGGGTCGTCCCCTGGAAGTTACCATCCAGGAAGATCAAGGCACCCGGTGGATCTGATATGACCTCGATGGAACCGACCGCTGGTTTTGGCTGGTATTTCTGGAGCGTGATAGAACGGGACGTCACCGAGCCGGGTGTGATGCTTATCGTGCTTGAAGCGTCATGATACCCTGCTTTGCGGAGTGACAACGTGTGAGTGCCCGGCGATAGTCCTCCAATCGTGGAGGCAGTTTCGCCACGGTAATTTCCGTCAATATAAATATCGGCCCCCGAAGGGATTGATGAGACGGTCAGGCCGCCTGTCACCGGTGCATTCTTCACGAGGCTGGCCGAAACGGTCGTGGTCTGCCCGGATTTTACTAACACAGATTGGGAATATGGCTGGTACCCATAGAGCTGGACCTGCACCGTGTGGTACCGGTCGGCCGGAACGGTAAAGGTATCCGGGGTGGACAGCCGCTGATATTCATCAACGATGGCCGTTGCACCGGACGGAGTGGAACTGACCCGGATATATCCCTGGGCCTGGGTTGTGGGTTGAGTATATACTTCCCGGTATGCCATCCCTTCAGCCTGAGTTGTGGGTTGAGTATATACTTCCCGGTATGCCATCCCTTCAGCCTGAGTTGTGGGTTGAGTATATACTTCCCGGTATGCCATCCCTTCAGCCTGGGTTGTGGGTTGAGTATACACCTCCCGATATGCCATCCCCCCCATCGGGGTGGGGGTTGGTTCCTCGGTGATGTACGGGACATCCGAGGGCCACCACGGGGGTGGACTCTCTGCAGTTACCGGGATAATCAGTGCCGTTCCCAGGATCAGGACAATCATTACCATGCGTAGTACTAGAGGTCCGTTGTTTTTCATGATAGGAAATGGAAATGATGTACTACTATATAGGCTGTCGCGTTTCGCCCCGGTGACTTTTTAATGCAGCCTTTTGCCCGGGCAGATGAATCATGATGCCGCACTCCCGCCTGGAGTGATCGAAATCGGGGAGCACAATCGTTTCCGGCCAAGTCAATCCAGTTCCATAAGACCTGGTGGATGATCTACCATTCCAGTTGGCCTGCGAAGGATATAGGGATAGCACAGGTCTGTCGCCTTCTGGCTGACTTCCCGTGAATATCTCTTAAAAATCGTGTTTATTCTGTTGTAATGCAACGGTTCCTGGCATTGCCAATTATTTGAATTTTGGTGCTAACCTTGAGAATTCTCTGTCAGTCTTGGATTTTCCCAATGCCCCACCAGATAACCCGCTCATGCCGGCCGAGAACTGTAATTTTTGCATGGCATCCTCTTCGGTTATTTTTATCGAAAATTTTTGGCGGTCCACAAAACCGCCAAGGATCATCCGCATGCCTGCACTGCCTTTTCCATACGTACTGTTACTATCAGTTCCCTCTTCCAGTTTGTAGCCTTCTGATGTGAACATGGTTTTGACGGCATCGGCAAGAGATTTTTCATCAGTTTCACTATACCAGAAGTTAATGGTGGAATTGTTCACTTGTTCTTCCTTCACAAACTTCCCAAATCCTGTTCCGGGTGACATGTAAGCAGATAATTGTTTTGAATAGCCATTAACTCTTCCTAATGAAAACCCGGGTGAACAACACAAACCGCTTCGCTGCCTGTAGTTCCATGAGTTTCCGTGCGAACAGGATTAAAAAAAGGTTGGATTTCAGGCTTTTCCGAAATATGCCTTGACTTGCGGCTGGAACAGGTAATAAAGGATAATAGCTGCGATGACTATCCCCAGCAATGCACTAAGACCGGTCGTGAGCAGGCTTACGATGCCGATCAGGATGCTGATGGCCGAGAAGATTACCCCGACAATCCAGACCCAGGACCAGGCCTTGAAACAACCAATCCCAAGGAGAAGATCGATAATACCGATGATGAAAGCAGTGACTCCTAAAGCGGCACCCATGCCACCGAAGCCGGCGACGCTTAAGATTGACCCGCCGATGACCCCGCCGAATATTGCAAACAGTCCCCCGATAATCCAGAGAATACCTAGAATTGTTACTCCCAATGGTCTTCCTGACATAGTAGTTCATTTATCGGGATGCATTTATGTGTTCCCATTTGAGAGAAAAGGAAATGCAGGGATTATTTGTGAGGGGATCATTCTGGTCACCTGGGAAAATTTACTGGTAACGATCGGGTAGCAACGGTACACGGGAGCGTGTTCGTTATCCATAAGCCACGTGCCCGGGATAAAAAAAAGTGATTGCCGGTCACCCGAGTGGGCCCACTACAGAACTGATAACAGCCCCGTTCCTGGTGGTGATAATCCGGAACTGGCTGGTGTGGACTTCGTCGTCGTTGTCATAATATGCCACGATCCCGGCAGCGTATGTCCCATCCGGCAGAACGGCATATTCCGGATGGGTATCCGGCCCGGCCTTTCTGGTTGCAAGAATATATTCGTCCGGAATATCAGTCCTGACGTCAAACCCGTACGAGTAACCCGTGACCAGGGAGCCCGGTTTGAACCGCACCATACCCTCGCCGAACAGGTTCTTGCCTTCAGCGGTTACCGTATAGGGAATGATCACGGTTTCTGCTGTATTTGTGCTCCGGTTGACGAACATGGCAAGCGTTGCGTTGGTATTTTGGCCCCCGTCCCGGACCGAGATCCAGGAATAATACCCGGCAAAACCTCCCGCTGTAACGCCATCGTATTCCAGGTCAACGAGGAATGGTTGAGGTTTTTTGGGCCCCATAAAGAAAACCAGGATTTCGTCCCAGAACGTTCCTTTTTCCGTTCCAAAGTCCGTGAAGTAATACCAGCGCCCGTCCCATTCGGGGATCTGGTACAACCCGCTTGCGCCGGGACTTATCGGTTGCGATCCTATCGATCGGGCCTTTGAACCATTAATCTGGTAATATTCCAAGTGCACACCTGCCGTGTGGTAGGGATCGCGGAGTGCAAACGATCCGTTCCCCTGGTCAATAAACCCGGGTACCGACAGGGTGGCTTTATTTATTGGCAGGGACCGTGCCTCTTTATTTTGTCGGTCTGCCGCTGAATCATCTCCTGGCGCACTTGCCATCGGTGTATTCCCGATAGCTGATGTATCGGTCTCCACCCCGTCCCCTGAAGAAACTGCTACCATCTTCTGGAAAAATAGGTCCCAGTGCGGTGCAATCTGTATGCCGTCTCCATACTGCTGGTATTTTTCCATGTCCATTGCATCCGGCGAGGCAATCGAGATACCTGCCACGGTCTTGCTGAAGGCATTGTGTCGCTCGTAGACAACGGCGCTCCTGACAAGACCGATTGTCGTATCAATATCAGTTGAGAGCTCAGGCCGCCTCTCCCTGATATGCTCAAGCAGCGAGACGAGGTCTACCGAAGTAGGTGTATTCCCGCTGGAAATCCCCAGACTGATGGCATCGTTGTAAGCGCTTTTCAGGTCATGCAGCCCCTGAGGATCATCGCAGAGGGGGACCAGCCTGGCACCCAACTCGTCAAGGCTCTCCCTGATAGCGGACATCTTCGATACGTCAATGATCGACATGGTCAGTACCTGCCTTAACCCCGGATCCTCGTCAATATACGCGTCGATGACCGGCTTTAAGGCCGGGAGCGAATCTGCATCAGGACTGGCAGTGAGTAACCCTAAAAACTTCTCAAAGTCGTAACCGCCCCGCTGTATCTCCTCCGATCCCAGCATCAGGCGGGTGTAGGGCTGGACGGTTTTTCCTACTTCCACGGATGACATCAGGCATGCATCAAACATGATGGTGTCATGGGATATTCCCGCCCCGCGAAGTGCCGTGTCGATGTCATTCATTTGAAGCGAATTGGAGGTAATCTCATCGACCCCGATGCCATCGTACGAAGCGCCATGATCGGAGATGATCAGTATGGTCTTGTCTGCTGTCCGGTAGGAACGGGCAATGCTGAAAAATTTCGCAAAACTCTGGACCGAACCCATGTCGGCGCTGGTGTCCGAGTATAAATACTGGCCGTTCCCAAATGTGCCGTCATTTGCATCCGCCTTCAATTGTTCAATGGTAGCGATCTTCATCCCCCGCCATCCGTCTTTGTTGGAGCCGCCGAATGCGGTGACGATATCGAGGCTGTCTGGATCGGTGTCCTTGTAATATTTCACGATATCATTCAGCTCTTCGGAGGAGGCCGCACTCCCCGACTCAAGGTCACTGCCGACCGAATAGACCAGTACCTGCGTCTTTGCATGGAGTGGAGAAGAGTCTGCCGCAGTACAACAAGTCCCACAGAAGGAAAGAATCAGTATAATGATGATACCGAACAATCCTGTTTTCCGGATAACCGGACAACCGTATGCTTTCATGGTAAGATCCCCGACAAATCCCGTCTTACTCCGTTTAGAAAAACCTGCTATAATTGAGCATCGGTTTACGCTTTTCGTGAACCCGGCCCGGTTTCAAAGTCCCCGCGTACCAGATACCCGATGGAAATGATTGCCAGGGATTAGCCGGCATATATGACCGTCTGGATATTTTGCAACATCGTTGTTTTTAATATTATATTCCGCTATGAGTGTTTTCCGCCCTATCCATTGATCAGAACATCAGTTTATATTCATTCAGATAAGAGGGGATGCATCATGAATGGTGATCCGTGGTATTCACAATGGCATAACTCAGGCCTGCATTGGACAGGTTTTCTTGTTGTTGCCTTGCTGCTCATTTGTTGCCTGGTGCCGGCTGTCGCGGCAGAACCGGTTTCTGAAAATATCAAAGCTGCCGTTGCTCCTCCTCATATTTATCCGTATACAGGCTTTCGGTGCCTGGACAAGGCTCCAATCTTTGGGGGGCGACTTAGTTTTTCATATAATGAATGGGGCAAGAGACCCGATGAGGAGATGCCGAGACGGATCACCGGGTTGACCATTAACTGGGGTGATGGCACAGAGAGTACCGTCAACTCAGTACCCTCTACTCACACAATCACCCATATTTACAAAACCCCCCAGAAGTTCACTATCACTGTCACGGCTCACGATATGGCATATGATTATGGATGGACTCGTGATACATACGTGCAACAATATAACCTGGACCTCTCGTTAATGAAAGGGGACATCATGGTCCATGCGATTGGTGCCGATTCCCCTTACGCAGGGCCGTTTACCAATTTGGTGCCTGGACACTGGACCCATGCCGCGATGTATATCGGGAACAATCAGACAATAGAATCAGGTGGAGGAGAGGGTGTAATACGCAAATCTGTCTCGGAATGGGTTTATCCTCATGATGAATGCGACGCGATTTTCCGGGTCCCGGGACTGACCGATACCAAGCGGGAGAATATTGTCAACTGGGCGTTAGAGAAGGACGAAAGGGGGTACGATTATCAGTCCCTTACGGGTCGGTTTTCCGGTAAACAGCAGGACAACGATGACTACCCCTGCAGGAAATATATTTGGAGTTTGCCATTGTATATCAATTGTAAGTGGGCCTGCTCAAACTATTATTGCAGCGAACTTGTCTGGGCAGCCTACAAGCGGAACGGAATCGACTTCGATCCCGATAAAGGGTGCGTATACCCCATGGATCTGGTAATGAGCAAGCATGTCACCGTGCAACTGGTGGGTACTCATATCGAAAAAATCCCGAAACGGGCGAAAGCCTATAGCACCACCGATACCTATTACAGGCTCCTGCTAAACGCGAGTCCCGGGGACGTGGTGAAAGAACCACGCTCCATCACGACATCAAAAAGCTACATGCTTCTGGTAAATGCAGATTCCAGCCCAGTAGTCAAAGATGCAGTCAAGTCCGGGTCGTGTGATACCTGTGGTCCGGTGGGGAACTCTTCAGAGGCTGACAACCAGGCCGGTCTCATAGAAAACCAGGTTTATACCCCTGCGATAGACCCGTTTGAAACCAGGATTATCAATCCGGATAGAAATTACATGACCGATTCATATAGCACGATACCTGGCTCGACGTACGGTGCGATAGATACCGATGGTGATAACCTCACTGAAATGATGAACAGCATTGAAAATGCCAAGGAAGGAGAGTACACCATCTCTGTCACCCCAAAGGCCGGCACCGGGCAGGACTACATGTATTCACTCCGGATCGGGGCCTGGGATACTGACCAGATCTCCTGGATCGAGCCCATTAATTATATGGAGTTCTCTGCGCTTCCGGATGCAGGAAAAATGCCACTCCGTATCGAGGAGAACGGGTACTGCCGGATGATTGCAGTACCTACCCGTGGGACGGCCCCCCTCAATGTCTCCTTCATGGACATCTCCCCGCTGATAAGGACCGATGAGGACTGGGACTACGAGGATATGGTGATCAACAACCAGTGGGATTTCGGGGACGGAACGTCTGCGACCGACCAGGTCACGGTCACCCATCTTTATACTACCCCGGGGAGCTACCAGGTGATGCTTACTACCCGTAACGCCACACTCGAGGCAACTGCGTCGGTAACCGTAACCATAGAAGCTCCGATAAAGCCCCTTAAAGCGGATTTCACCGTATCCCCTGTTACCGGTACCGCCCCACTTACCGTGAAATGCACAGATAATTCCACGGGTTCTCCAACCACGGTGGTGTACGATTTCGGTGATGGGAGATCGGCGATAAGTCCGAATTCCACTCATATCTACCTTTTCCCCGGGGTCTATACCCTTACACAGACGGTCATGAAATATGACACAAAAACGAATTCTGTTATAAGTAACTCGACAACGAAAAAGAATTGTATTACCGCGAACAGTATCCCGGTAGTCCCGTTGGTTGCAAATTTCAATGCCAGCCCGTTGCAGGGCACGGCACCCATGACGGTCACATTCGCCGATCAGTCAACTGGGAACCCGACATTTTATATGTATGATTTCGGTGACGGGATTAATGCAACAGGTAAAAACCAGGTCCATATATACCGCTATCCTGGTACCTATACCGTCACGCTGTCGGTGATGAAAAGTGATGGGAGTACTGGTACAATAATGGGCAATTCTTCCATCCAGAAGGATCTCATTGTTGTCAACAGTACATGATCATTTCAGTTTTCATATCCCTTTTTTTCTGCAAGTGCTGAATATTTGACCCTGCCACCTGGACCGAATGTTCATAAGGATGGATTGGAATCGCATACCGGCCAAAAGGTAATGGTGGAAAAAGGGCACAAAAAAAGGGTCCCACCCTACTCCACCACATCAAACATCTTCGCAAACGACGTCCACCGCATGTCCTCGCCGATTTTGAACCGGACCCTACGATTTCCGCCCCCACCCCTGACCGATGCCATTGGAATCGCTACTCTTTCTGGAAGGGGCGATCGGCATGAGGTCTTGATGGTGAGTGGGTAATTGTGAGGTACCGGGGCTGTCGTCGGATCTCTGGTACTGATGGCGCTGAGAGGACTGAGTGGATGGTGACATAGGGTATGGATAGATGCAGGAAGAAGCCCATGCTTTTTTTACCGTGGAAAACCATTATCTGTTATCGGAACCATGACATCGGCTGCAGAGATTAGGGAAGTCCTGAGGAAATGCCTACCGGAGACCCGGGATAAATATGGCGTGACGTCTATCGGGATCTTCGGCTCCTATGCACGCGGAGAAGCAGTCCCTTCCAGCGATATTGATATCATTGTCGAATTCGATCGGCCGATCGGGTGGGAACTGGTCGATCTTGCAGATCTCCTTGAGTCCCGTCTCCATCATAAGGTGGACCTGGTCATTCGAAGGTCCCTCCACCCGCTTATCCGTGATACCATCCTTGCAGAGGTACAGTACGCATGACTGCCAGGTCTCCCGCGTTATACCTTTCAGAAATACTTTCCTCGATGGATAAGATTGAACGCTATATCACCGGATTATCGTATGATGAGTTCATTCTCCGCGAGGAGACGATCGATGCCGTTGAACGAAATATAGAGAAGATTGGTGAGGCTGCTGCCGCAATTCCGGACGATGTCAGGAACAGGCATCCCGAAGTGCCCTGGAAGACCATCGTAGGCCTGAGAAACAAAGTTATTCATCATTATTTTGCCGTTGATCACGAAGTTATCTGGCAAATTGTCACGAAGAATATCCCGGCGACCAGGGGGAAGATTGCCGAGATACTTCTGGAATATTCCCGGTAAATGGTGGCGGACTAAATCTCGCAATGCCCACTGCGTGGTGGTACGGACCATGAACCGGATGTAGTACCGGACCCGTCGCTTCCCCGGCTCATTATTATCGCAAAAATTCTGTTATTTTCATATTCAATACGCCATCACCCCGACCGATGCCATTGAGATCGTGATTCTTTCCGGAGGGGGGATCGCATGAGGCCTTAATTGGGGTTGCGATTTGCTGAGCTTTATCAAGTAACCAAAAAAGGCCTCACGCCTACCCTACCCCACCACATCAAACGTCTTCGAGAAAGAGCTCCACCGAACCTCCTCTCCGATGTTGAACCGGCCGCTGGCCATGAGGTCCTTACCGATAGAGTTCACATAACCAAGCTCCGTGGTCGTACCAATACCCGCTAAGCTGGAAGAACCGAAGCTCAACGATCCAAACCCAGATCCAGACCCAATAGCCGTAAACGCAAACGCATCCGGCATCTCCAGATCAGCTTGATCGATAGACCCAACCGAGCGATACGCCAGGTCATCAGCCATAAACAGAGACCTCGTAATCACCGTCTCCCAATACGGCGTCGCGGTAAAGTTCGCCCCTTCTGCATCGAGTGAATCAACCCCACACGTCACGCCGGAAGCAGCAGCCCCGAAAGAGTGCAGCATCATGCTCTCTTCGTAGATGCCGGGCCCGGTGGACTGCACCTGGCTTACCGTGTCGAAACGAACGATATCGGAATTGTTCAGCACCTGTGAGCTCTCGTACTGCGAAGGACCGGTGAGGATGTACCCGTCCTGGTATCCTCCGCTCAGTACTTCCTGCCCGATACCGAGTGGTGGGACCTTTGCAAGATCCCCGTTTGATACGGTCCACGTCATATCCGATGAACCGACAAGCGACTGGTCAGAAGATCCCATGAAGGCAACATCAACCGTCGCAGCCTGGGCCGGGGTGATCCCGGTGCATGCCACGCCTAATACAACAGCCGCGAACACACAGCCACCGATGAGCAACCTTCTCCTTTTCGTCAGGCGGTTCATGCCGGGACCCCTTTCCCCGAGCCGCCCGAACCTGACGGGATTCCATATTCAATATTGTACCATACCGAAGGTACGGAAATGGTGTAAACACCCAGCCGTTTGCTTTCAGCCTCTGCGACCTGCCGGAGCAGGCTTTCCCGCTCTTCAGGTCTCCGGTCGGACGTGATCCACTCCTTCGTTTCATTCGTCATCCTGTACGACCTGCCCTGCACAACCGGTGGTGCGACGGTCACCGTGTCGTCGGTCTGGTCGAAAAAGTTCAATACGTTTTCAGTTGTCTGTTGTGCAGTTTTTGTATCAGCGATTGCGCCTGATGCCCTCCGGTGCTGCACATACGCAAACACGGCACAACCCAGCGCAACCACAAGTTCGAAAAGATTAGTTAATTCTGGTTCCATGATATACCTCCTTTGATTTCTGGTGTTCTTCGCGAAGGGCCTCAAATTCTGCACAAATGACCTCGTATTTCCCGATCCGTTCATAGATCACGAATAACGATGGGTACAGCGGGAGCACTACCGCAAGAACAACCACGAGAAGTTCAACATCCATCCTGACCACCTCATGAAAAGGCAGGGGATTTTTTGGGGTTTCACGAAAGGTAGAGAAGACTGCCCCGGAACCCCTGCCGTTTTCACACCCGTCTAAGCGAGTGCGGG
>Ga0194039_1000429_pt1 | contig 25602 bp, 21 predicted proteins | sample JunL228m_MetaG_FD_148679 | JGI IMG/M metagenome (GOLD analysis project Ga0194039, IMG submission 148679) | Anoxic zone freshwater microbial communities from boreal shield lake in IISD Experimental Lakes Area, Ontario, Canada - Jun2016-L227-8m | ecosystem: Environmental > Aquatic > Freshwater >... | reverse complement strand
CTCGCGGGCGCTCGCACGTTCAAGTACCGGGCGCGCATCGGTGAATCCGTATTTGAGCATGCCGGCGTAATCGGCGTGGCCGGGCCGCGGTCTGGTCAGCGGAGCATTACGGGCCCCGCCTTCTGACTCCAGCGCGGCGGCGTCCACCGGGTCGGCTGCCATCACCGTCTCCCACTTGGGCCACTCGGAGTTGCCGATTTCAATAGCGATCGGCCCACCCAGCGTGCTGCCGTGCCTGATCCCGGCCAGCACGGTGACCTCGTCCTGTTCGAACTTCATCCGTGCACCCCGGCCGTAACCGAGCCGGCGCCGGGCCAGCTGGCCGGCGATATCGGCGGAGGTGACCTTCACGCCCGCGACCATGCCCTCGACCATCGCCACCAGGGCGCGGCCGTGGGATTCACCAGCAGTGGTCCATCGCAACACGCGATCATCTTCCCACGTCGGCGACGCGGTACCCAATATGGCAGACCGAAACCGGGGTTCTAAAACAGTGCCAGCCCGGTGGCGGCGAGACTCGCCACACACATCGACGGCCCGTGCGGGACCAGGGTGATTCGGTACCGCAACGCCGCGATCGCACCCACGATCGCGGTCAGCAGGGGTGCGCCGAGCGCGCCGACGAGCCACACCGGAAACCCGTATGCGCCTGTCAGCGCGCCCAGGGCGAGAGCCAGTTTGACGTCACCGGCACCGAGTCCGGCGGGGTCGACAAGGTGCACCGGCAGGTAGAGGCCGGCCAATGCCAGCCCGCCAAGCAGTGCGGGCACCCCGAGTCCGGCAACGTACGCGCCAACCAGGATCACCACTGCGCCGGTCAGGGTGAGCGCATTGGGGAGGCGGCGCCGCCGGATATCGACTGCGCTCAGCGCCGTCGCCCAGGCGATCACCGTCGCGGCGCCCAGCATCCCGAGACCAGTCACGGTCGAGGACGCTAGCCCAGTGCGGCCGCCATCTGCTGTCGCGGCGCCGGACAGCCTGTGAATTGTTCGACCTGACTGAAGGCCTGGTGAAGCAACATCTGTAAACCGCTGATCACCTCACCGCCGGCAGCGCTGACCGCACGCGCCAGTGGAGTGGGCCAGGGGTCGTAGATGGCGTCCAGTAGTACCGGCACACAAGCGAACGTCGCCGCGTGGACGGCGGCCGCCTCGGCGGGAATGGTGCTCACCAGAACGTTGGCGGCGGCGGCCAACCCGAGCAGTTCAGGGTCGGAGAAGTCCCGAGATCCGATGACCGTACCGAGCTCGCTCCCCAGTTCAACCAGCCTCACCGCTTTCTCGCCGTCTCGCGCAACCACGGTGATCTCACGCACCCCGAGACCCGCAAGAGCGGCGACGGCTGCCGGCGCGGTGCCGCCGGAACCGAGCACGATCCCCCGATCTCCACGAAGTGGTGCCGGATCGCGGGGGTCGTACAGGTGTCCGAGTGCACCCGCCACACCGTCGATATCGGTGTTATCGGCACGCCAGCCGTGATCGGTGCGCACCAGGGTGTTGGCCGAACCAACCAGTTCGGCGCGGTGGGTGCGCTCGTCGGCGAACCGGAGGGCAGCGAACTTGCCCGGCATGGTCACCGAAACGCCGACCCACTCCGGGCCGAATCCGGCTACCAGCGTTGGTAATTCGTCAGCCGTGCACTCGATGCGCTCATAGGTCCAGTCATCCAGACCGAGCGCACGATAGGCCGCCAGGTGCAGCTGTGGTGAACGAGAGTGCCCGACAGGCGAACCCAGGATGGCAGCCTTACGGGCGTTCAACTGCGCTCTTCACTAACGTTCATCACGCGCGGTCATCGCCCGGAATTGAGGATGCCACTGCTCTTCGCCTGCTCGATGTTTTTCAAGTGCTCCTTGTAGTCACTGGTGAACAACGTGGTGCCATCTTGATTCACCGTCACGAAATACAGCCAGTTTCCCGGCTCAGGACGCTCGGCCGCAGCCAACGCATCGTCACCGGGGGAGCAGATCGGCGTCGCGGGGAGACCGGCCTTGGCGTAGGTGTTCCACGGGTTCTCGGTCTTCCGATCGGTATCGGTTGTGGCGACCTCTTGCTTAACAAGCGGATAATTCACCGTCGAATCGAACTCGAGCCGGTCGTAGTCACTGGTGAGTCGGTTGTAGATGACACGAGCCACCTTAGCGAAGTCGGCGGGTTTGGCTTCCTTCTGCACCAGTGACGCGACGATGAGGACTTCATAGGGTGACATGTTCATGGCCTTGGCGGTGTCGAGCAGTCCGCTCTCGACGTAGTGCGCACCGCTCTCGGCGACCAGCTTGGCGAGGATCTCCTTCGCCGATGCAGCGGGATCGATGTTCCAGGTGCCGGGTGCGATCAAGCCCTCGAGGCGACGGTGACTGTTACCCATCACACCGGCGCCCCTGGTGGCCCAATCCGGCACATTCAACGACGACAGGGGACCATCTCCGGCGGCAGTCTTGAGGTCCTTGGCTGGTACGCAACTGCGCTTGCCGTTGAGGTCGACGCAACTGGCATCCGAGATCAGGGTGAAGATGCCCTCGGTGACCGCACCGGTGCTGACCGCTTCGATATCGTCGAGTTGTCGTCCCTCCGGAATCACAAGCTTGCCGACCCGCATTGTGGGATCGGTCAACTTCGCCACGGCCGTCGCCGCCGGGATCTCGGTGCGCAGCTTGTAGAAGCCCGGCTGGATCGCAGCCATGTCGGGGTTCCCCGCGGCGACGCCTACGAAGACCCCCGCATTGGCGATGACACCCTTATCCACAAGGTTCTGGGCGATCACCGATCCGGAGTCACCGGGGTTGACCTGGATGACGATGTCTTGGGCGCCGTCACCGGTGAAGTCGCTAGACGTCCTGTTGCCGCCGAAGATCTTGGGACCGAGCAGAACTGCACCGAGCACAACGGCAATGAGCAGACCGATCAGCGCGACGAGCCTGCGACGTCCGGCCCGCTGCTGCGCGCGGTTACGGCTCGCCGCCCGGACGGCCGTGGGTTCCGCGCGATCTGATTCTGAGTCTTCCGGCATCGTCACTCTCTTACGGGGTTCAGTTACGAGGTCGCAGCCGCATTGCGGCGTTGGTCAAGCCACCCCTGCAAAATCGCCACAGCAGCAGCCTGGTCGATCATCCCCCGTTGGTTCTTGACGCGCACCCCCGCCTCCCGCAGGGATCGGGCCGCACTGACGGTAGTAAGTCGTTCGTCCGCTAACCGAACCGGCACCGGGCTGATGCGCCCAGCGACAGCGTCGGCCATCGCGACCGCGTCCTCGGCGGACGATCCGGCGCGATCGGCCAGTGTGCGGGGCAGGCCCACCACCACCTCGACGACCTCCAACTCGCGGACCAACGCTGCTAGTCGGCGCAGGTGCCCGGACCCGCGGTCGCGGCGAACCGTCTCCACCGGCGTGGCAAGGATAGCGTCCGGATCACTGACCGCCACCCCGATGCGCACCGTGCCAACGTCGATACCGAGCCGCCGTCCCCGCCCAGGATCATCGGCACCCGGCCGATCGGGCAGGCGGTTCTGCGCAGACATCGTCTGACCTCAGTCCCGCGCCAGCTCGGCCCGGACCGCGGCGAGCGCGGCATCGATACCCTCCGGGTCGGTGCCCGAACCCTGAGCCAAGTCGGCCTTACCGCCACCGCGGCCGCCCACCGCAGCCGCCACACCCTTCACCAGATCACTGGCCCGCACACCGGCGTCCTGGGCAGCCGGGTTGGCGGCAACCACGAACGGCACCACGGAGCCGCCGTCCTTATTCTCCGTGCCCTCCGCGATCAGGACCACCACGCCCGGCTCGGAGCCGAGCCGACCGCGGATATCGCCGACCAGTGAGCGCAGATCTCCCGCAGTCATTCCGGCCGGCATCCGCTGGGCTACCAGGCGGACCTTGCCCACCTGCTCGGCGGCAGAAACCACGTCCGCCGCACCGGAACGCGCCGCGGCGAGCCGAATCCGCTCGACTTCCTTTTCGGCAACCTTCAGTCGCTCGACCAGCACGGCCACCCGGCCGGGCACCTCCTCGGAGGGCACTTTCAGGCTGGATGCCAGCCCGGCCATCAGGGCGCGTTCCTTAGCCAGATATCGGAACGAATCCAGACCCGAGTAGGCCTCGACGCGACGCACGCCGGATCCGACCGAGGACTCCCCGAGAATGGTGATCGGTCCAATCTGAGCCGAATTGCGCACATGAGTGCCGCCGCAGAGTTCCAGGGAGAACGGCCCGCCGATCTCCACCACCCGAACCTCGTCGGGATACTGCTCACCGAATAGGGCCATCGCCCCCATCGCCTTGGCCTTCTCGATTCCGGTGACGAAGGTGTTCACCGGGAAGTCAGCCTCAACAGCCTCGTTGGTGACCACTTCGATCTGGCTGCGCTGCTCCTCGGTGAGCGCTCCCTGCCAGTTGAAATCGAATCGAAGATATCCGGGGCGATTGAGTGATCCGGCCTGAACAGCGTTGGGCCCCAGTATTTGTCGCAATGCTGCATGCACCAGATGGGTGCCGGAGTGGCCCTGGGTGGCACCATGACGCCACTTCGGATCCACCTCAGCGATAATGGAATCGCCCTCGACGAACTCCCCCGACTCGACATTGACGCGATGCACCCACAGGGTCTTGCCGATCTTCTGCACATCGGTGACCGCAGCCTTGGCAGCCGCACTTCCGCCGGTGCCGCTGATCCAACCGATATCGGCGATCTGCCCGCCGGACTCGGCGTAGAGCGGAGTGCGATCGAGCACGATCTCGATCCGCTCCGGCGGCGCCGCCTCAGAGTGGGTCCGCGGATGATGCGCCACCACCGGAACCCGCCTGCCGTCGACGAAGATACCGATGATCCGCCCCTGCGAAGTCAGCTCATCGAATCCGGTGAACTCAGTCGGACCCGCATCCACCAGTTCGCGGAACGCCGACAGGTCTGCGTGCGCGTGCTTGCGGGCGGTGGCATCAGCCTTGGCGCGACGGCGCTGCTCGGCCATCAGCTCACGGAAGCCGAGTTCGTCAACGCTCAGCCCGGCCTCGGCGGCCATCTCCAGGGTGAGCTCGATCGGGAACCCGTAGGTGTCATGCAGGGCGAAGGCCTCCGAACCACCCAGCACGGTCTTGCCGGCCGACTTGGTGGCGGCCGCAGCGTCGGAGAACAGCCGCGAACCCGAAACCAGGGTCCGGTTGAAGGCCGTCTCCTCGGCCACCGCGATCCGGTTGATCCGGTCGAAGTCATTGACAAGCTCCGGATAAGACGGACCCATGGCGTCACGCACGCACGCCATCAAGTCGCCCACGATCGGGGTGTCGATTCCGAGCAACTTGGCGGCGCGGACGATCCGGCGCAGCAGCCGACGCAACACATAGCCGCGGCCCTCGTTGGCTGGGGTGACACCGTCGGCAATGATGATTGCCGCGGTGCGGCTGTGGTCGGCGATGACCCGATAACGCACATCGTCAATCGCGTTCCCGGTGCCGTATCCGCGGGGCGCACGCTCGGCCACCTTGTCGATCATCGGGCGCATCAGGTCGATCTCGTAGACGTTGTCGACGCCCTGCAGCAGGCAGGCGATCCGCTCGACGCCCATGCCGGTGTCGATATTCTGCCGCGGCAGCGGGCCGAGAATGTCGAACTCCTCCTTAGACGTGCCATCACCGCGTTCGTTCTGCATGAAGACGAGATTCCAGATCTCGATATAGCGGTCCTCATTGGCTTCCGGGCCGCCCTCGACCCCGTATTCCGGGCCGCGGTCGTAGTAGATCTCCGAGCACGGCCCGCACGGACCCGGGATTCCCATGGACCAGTAGTTGTCGGCCATACCGCGGCGCTGAATGCGCTCCGGTGGCAACCCCGCCACTTCCTGCCACAGCCCGACGGCTTCGTCATCGTCATAGAAGACGGTGGCCCAGAGCCGTTCCGGGTCCATCCCGTAGCCGCCCTCGGTAACCGGCTTGGTGAGCAACCCCCAGGCCAATTCGATAGCGCGGCGCTTGAAGTAGTCACCGAAGGAGAAGTTGCCCGCCATCTGGAAGAAAGTGTTGTGCCGGGTGGTGATGCCCACCTCGTCAATATCCGGGGTGCGAATGCACTTCTGGATGCTGACCGCGGTGTCGTACGGGGGCGTGCGTTGGCCCAGGAAAAAGGGCACGAACTGCACCATCCCGGCATTGACGAACAGCAGGTTGGGATCGTCGAGGATCACCGAGGCGCTGGGCACCTCGGTATGTCCGGCGTTGACGAAGTGATCCAGGAATCGCTTCCTGATCTCATGTGTCTGCACGGGTGTCCTTGCGTTGGGGGTGCTGCCTGCTCAGATGCGGCCCGGTTGGCGCACCGAAGCATCGACCGCCTTACTTTACCGGTCGGGCATACCGGTCGGGTCGGGCCGACTACAACTCGATCCGGGCGCCGATGATGGCCGTCCGACCCTCCAGGCGGTTTTTGGATCCCCTGCTTTCGGATTCTGAGGACTACGCCTTCCGGGAGCGCCGGATGATTGCACGGAGCTTCTCCAGACGGCCGGCGATATCCCGCTCAGCACCGTGGGTTGTCGGCCGGTAGTAGTCGACTTCTGCGATCTCATCTGGCGGGTATTGTTGTGCCACAACACCATCCGGATCATCGTGGGGGTACCGGTAGCCTTGTGCATTCCCGAGTTGGGCCGCACCCGAATAGTGGCCGTCGCGCAGGTGAGCTGGCACCAACCCGGCCTTGCCGGCCCGGATATCGCCCATCGCCGCACCGAGTGCCGTGGTGACGGCATTGGACTTCGGCGCGGTGGCCAGGTGGACGGTGGCGTGCGCCAGGGTCAGCTGGGCTTCCGGCATTCCGATCAGTGCGACGGTCTGCGCCGCAGCGACGGCGATGGGTAACGAGGTCGGATCGGCCATGCCGACGTCTTCACTGGCCAGGATCACCAGCCGACGCGCCACGAATCGGGGGTCTTCACCGGCCACCAGCATGCGGGCCAGGTAGTGCAGGGCCGCATCGACGTCGGACCCGCGGATCGACTTGATGAAGGCGCTGATCACATCGTAGTGCTGGTCGCCGTCGCGGTCATAGCGCACCGCCGCCTGATCGAGGGACTGCTCGACGGTCTGCACCGTCACGGTCCCCTCGGCAGCCGCGGCGGTCTCGGCGGCGACTTCCAGGGCGGTCAGGGCGCGGCGGGCATCCCCCGCGGAGAGTTTGACCAGCAGTTCCACCGCGTCGTCCTCGATCACCAACGCCGCGCCCAACCCGCGCGGGTCGGCCACCGCACGGCGCACCACCGCACGAATATCGTCCGGGGTCAGCGGGTGAAGTTGCAGGATCAGCGAACGCGACAGCAGTGGCGCGACGACAGAAAAGGACGGGTTCTCCGTGGTGGCCGCCACTAGAAGCACCACCCGGTTCTCGACGGCAGCCAGCAGAGCATCCTGCTGAGTCTTGGAGAAGCGATGCACCTCGTCGATGAACAGAACGGTCTGCTGGCCACGTAGCAGTGCCTGGCGGGCGCTTTCGACGACCGCCCGCACCTCTTTGACCCCGGCGGTCAGCGCGGACAGCGCTTCAAACCGCCGACCGGTGGCCTGCGAGATGAGCGAGGCCAGTGTGGTTTTGCCGGTACCCGGCGGCCCGTAGAGGATCACCGATGCGGCACCGGTTCCTTCGACGAGTCGCCGCAACGGTGACCCCGGTCCCAGCAGATGAGCCTGACCTACAACCTCCTCGAGGGCGGCCGGGCGCATCCGGACCGCCAGCGGGGCCGATCCCGATGCCGACGAGTCCGCCGAGAAATCGTCCCCGGGCAGGTCGAACAGGCTGTCGGACACTGTTCAGGCTTACCATGGCTTCCCCCGCGGCGCGGTACCGGCCAGCGGGACCCCGCTGCCTGGATCAAAACCGTCAGGGCCCATGATCGGCGCGTGTCATACGCGAAGTACGGGCCGTGGGCGGTGATCGCGGGCGGATCCGAAGGGGTCGGTGCCGAGTTCGCGCTCCAGCTGGCCGAATCCGGTATCAACTTGGTTCTGCTGGCCCGCAAACCGGAGGCGCTCGCGTCGACCGCTCAGCAATGCCGTGCTCATGGCGTGGATGTGCGGACGCTGGAAGTTGACCTCGTCGACCGGACCGCGGTCGAGAAAATCACCGCAGCCACCGACGACATCGAAGTCGGCCTGCTGATCTACAACGCCGGTGCCAACACCTGCAGTGCGGAGTTCCTGGACGCCGAACTCACCGACTTCCAGGCCGTCATCGATCTGAACATCACCACCATGATGGCGCTGGTTGCGCACTACGGACGGGCCATGCGCTCCCGGCGCCGCGGGGGCATCATGCTGGTCGGCTCGATGGCCGGCTACCTGGGCTCGGCCCGGCATACGGTGTACGGCGGGGTGAAAGCCTACGGGCGGATCTTCGCCGAGGGTCTCTGGTTGGAACTGCGCGAGTACGACGTCGATGTCCTGGAACTGGTCCTCGGGGTCACCCGCACGCCCGCCATGCAGCGGTTGGGATTGAACTTCGATCTGCCGGGTTTGCGCGTTGCTGAATCTGCGGACGTCGCACGAGAAGGCCTGGCGCACTTGGGAAACGGACCCGTGTATGTGGCCGGAGGAAATGCCGAGGACATCGCGCGGCGCAATGATCCGGACCGGGCCACAGTGGTCGAGGACACGCACCGTTTCATGCGGCGACTACTCGCGGACTAGCTGTCCGGAGCGGTCAGTGCCCGGCCCACCTGCGCATCGGCCGCAGCCCTACCGAGTGCTGGCGGCTCGGCGGGGCTAGCCGCCCGGCGCGGACCCGGCCACCGGCGGCGGTGGGTACCCAGGCACCGGGTTAACGGCGACCATCTTCTCGAAGAAGTTTCGCGAAAAGCTTGCATGGCAAATACTGGTATGACTAATTTGGAGCACCTAACCGGAAAATTAAAGACTATCTGGCTGGCAACGGATCGATGATGGACACCAAATCTCTACACTGAGGTGCGGTTTCAGCAACGAACGGGGCGTTTGGCCACGCAACGGTGCCGACGGTACCGCCACGCGGCCTGAACCAGACGTGCGAAAGGCAGAACCCTGTGGCTGACAAATTCCCCAACCAACCGCTTAACGTCGTCGAGAACTTCGTCGACAAGCCCTACACCGTGCAACGGCTTGTGGAACGGCCGGTCGAAAAGGTCGTCGACAAGCCGATCACCCTGGAACGGGTCATCGAGCGACTGGTGGTCGACACAGTCGACAAGGTCGTCGACAAGCCGGCGCAGGTGTCACGCCTGGTCGAGCGTCCTGTGGTGACCGTTGTCGATGAGCTGGTCGACAAGCCGGTCAAGGTTGTTCGCCAACTGGAGCGACCCGTGGTCACCATCGAGGACCGGGTGGTCGACAAGCCGGTGAGTGTCAGCCGCCTCGTTGAGCGCCCGGTCGTCACCGTGGTCGACGACGTGGTCGACAAAGCGCTGAAGGTCAGCCGCACCATCGAGCGCCCGGTCGTCACCGTGGTCGATGAGGTCGTGGACAAGCCGCTAAAGGTCAGCCGCACCATTGAGCGCCCGGTCGTCACCGTGCAGGACACGATTACCGATAAGCCGGTCCAGGTCCAGCGGCTCGTGGAGCGACCGGTAGTCAACATCATCGACAAGATCACCGATAAGCCGGTTGAGATTCAGCGGCTGGTGGAAAAGCTCGTCGTCTCGATCGTTGACAAGGTTGCCGAGCGCCCCGTCGAGGTCCAGCGCCTGGTAGAGCGGCTGATCGTCGACGTGCAGGACAACGTCGTCGACAAGCCGGTCACCGTACAGCGCCTTGTCGAGAAGCCGGTGGTCACCATCGTCGACAAGGTCGTCGAGATCCCGGTCGAGCGGATCGTCGAGCGAGTCGTGGAGAAGCCGGTCGACCGGATCATCACCAAGGTCGTCGAAAAGCCGGTCGAGAAGATCGTCGAGAAGTTCATCGAGATACCGGTTGAGAAGATCGTCTACAAGACCGTCGAGAAGCCGGTCGAACGGATCGTCGAGATCACGGTCGAGAAGCCGGTTGTGAAGGTGGTAGAGAAGGTCGTCGAGGTCGCCGTCGAGCAGATCGTCCAGAAGGTCGTCGAGAAGCCCGTCGACCGCATCGTCGAAAAAATCGTCGAAAAGGTCAACGTCGTCGAGAAGATCATCGACAAGCCCGTCGACCGAGTGGTCGAAAAGATCGTCGAAAAGCCCAACGTCGTCGAGAAGGTGCTCGAACGCGCCGTCGACCGTGTCGTTGAGAAGGTCGTCGAGAAGGTCAACGTCGTCGAGAAAATCGTCGACAAGCCCGTCGACCGCATCGTCGAAAAGATCGTCGAAAAGCCCACTATCGTCGAAAAAATCGTCGACAAGCCCGTCGACCGCATCGTCGAAAAGATCGTCGAAAAGGTCAACGTCGTCGAGAAGATCATCGACAAGCCCGTCGACCGCATCGTCGAAAAGATCGTCGAAAAGGTCAACGTCGTCGAGAAGATCATCGACAAGCCCGTCGACCGAGTGGTCGAAAAGATCGTCGAAAAGGTCAACGTCGTCGAGAAGGTCATCGACAAGCCCGTCGACCGCATCGTCGAGAAAGTCGTCGAACGGCCGCGGATCGTCGAGAAGGTCATCGACAAGCCCGTCGACCGCATCGTCGAGAAAGTCGTCGAACGGCCGCGGATCGTCGAGAAGGTCGTCGATCGGCCGGTGGAAAAGGTGCTGGAGAAGACGGTCACCAACCCGGTTCTGGTGGAGAAGCTCGTCGAGCGCGAAGTCGAGTACGTCAACGAGCGGATCGTCGAGCGGCCGATCGAGACGGTGGTCGAGCGGGTCGTCGAGCGGCCGGTCTACAAAGAGGTCGAGCGGATCGTCGAGAAGCCGGTAGAGAAGATCGTCGAGATCGTCGTCGAGAAGCCCGTCATCGTCCACAAGTACGTCGAGAAGAGGGTGGAGCGGATCGTCGAGCACGGCGAGGACGAGGTCACCGTCAGCCGGCGTTCACTGGGTAAGGCCACCGAGGTCGAGGCCAAGTTCGTCGATCGCGACGTGCGCCAGGTCGAGTGGGTGGAGCGCACGACCGGTGAGCATCCAGATGACGACATCGTCGGTGACAAGTCGACGGTCTTCCGGGCCCGCGAGGCGTACCTCGTGGATCCGAAGTCCGATGACTCCAGGCCCCGTCGTTCCTGACGCTGCCTCCGAAGGGCATGGCGCCGGGGCGGTCGAAACCTCCCGCCCCGGCGTCGTCCCATCTTTCTCACATCCGAAATCGTCTTGCTATCAAGCCAATCCAACCAGTCAAATGAGGAGTCTGTTGTGACGCCAATCGGGCCCCTGCGAGCTTCGCTCGCCGTAGGCGGGATGTTCATCGTGGGCAGCACCCTGCTGATGAGCGCTCCGGTCGTGACTGCCGCACCATCCAGCGACGCGGTCAGCACCATCAACGACCGCTACACCACCTTCGGCGGGGAAGGCTCCCTGCTCGGTGCGCCGATCGGCGAGGCTGTCGACGTACCGGGTGGCGCTGAACGCGAGTACGCCGGCGGCGCCATCTACTACTCGAAGGACACCGGCGCCCATGTGATGTACGGCGCGATCCTAGATCGCTATCAGGCGCTCGGCGGTCCCAGCAGTGGACTCGGATTCCCAAAGAATGACGAGAGCGACACCGGCGATGGCATCGGGCGCTTCAATGACTTGGCCGCACCCGGCGGTGCGGCCATCTACTGGAACCCCCAGTGGGGCGCCTCGGTGATCAAGGGCCGGGTTCTGGATGCCTGGCGCAAGTCCGGTGCCATTACCGGGCCGTTCGGCTATCCCAGCTCTGACACAACAATCGTCGACGGTGTGCAGACGGGCAAGTTCGTCGGTCCGGAAGGTACCGAGATCCAATGGTCGCAGGCTGGCGGGCTCATCACCATCCCGGCTGCTCTGGCTACCAAGATCCCCGGGTTCGACGCAACTACGTCGACGTCAGAAGGGACCATCGCCGTGAGCACACCCGGTAAGTCCGTGTCCACCGAGCCGCCCGCCACGAAGACGAGCAAGTGGTGGTGGATTCCGGTCGGCGTGGCAGTGGCGGCTCTTGTCGCCGGCCTGCTGCGCATGCTGACGCGGCGCCGTCCGGAAGAGCCGGTGACGGTCGCCGCCCGGCCTGCACCGGTGGTTAAGCCGACCCCACCGTCCGACCCGGTCCGGCCGGCACCGGTCGTCAAGGCCTCGGCGCCAAAACCGCCGGCACCGCCGACACCCCCGGCTCCGGCAAAGGTGGCTCCACTGGCCGCAGTGCCGCAGCCGCCGGCTCCGCGGCCGTTAATGTCGGAGCCACCCAAAGCGACCGTCCGCACCGAAGCGACCGATCGCGATCTCTCGACGGTGGTCAACTACGAGCAGTCGGCTACTGCTGCCGAGACAACGGTTCGGGTGACCTACGAGAACAACGCCGTCGGCGACAACCAGGCCAGCGTCGCCGACAAAAGCGACTCCATTCGCGACTGACGACGACAACGCCGTCCGGCACCACCTGAAGAGGGCGCCGCTGGAATGCAGCTGCCGATAGAAGTAGCTGCCACGAAGAAGAGAGAGATCAGATGGGTAACTTGGATTGGTTGCTGGGCGTCGTCGGCGGACTGATCGGCGGCAACGCCGCCGGTGCGGCCAAGAACAGCCTCGGCACCGCTGGCAACAGCGTCGCCGGCGCACTGGGCGGCGCACTGGGCGGAGGCCTGCTGGGCAACGTGCTGGGCTCCGGTGGCGACATCGCTCAGATCGCTGGCTCGGTGGGTGGCGGCGGCGTCGTCGGCGCCATCTTGACGGCGATCGTTGGCGCGGTCATGAAGGGCCGCAAGTAGCGGCCCAGGCACAATCTCTCAACGGCACCCGGTCACGCACATCCATGCGGGGCCGGGTGTTTTATTGCCCACGAGATAGACGTCACGGCTGCGATTCGCCTGGAAGCACAGCCCTGAAGCAGGTTTCGCTGAGGTCAGGTCCGGTGACCGCGGTCAGCGCAGCGCCGCTTCCGGCGTGCCCTCCGGAGTAGGGATCGCCTCCGGTGACGGCCACGGTTGCGGCACCGGCCGCTGGCGGACGGCTGTTGGCCACCAGAACCAACGGCCCATCAGCGCGGCGATTGAGGGGGTCATGAAGGACCGAATCACCAGGGTGTCGAACAGCAGGCCCAATCCGATCGTGGTACCGACCTGGGCGAGGATTTTCAACTCACTGAAGGCCATCGAAGCCATCGTCACCGCGAAGACCAGACCGGCCGAGGTAACCACCGAGCCGCTACCGCCCATTGCCCGGATGATCCCGGTGTTGAGTCCAGCGTGGATTTCTTCCTTAAACCGGGCAACCAACAGCAGGTTGTAGTCTGAGCCCACGGCCAGCAGGATGATCACCGACATCACCAGCACCATCCAGTGCAGCGGATGTCCCAGAAGGTCCTGCCAGATGAGGACCGATAGGCCGAATGAGGTACCCAGCGAGATCACCACGGTGCCCACGATCACCGCGGCAGCAACGACACTGCGGGTGATGATCAGCATGATGATGAAAATCAGGCAGAGCGCCGACAGGCCCGCGATCATCAGGTCGTAGTTGGCGCTCTCCTGCATATCCTTGTAGGCGGCCGCAGTGCCGGCGAGATAGATCTTCGAGCCCTCCAGCGGCGTGCCCTTGATCGCCTCGAACGCAGCATTCCTGATGGTGTCGATGTGGGTGAGACCTTCCGGCGACATCGGATCACCTTCGTGAGAGATGATGAACCGCACCGCTTTTCCATCCGGGGACAGGAACATCTTCATCCCACGTTTGAAGTCGGGATTGTCGAAGACCTCGGGCGGCAGATAAAACGAATCGTCATTCTTGGCCGTATCAAAAGCCTTACCCATTGCGCCCTGGTTGTCCTGCATCGCCTGGATCTGGTCGTACATCCCGGCTTGGGTGCTCTGCATCGTCAACTGCATGGTCTTCATCGACTGCATGGTGGCGATCATCGGCGGCATGAGCGTGCGCAGCTGTCCGGTGAGGGTGTCGAGTTGATACAGGCTCGGCATCAAGGCCTGGATGTCATCGGTCATCGTGTCGACACCATCGATGGTTTCGAACAACGACCTTATGGACCAGCAGACCGGGATGTCGAAACAGTGCGGCTCCCAGTAGAAGTAGTTACGGACCGGTCGGAAGAAATCGTCGAAATCTGCGATGTGGTCACGCAGATCCTGAATGTCGTTCTGCGTCATTTGCATCTTGCCGACCATGTCGTGAGTGACGGCGTTGAGTTGGCCCATCAGCACATACATCTGCGACATATTGTCGATGGTGGCCTGTAAGTCGTCACCCTGCTTGAGCATGTCTTTCATCCGGTCCTGCAGGAACGACATATTCAAGGTCTGGGTGGTGCCCTGCATACCGAGCATGAACGGGATCGAGCTGTGCTCCACCGGGGTACCCAACGGGCGGGTGATGGTCGTCACGCGCCCGATACCCGGCTGGTGGAACATGGATTTCGCGACCCGGTCGATCACCAGGAAGTCCGCCGAGTTGCGCATATCGTGATCGCTCTCGATCATCAGCATCTCCGGGCTGAGCCGGGCGGACGGAAAGTGCCGTTCGGCGGCAGCGAACCCTTCGGCGGCCGGGATGTCCGAGGGCAGGTAGTGGCGGTCGTTGTAGTCGGTCCGGTAACCGGGCAGTGCGAGCAGGCCAACCAGCGATAGCGCAACTGTGCCGATCAGGATGGGGCCGGGCCAGCGCACGACGGCCGCTCCGATACGTCGCCAGAAACGTTCCCGCAGCGCGCGTTTGGGTTCCAGCCGGCCGAAATGAGTTGCGACTGTGACGACGGCCGGACCCAGCGTGACTGCCGCGGCCACCACGATCACCAGGCCGATCGCCAGCGGTACGCCCATCGACTGAAACATCGGGCTCCGGGTGAAATACAGGCAGAACATCGCCCCGGCGATGGTCAGGCCGGACCCCAGAATGACGTGCGCGGTGCCGTGATACATCTCGTAGTACGCGGACTCAGAGTCCTTGCCCTTGCTCCTGGCTTCCTGATACCGGCCGAACAGGAAGATCGCGTAGTCGGTACCCGCGGCGATCGCCACCATGGTCAGCAGGTTCACCGCGAACGTCGACAGCCCGATCAGGTGGAAGTGGCCCAGGAACGCGACTGTGCCACGGGCAGCGGCTAATTCGAGGAAGACCATGAACAGCGCCAGCAGCACCGTGACGATGGACCGATAGACGAACAGCAGCATGAGGGTGATCACGCCGAACGTCAGCCCGGTAATCAATTTCAAGCTTCGGTCACCGGCGATATGGGTGTCCGCGATCAGTGCCGACGGCCCGGTGACATAAGTCTTGACGCCCGGCGGGGCGGGCACGCTGTCCACGATCTTCTTGGCGGCTTCCACCGATTCGTTGGACAGGCCTTCGCCCATGTTGCCCGCGAGATAGACCTGTACATAGGCCGCTTTACTATCAGCGCTCTGCGATCCGGCGGCTGTGAGTGGATCACTCCAGAAGTCCTGGACGTGCTCGACGTGCGTGGTGTCGGCCTCGAGTTTCTTGACGACCTGGTTGTAGTACTGGTGAGCGGAATCGCCGAGTGGCTGATCGGATTCGAGCACGATCATCACCGAGGTGTTCGAATTGAACTCCTGGAATGTCTTGCCGATCTTGTTCATCGCGATCGTCGACGGGGCGTCGGGCGCGGCCATCGGAACCGATTGTTCCTGGCCCACCACCTCGACCTGGGGCACAACGGTGTTGGTGATGAACGTCAGGGCCAACCAACCCAGGATGATCGGAACCGACAACCAGCGGATCCAGTGCGCGATGTGCGGCCGAGCCGGGCGCTCACTGGGTTGCGGCTGCAGCTTCCTCGACAGCGTGATCATCCGGATTTGACGATGCAAAAGGTTTGAGCGTTGACGCCGGTGGAGGTCTTCTGATCCTTGATCACGCCGTCGACGGTGATCCGGCAGCCAATGGTGTCGCTATCACCCTGGGCAACGATATTGGCGGCTGCGGCCGGTGCGGTGGTGCTCAACTCGAGAGTCCACGGCAGCGTGACGTCTCGGGCGATCTGGGGTTGGGCGTCGAGGTCGAGATAGTTGACGGTGGCGACCGTGCCCGGGGGGCCGAAGATCTCGTAGACGACGGTCTTGGGGTTGAACGGCACGGGGTCGTCGGCCAACCCACTGCCGGGACGAGTCAGTTCGGATTTCCCGAAGATCCCGTGCAGCCGGTCCACGGCGAAGGCCGCCACCACCACCACGAGCAGGATGACCAGTGCCATCCAAGCCCGGCGCAGGCCCCGCACTAGCCAGTAGGCGAGGCTGCGACGAGTCTTTTTGGGAGTGTTGCCGCGCTGTGGGATCGGCTTCGACTTCGATTTCAGGTCCATGACCTCAGGTGCGGTGTGCTGTGCGGGGTGGTCGGTCGAAGCACCGGCCGGGCTGTCCACTGTCACGCCCGACCCCCTCCCGCACCGCGCGGCGCGCTGTGCTGAATTTCCATGCGGCGGCGGGAAGACCCCTACCGCCATCGCTACATAGTAGTGCTAACAGTTCCGCGATGCGAAACACCTGTGACGCGCGTCATGACTTCGTCACTCGACGGTGCCGGTCAACTCAAAGTCACCCAGCACGCCCTTTACCGTTTCTGTGAGTTGATTAACGGTGTTCGACCCCTCTGCATTGGCATAACCGAGGGTGATGAAGAGCCTGCCACCCAGTCGCCCGGAGACCACAGAAGTAATGTGGCCGTCAGTGCGGCGGAGGAAGCCTTGGGTTACACGATCAGCCCAACGCACCACGCGGACGCTAAGCCGATCCGAATCGGTGCCATCCGGACGATTCACCGCCGGATCAACATCTCCGAGATTCGAACAGTTGACGGTATGGCTTCTCAGCACGCTCAGTTCTGCTCTATGTGCCACGAATCTGGGAACGAACGGCGTCAGTGGAAGAGGTCCCTGAAGGTGATTTCCGGATTCATCAAGCGTTGAAAGCACGGTCTTGAGCCCATCGCGGACACCCCTAAGATCGGTGGTTACCGCTGAGGGATCGACGCTCAATGGCACGCCGGTAAGTGCATTTCCCCGAGCGTCCCCCGGTGTACGCATGTTGACCGGAATCGACATGATCGCTAGACCGTCGGATCCAACATAGCCAAGTCGGCCGCAGAGCCTGGCTGCGAAGCCAATCAAAAGCGAGTTACTTGTGCCGCCCAGGCTTTCGGCTTTTTGATTCCATTGCCGATCATCGACCAGGACCGTCACCGAGGGAATCGTCACTTTTCGCCCAAGATCTGTATGAGAGCCACATAGAGCAGGGGAGCGACCGGCTCCGTGTCCCCGGCCCCGTCGGATTTTTCGTGGGTTACTCGATGACCTGATAAAGCGCCCCGCATTCCTTGCGGCTAACGGTAACTTAAGAAGCGAGCCGGCTACCGCAGGCAAATCGCGCAAAACCTGGTACGAATCCTGAAGCGCGGCTTCGGTTTTTGTTCGCGAGTGCGCCTCGGGATAACCAAGGTCTTTGGTTACACCCCTAACCGCATCGGCAACAGCGCTGAGCAACCCTCCACCGTCGATCACTGTGTGGGCAACCAGTAAGGTCACAGCTGCGCCGCCCTCAACCAGTGGTTGGACCGACAGTCGCCACGGCGGACCGCATTCGGGGTCGATCGGCACAGCCGCCTGCTCATCGGTCCATGCAGTAACCTCGCTCAGCGATCGGGCATCGTCGGCGACGTCGATCTCAGCCGGACCAGACCATGCAACCCATCGGTGCCTGCCAAACGGTAGCGGAGAGCGTTCGACGCGGCGTCCCAGTAACCCCTTCCCTAGATTGCGCTGGAATCGTCGCAGCGCATCGAGATCGACTTCGGCTCGATAGATCCAAGTGAGCTGAATCAGTGGTGGGTGGCCATCGGCCCGGAAGGCGAGGAAAGAAGCTTGATCCAGGTAATCGAGCGTGTTGTCCACAGATCCAATGATAGGAGACGGCCGCCCTATTTCTCGGGCCGGTGATCCATCCCGGATTCTTTGCGCTGCTGCGCGGTGATCGGTGCGGGGGCGTCGGTAAGCGGATCCACACCACCGCCGGCCTTCGGGAAGGCGATCACGTCCCGGATCGAGTCGGCGCCGAACAGCAACGCGGTGATGCGATCCCAGCCGAACGCGATGCCACCGTGCGGCGGGGCGCCGAAGGTGAAGGCGTCGAGCAGGAATCCGAACTTCTCGGCGGCCTCGCCCGAGCCGATGCCCATCACCGAGAAGACCCTCTCCTGGGTGTCTCGACGATGGATACGGATCGAACCGCCGCCGATTTCGTGACCGTTGCAGACGATGTCGTAGGCGTCGGCGAGCACCGCACCGGGATCGGTGTCGATGATGCCGGCATGTTCGGGCTTGGACGCGGTGAACGCGTGGTGCACGGCCGTCCATACCCCGCTTCCGACAGCGACATCGCCGGCCGCGGTCGCGTCGTCAGCCGGCTCGAACAGCGGCGGGTCCACAATCCACACAAATGTCCATGCGGCTGCGTCGATCATGTCCAGTCGTCGGGCGATCTCGCCACGCGCGGCACCCAGCAGTGCCCGCGACTGTCTGGCGGGACCGGCCGAAAAGAACACGCAGTCACCGGGTTTGGCGCCCACGTGTGCAGCCAGACCGTCGCGCTCGGCCTCGGAGAGGTTCTTCGCCACCGGCCCACCCAGGGTGCCGTCATCATCGATGAGAACGTAGGCCAGGCCCCGATGTCCGCGCTGCTTGGCCCAGTCCTGCCAGCCGTCCAGAGTTCGGCGCGGTTGCGATGCGCCGCCCGGCATCACCACCGCCCCGACGTACGGCGCCTGAAAAACCCGGAACGGCGTGTCGGAGAAGTACTCGGTGCACTCGACGAGTTCCAGACCGAACCGCAGATCCGGCTTATCCGAGCCGAATCTGCGCATGGCATCGGCATAGGTCATCCGCGGGATCGGCCGCGGCAGGTCGTAACCGATCAGCGACCACAGTGCGGTCAGGATCTCTTCGGCGACAGCCATCACATCGTCGGTGTCGACGAAGCTCATCTCCACATCGAGCTGGGTGAACTCAGGCTGGCGGTCAGCGCGGAAATCCTCATCGCGATAGCAGCGGGCAATCTGGTAGTACCGTTCCATCCCACCCACCATGAGCAGCTGCTTGAACAGCTGTGGGCTCTGTGGCAACGCGTAGAACGAGCCGGGTTGCAGCCGTGCCGGCACCAGAAAGTCCCGTGCCCCTTCCGGTGTGGAACGGGTCAGCGTGGGCGTCTCGATCTCCACGAAGTCGCGCGCCGCCAGTACTGACCGGGCGGCTGCGTTGACGCGGGACCGCAGCCGGAGTGCGTCACCGGGCCCACCTTCGCGGCGCATATCCAAATAACGATGTTTCAGCCGCGCTTCCTCGCCGGCCACCTCATCGAGCTGGAAGGGCAGCGGCGCGCTCTCCCCCAGCACCGTCAACGACGTCGCATTGACCTCGATTTCGCCGGTGGCGATATCGGCATTGGCGTTGCCCTCGGGCCGGATCTCGACCACACCCTCGACGGCGATGCAGAACTCCGAACGCAAGCGGTGCGCCTGTTCCAGCACGTCGGCGTTCCGGAAAACCACCTGGGCAATGCGCGGCGCATTTCCCGGGTCGCTGCGCTCGCTGGAGGCTGAATCACGTAGGTCAATGAAGATCACCCCGCCATGATCGCGGCGGCGCGCCACCCAGCCCGCCAGGGTGACCTGCCGACCGGCATCGGAGGCCCGCAACGATCCGGCGGCATGACTGCGCAGCACTGACACTCCTAGGAAACGGGGAACTGACAGGGCGAGTCTATGGACTGCGCCGAATGGGGCGACGACCAACACCGGCAAAGGCAGTTGTGGCAAGCTTGACTGGGCTGTTCACCGGCGGGCAGCGGCAGCATCAAGGAGCGCAGATGACCTTCAACGAAGGTATGCGGATCGACACGAGCAACACCTCGAGTACCGGTGGCGGTGGCGGTCGCGGCATCGCGATCGGTGGTGGCGTCGGCGGCCTGGTGGTACTACTGCTGGCCCTATTCCTCGGGGTCGACCCCGGCCCAATGCTCAACCAGCAACCGATGGGGCCCGCCACCGGATCGCAACCCGGCTTCGATCTGACCAAGTGCCGGACCGGGGCTGATGCCAACAACATTGTTGAATGCCGGGTGGTGGCCACCGGCAACTCGGTCGACGGGGTGTGGCAGCAACTGCTGCGCGGTTACAAGCCCCCCAAGCTCCGGTTGTTCAAGGGCCAGGTACAAACCGGCTGCGGCCCGGCAAGTAGTGATGTCGGTCCATTCTATTGCCCGCCCGATCAGACCGCTTACTTCGACACTGATTTTTTCACGGTGCTCCAGACTCAGTTCGGGTCCAGCGGCGGGCCGCTGGCCCAGGAATACGTGGTGGCCCATGAGTATGGCCATCATGTCCAGAACCTGCTCGGTGACCTCGGCCGCGCCCAGCAGGGCGCGCAAGGAGCGACCGGCGGCGGGGTGCGCTCCGAACTTCAGGCCGACTGCTACGCCGGGGTGTGGGCGCACTATGCGGCCATCACCAAGCAACAGGGAACCGATGTGACGTTCTTGGAGCCGTTGAGCGACAAGGACATCGCCGACGCGCTGTCCGCAGCGTCATCGGTCGGCGATGACCGGATCCAGAAGGAGGCCACCGGTCGGGTCAACCCCGAGAAGTGGACACACGGCTCCTCTGAGCAGCGTCAAAAGTGGTTCACCGTGGGCTACCAGACCGGTGACCCCAACAAATGCGACACCTTCAACGCAGCCAACCTGAACTAGAACCGAATCTCAGGCAGACACGTTCACCATGAGCGTAGGGAACACTGCACGCCGCTGCCGCCCTGCTGGGAGACCACGACCTGACCGTCGACGGCGATCTCGCAGTGAAACTCAGGGTTCACCCGCAAGCCGCCACTGGCACTGACGAACGCCCACTGGGTGGGATTGTTCAGGGTGGTCTGGAAAATCCACGGCGCGCCCGGTCCCACGCCGGTTCGAGCCAGCGGCATGTACTGGGGATCATTGGCTAATGCCTGGCTGGGCGGATCCGCCGTCACGTAGTAGATGTTGGCGGTCAGATCGCTGGTGGTGGTCACCGTGTAGGTGACCTGGTGCGGGCCGGTCGGGTCGGCCCCAGCCGACCACACGGCGGTGGCGGCGCCAGCCAGCACCGCCACGCTCAAAGCTGTCAGGTGTCGCATATTCGGGATATCGAACGAGGTCGTTGCGGCGTTACTCGCCGATGTCAGCCCGCGTCACGCAATGTCTCGGGTGCCTGCCGGGCCGGCAGCACCTCGGCAGTGACCTGCTCGAACAACTCGATTGACGAGGCGATCGACTGGTCCACGAAGTAGGCCAGGCCGGCACTGCTGGTCGGGCGGAACCGGTCCACAACGGTGATCCCGACCAGGGTCGGATCAGAGGAGTCGTGCACCACCGCCTCGGCACCGCCACTGCCGGCCGTCCATCGGGTCGCCATACTCGTGAACAAGTCACGGCTGTCCGCCGGATAGAAACGATCCGGGGTGATGCTCAGCAGTATGTTGTCGCGCAGCAAACCACTGACCTCAAGGTGCACATGAAGCCGACCGTGACTCGAATCCAGACAGAAATCCGCCAGGAAATCAACGAGGAAGAAGTACTCGTCGTCGTGATGGCCGCGGAAATACCGCACGCCCCTGGCGCGCAGGTACTCCTCAATCAACGTGTTCATGACCGGTCAACGCCTCGACGTCGACGAGCGGTTCCCCGGCAAGGTTAAGAATTCAGTGAGCCTTCGCGTCTCGCCAGCAAACCCGGTCAGGACAGCCGGGCCACGACCTCGGCAACAACCGAACTGATCGGCACATCGACCTGCTCACCATTCGACAGATCCTTGACACCGACGGTGCCTGCTCCGATATCGCGGTCCCCGGCGACCAGGGCGATCCGCGCGCCAGAGCGGTCGGCTGCTCGCAGCGCGGGCTTGATTCCGCGGTCACCGTAGGCGAGGTCGACCCGGACGCCAGCTGCCCGAAGTTGTGCGGCCACCCGGGCGATCTCGATCTTGGCCTGCTCTCCGAGCGGTACCCCGAATACCTCGCAGCGGCTGACGTCACCCACGGTCTTGCCTTCGGCGCGCAGCGCCAGCAGGGTGCGGTCGACCCCGAGGCCGAAACCGATACCGGAGAGGTCCTGGCCGCCGAGTTGAGCCATGAGTCCGTCGTAGCGACCACCGCCGCCGATACCGGACTGCGCACCCAGTCCGTCGTGGACGAACTCGAAGGTTGTCTTGGTGTAGTAGTCCAAGCCGCGCACCAGTCGTGGATTGATCACATACGGCACGCCCAATGCGTCGAGGTGGGCCAGTACCGTATCGAAGTGCTGCTTGGCGCCGTCGGAGAGATGATCCAGCATCACCGGCGCGGCAGCGGTCAGCTCGCGTACCTGTGGGCGCTTATCGTCGAGCACCCGCAGCGGATTGAGTGTTGCGCGCGCCCGGGTTGCCTCGTCGAGATCTAGGTCAAACAAGAACTCCTGCAATAACTCCCGGTACTGCGCACGGCAGGTGTCATCGCCCAGCGAGGTGATCTCCAACCGGAAACCATCCAGTCCCAGTGAGCGGTAACCCGCATCAGCGATCGAGATGACCTCAGCGTCAAGCGCCGGGTCGTCCACGCCGATGGCTTCGACACCGACCTGCTGAAGCTGGCGGTAGCGCCCGGCCTGCGGACGCTCGTACCGGAAGAACGGTCCGGCGTAGCAGAGCTTGACCGGCAGCGCGCCGCGATCGAGACCGTGCTCGATCACCGCACGCATCACCGGCGCGGTTCCTTCCGGACGCAGCGTCACCGATCTGTCGCCGCGGTCGGCGAAGGTGTACATCTCCTTGGAGACCACGTCGGTGGACTCCCCCACCCCGCGGGCGAATAACGCGGTGTCCTCGAAGATCGGCAACTCGATATCGCCGTATCCGGCCAGCCGGGCAGCCGCGAGCAGTCCCTCTCGTACCGCGACGAAGGCGGTGGAATCCGGCGGCAGATAGTCCGGCACCCCCTTGGGGGCCTGAAATTCGCTCACAGCCGAAGACCCTGCAGAAATGGATTGGTTCGGCGTTCGAGACCGATCGTGCTGGACTCGCCGTGGCCGGGGAGGACCCGGGTGTCGTCATCGAGCACCAGAAGTTTCGTGATGATCGAATCCATCAGATCGCGCCCACTTCCACCGGGCAGGTCGGTGCGGCCGACGGATTGTTTGAACAATGTGTCTCCGGTAAAGGCCAACTCGCCGCACCCCGACTCATCGTTGGCGTCGGAAACATCGGTGTCGGACACTCGGAAAACCACCGATCCGCGCGTGTGCCCCGGGGTGTGATCCACCGCGATGATAATGCCACCGAGGTCGAGTTTGTCGCCGTCCCGGTCGAGTTCGATGACCTGCCTGGGTTCACGGAACATCGCACCGAAGGCACGTTGACCGATCCGCGGCCCGAACCCCTTGATCGGGTCAGCCAGCATGAAACGGTCTGCGGGGTGGATGAAGGCCGGACACCCGTAGGTGTCGGCCACCTTCTGCGCCGACCAGATGTGGTCGATGTGTCCATGGGTGAGTAGCACCGCCGCCGGGGTCAGGCGATTCTCGTCAAGAATCCGACGCAGGGTTCCCATCGCCCGCTGACCGGGGTCAATGATGATTGCATCGGCCCCTGCGTGCGGCGCAAGCACGTAGCAGTTACAGGCCAGCAATCCGGCTGGGAACCCGGTGAGTAACACGATCACCAGTGTCCCATCCGATAACTCGGGAGGGTCGCAGCCCCCGCTCACATGTTCGGCTGGCACACTCGATTAGCGACTGAGTTGGCTTCGCCGACGGTAATCCGCCCGACGAGTCACGACGTAATACCTTGGAGGAACACCGCGGTGCCCAGCAATGAAGAACGACGCGAGACAGCCAAACGCAAGCTCGAGCAGCAGCTGGAAAGCCGCGCTCAAAAAGACAAGCAGCGGCGAATCTTCACCGTGGTGGGAGCGTTTGTCGCCATTGCCGCCGCAGCCGCTGCGATCTTCACCTTTGTGATCAACGACAAGGGTTCGACCACCAGCAGCGCTACCTCGACATCGGCGGCGCCAACGGCCCCGCCGCCACGCGGCGGCGAAGGTCAACTGCCCGTGTTCAAGGCTGCCGCCGATCTGGGAGCGAACTGCCAGTACCCGGCTGCGCAGAAAGCCAGCAGGGGTGTCGACGCCCCCAAATCCGGCAAGGTGCCCACCGACCCGGCCACGATCAGCGTCAGCATGTCCACCGACCAGGGCAATATCGGACTGGTCTTGAACAACGCCGAGGCACCCTGCACCGTCAACAGCTTCGCGAGCCTCGCCCAAAAGGGGTTCTTCAACGACACGATCTGCCACCGCCTGACTACCGCCGGGTCGCTCGGTGTCCTGCAGTGCGGTGATCCGACCGGATCCGGCTCTGGCGGCCCGGGATACCAGTTCGCCAACGAGTACCCGGCCAACCAGTACCCCAAGAATGATCCAGCCCTGCAGAAGCCGGTGCTCTACCCCCGCGGAACGCTGGCAATGGCCAACGCCGGGCCGGACACCAACGGCAGTCAGTTCTTCCTGGTGTACAAGGATTCGCAACTGCCACCGGACTACACGGTCTTCGGCACCATCGACGCGACCGGACTTGCCACACTGGACAAGATCGCGCAGAACGGTGTCGCAGGCGGCAAGGACGACGGTAAGCCGGCCACCGAGGTCAAAGTCAAGTCCGTTCTGCTGGACTAGCAGCCCGACATGAACGTTCCGCCACCGCATGACCCCGCGCCGGACTACTGGACGGCCCAACCGCCGGTACCGCCCTACCCGGGGTATCCGTCCCCGGCATATCCCTACCCGGGATACCCCTACGTCCCGCCACAGACCAATGCCCTGGCGATCGCGTCACTGGTGTGCGCATTCCTCTTCGCCCCATTGGGCATCGTGTTCGGCCATCTGTCGCTGTCACAGATCAGGCGGTCCGGCGAGGACGGCCGCGGATTGGCCATCGCGGGTCTGGTGATCGGGTACGTGGTGACGATCGCAACGATCGTGGCTCTGGTGGCCGGAACGCTGCTGTTCGCTTGGGCGGCGCGAGTCATCCGAGAGTCCTCAGACCCCGGTGGGGCGGGCATTCCGCGGTATCACGCCACTGCGGCGTACACCGCGATATCGTCAGGCGGCGCTGGTCACCCGGTAGACGTCGTAGACACCCTCGATATTGCGCACCGCGTTGAGCACGTGCCCGAGATGTTTGGGGTCGCCCATCTCAAAGGTGAAGCGGCTGATGGCAACTCGGTCGTCGGAGGTCGTGACCGATGCTGACAGGATGTTGACCCGTTCATCAGCGAGCACCCGTGTGACATCGGAGAGCAGCCGGTGTCGATCAAGGGCCTCCACCTGGATGGCGACCAGGAACACCGACGTCGCCGACGGCGCCCACAACACCTCGATGATGCGTTCGGACTGCAGTCGGAGGTCGTCGGCGTTGGTGCAGTCGGTCCGGTGCACGCTCACTCCGCCCCCGCGCGTGACGAACCCCATGATGTTGTCGCCGGGAACGGG
>Ga0194039_1000427_pt1 | contig 25639 bp, 23 predicted proteins | sample JunL228m_MetaG_FD_148679 | JGI IMG/M metagenome (GOLD analysis project Ga0194039, IMG submission 148679) | Anoxic zone freshwater microbial communities from boreal shield lake in IISD Experimental Lakes Area, Ontario, Canada - Jun2016-L227-8m | ecosystem: Environmental > Aquatic > Freshwater >... | reverse complement strand
GAACAGGATAAATCCCCCTCCTCCTGCCCCAAGCAATTTTCCCCCGAGGGCCCCTGCTTCGAGAGCATCATTATATATTTTATCAATTTGCGGTGTGGAAATCTTATCTGTCAGACTTCTTTTAATAGTCCAGTTCTCGTGCAGCAGTTTTCCAAAATCGGAAATATCCGAATCATCGCCGTTCAGAATGCCAATTGCCTCATCAACCATTGCCTGCATTTTATGCAATTCGTTTTGTTTATCCGGAGTTTTCTTTATCTGCTCACTGGCAATTTCCGATGCAAACCGGGAAAAACCCGTGAAAAATAACATTAGATGATCCTGGAGCAGATGACATTTTTTCTGATGTAAGGTAATTGGCTGGACCTGAATGAGTTGATCCCCACCGAATTCAATCTTATTAAATCCGCCAAATGCAGCACAGGTCTGATCCTGTGCCCCAACATTTTCTTTGAGCAGGTCTTGTTCAATATGTATGGCATCCAGTGACACTTGTCTTTTAGTTACCATTTTGCCGTTTAATGCGTATAATGCATGAACCAAACCGACCGTAAATGACGAACTTGATCCAAGACCCGTTCTGGCAGGCAAATCACCATCATGGTGAATTTCAACTCCACGGTTATTCCCCATAAAATTGAGAGTCGCTTTTACTGACGGGTGCTGTATTTCCGAAATGTTTTGAATCGTTTCTGTATTGGAATATACTATACGATATTTATGTTCAAAGAAAGGAGGAAGATACCGGCAGGTGATATAACTGTATTTGTTTATTGTAGTGGCTAACACCGCTCCACCATGTTCTTTATACCAAACCGGATAATCTGTTCCGCCTCCAAAAAAGGATATACGATACGGGGTTCTGCTGATGATCATGATGGTACCTCTTTTCACGCGTATTTTCTACGAATTTTATGGGTTTGCTTTTCATTAGTTTAATTTATAATTTGAAAAATTGTACTATAGGATCATTAAACATTTGCAAACTGGTTTCTTTTAATAATCTGATACCCTTTAATCAATTCTGCAATGGACTGCTGCAATGAATACTCCGGAGTGAATCCAGTTCTTTCGATCTTATCATTGCTTACAATATAATCCCGTTTATCAGGATCTTCACCAATTTTTGCCTCAACAAAATAAAAATCCGGCAATTGCTTCTTGATCTCTTCGCACAGTTCCCACTTGCTTAAATTTGCTTCACTTAACCCGACATTATAGGGTTCACCATTCATCTTTTCAAAATTATCAAGGCAGTGGATAAATGCTTTCGCAACATCTCTCACATGAACATAGTTCCTCTTAAAATGCGGCTCAAATATCACTAAAAACCTGTCATTCACTGCCCGGTAAGTAAAATCATTAACAAGAAGGTCGAGCCGCATCCGTGGACTTACTCCCATGACTGTGGCAAGTCGAAGTGTAATAGAATTACCTGATGCGAGAACAAGCTTTTCAATGTCCACCTTCAAACGCCCGTAAAGTGTTATAGGATTAAGTGGGGTATCTTCGGTACAGAAAATGCCTTTTTGACCAACTCCATAACCTGAATTTGTTGTCGGAAATATGATCTTTTGATCCGGTTTGCGCATGTCAAGAATCATTTTTATTGCATCAAAATTTGTAGTTTGAGCTCCAATCGGATCTTTAGAACATAATGGAGCTCCTGTCAGGCAAGCAAGCGGAAAAACAGCATCCACATTCTGCATACATTTTGAAATCAGGGATTTATCTCGCACATCCCCCCGGATAATCGTCAATTTTTGATTATAGCAGCAATCCAGCAATACCTGCTGATTATACATAAAATTATCAACAACGATCACTTCATGCCCTTTGCCAAGTAACGTAGGAACCAACACGGATCCTATGTATCCGGCACCACCAGTAACCAAAATTTTCATGTTAATTCTCCTCCATCAATTCTTTAATAATTTTATTAATACTTTCTTCATCGAGATTGTTTCGTTTATGTAAATATTCCCTGCTCCCGATATCAAACACATACGCATCTTCAAATCCCATTCGTTTTAATCGAATATTCGAACTTTTATTATCCAAAATCTTCGAGATTAACCCATCCAATCCTCCCTTATTGATGAAGGCTTCTTCAATGGTAATTACATGGGAATAATTTTTAATTGTTTCAAAGAATAATTCCTCATTAAAGGGTTTTATGAGGTAAACATCAATTAAACCAATGAGAATATTACTATCGGCAAGTTTTTTCACCACATTTATGGCTTTATGGGTCATATATCCCGTAGTGATTAGGCAAGTTTTTTCCCCATGGAATAACTCACTAAACCCGTTCTCAAATTTTATTGTATCCACATCTTCGTAAATCTGTGGGACGGGTTTCCCATCAAACCGCAAATACTTGGGTTTTTTTACGTTAATCGAGTAATCTACAAATTTTTGTGCCAAAGTCCAATCACTTGGAGAGAATACGATCATATTTGGCAAAGTCCTCATAATGGAAATATCTTCAAGACAATGGTGAGTTGGCCCGGAAACATCATAACTCAACCCGGCACCAACACCGATCAAATTAATATTTATCTCTTTTAACTGAGCCTGTAGAGAGAGATTTACGCGTATCTGCTCATATGCCCGCATAGTCAAAAAGGGTGCGATTGCATATGCATATACAGTGTATCCCTCCAGAGCTAAACCCGTTGAAACGTTAATCAGATTTTGCTCGGCTATTCCCACATTAATAAAGCGATTCGGGAATTTTTCCCGCAATGCATCAAGTTTGGGAGACCCGAAATCTGCGCACAAAAAAAAGATATTTTCATCTTCATGCATCCTGTTGTAAATTTGTTCGATGAAAACATCCCGGGTCGTTTTAATTTCTGCAGTCACGTTAACCCCACAAGTATTTTATCGATCTCCGCCGGTTTTAAATTTTTTATATGACATAAGGGATCCATTTCAAGACTTGGAACCCCCTTACCTTTGATGGTATTTGCAATCAGTAACTTTGGTTTATAATTTCTCTCGGTTTTCAGCATTTTAAGCGAATCATATAGTTGATTCACATCATGCCCATCAACAGTCCGGACGTCCCATTTAAATGCCTTAAATTTTTCTTCGTGTGGCTCCAGATCCAGAATATTTTTGCAATAATCAAGCATGCATTTTTGATTATTATCGAGAATAAGAATGAGGTTATCCAGCTTGTGCTCTCCGGCAAACATTATCGCTTCCCACACTGACCCCTCATAGAGTTCCCCATCCCCAAGTAATACAAACACCATTTCTTTGGCTTTTTTTCTTTTGAGTGCCAATGCTATGCCGCATGCAACACCAAGTCCATGACCCAAAGAACCATTAATTGTTTCAAACCCTGGAATAATCGAGTCGGGAATGCCACCAAGGAATGTACCCTCTTTACATACGTTTTTCAATTCATTTTTATCAAAATACCCCAGATCTGCAAGAATAGGGTAAAGTGAGATCGCGCCATGACCTTTACTGATGATGAATCTATCCCGCCCCTCCCACTTGATATTTTTAGCATCAAATTTAAGGATTTTTCCGTAGTATAAAACGACAAAAATCTCGACGGCTGATAGTGATGAGGCGATCCGGGTCTCGGGAGCTATTTTGTGAATTTTAAGGGTTTCCTTCCGGACCCAGATCGCTTTTTCCCTGAGGAGATCCATCTGATTATTTGTATCTGTTGCTGACATCTTAACACGTCCCATTCTGGAGATTATTTACATACCATTCATACGTTGATTTTATGCCCGTTTTAATATCAGTGACAGGGCGCCACCCCAGTTGCAGAAATTTGGAACTATCCAGAAGCTTTCTTAAAGTCCCATCCGGTTTTGTTGTATCCCATTCGATCTCGCCATTGAAACCAACAATTTCTGATATCAGCTGCGCCAGCTCTTTTATCGAATAATCAACACCAGAACCAATATTATAATGCATATTTTGAAATTTATCTGCATTTTTCATGGCAAAAATAGATGCAATTGCAACATCCTCATGAAAAATAAACTCTCTTTGAGGATTGCCGGTCCCCCAAAGAATTACTTTTTTATCTCCCCCAGTTTTTGCATCATGAAATTTTCTTATTAATGCCGACAGGACGTGGGAGTTCTCGAGATCAAAATGGTCCTTGGGACCATACATGGAATTAGGGAGGAGCGCGATAAACCGGTTATTATTAAACTGTTTGTTGTATGTCTTACAGGCAAGAATCCCTGCGGTTTTTGCAATCGCATATCCCTCGCTCGTATCTTCAATCTCACCGGTCATCAAATATTCTTCTTTAATGGGTTGCGGGCAATTTTTCGGGTACATACACGAAGAACCATAGAAAACAAGATGTTTTACATCAGTTTTTGTCGCTGCTTCAAATACATTGTCCTGGATTGCAATATTGGTATGTAAAAAAGTGGCAGGGTAGGTCTTATTCGCCATAATCCCCCCCACAAGTCCGGCTGCAAGAAACACATATTCAGGTCTTTCATTTTGAAAAAAATCGTTTACTGCCTGTTGATTCGTTAAATCAAGTTCGTTATGGGTTTTGGTGATAATACTCCGGTACCCATCAGTTTTTAATTTACTCCCAAGGGCGGAACCCAAAAGTCCTGTGTGCCCTGCAACAAAAATTCTGGCATCTTTATGAATTTCAATACACTTCCCGATAAATAGTGCATGATGATTTCAATAATTCTATTTTTTTCATTTTGGAACCTTTTTCCAGTCACTCAAAAATTTAGCCAATCCAGCATCAGTCAAAGGATGGGAAAACATCTTCTCGATAACGTTGTAAGGGATAGTCGCTACATGTGCACCGACTTTTGCCGCGTCGATCACATGCAGTGGATGCCTCACACTCGCGACAATTATCTCTGTCTTAAAATGGTGTATAGTAAAAATAGTTACCATATCACGGACGATCTGCATCCCATCATGACCAATATCATCCAGCCGCCCGATAAACGGACTGACGTAAGTTGCCCCCGCTTTTGCCGCAAGGATTGCCTGATTGACAGAGAACACAAGAGTCACATTCGTCTTAATATTTTTAGCATTGAGAATTTTGACTGTTTTCAATCCTTCCGGGGTCATCGGAATTTTAATGACAATATTTTTCGACCATTCCGACATTTTGATTGCTTCTTTAATCATCTCATCTGATTGAAGACTGATTACTTCGAGACTTATCGGACCGTCGATAATACTGATGATCTCCCGGACAACCTCATCAAAGCCCCTGTGTTCTTTTGCAACCAGCGAGGGATTTGTCGTAACCCCGTCAATCACACCCCAGTCATTAGCCTTTCTGATTTCATCGATATTAGCGGTATCAATAAAGATCTTCATCGTTTCCTCCTCACAATCTCTCTGGCTGATGCAACAATATTTTTGGTAGTCAAACCAAATTTCTCAAGTAACTCCTCATATTCCCCTGATTCTCCGAACACATCACGGACCCCGATAATTTTCATGGGGACCGGGTATTGCTCTCCCAGTACCTCAGCAATTGCTCCGCCGAGGCCACCCAAAATGCTGTGCTCTTCAATTGAAATCACAGCGCCCGTTTCTTTGGCAGTTTTGATGATTGTTTTTTCATCAAGGGGTTTTATCGTGTGAATATTGATGACACGTGCATTGATTTTGTCTTTTTTTAAGATTTCTGACGCTTCGAGAGCTTTGTGTACCATGGTCCCCGTTGCAAAAATCGCAAGATCGTTACCGTCAGTCAGTTTCACCGCTTCACCAAATTTGAAGTGATAGTTATCATCAAAGATAACCGGTGTCTTTGCCCGGTTCAACCGGATATATGTGGGACCTTTACGGGTAATTTCAGAAATTACTGCATTCCGGGTTTCTATGGCATCGCAGGGATTAATCACACTCATGTTGGGAATCACCCGCATGAGTGCCAGATCTTCCAGAGACTGGTGGGATGCCCCATCCGGTCCATTGGTTAATCCGGCATGGCTCACCGCAATTTTTACTGATAATTTATCATGTGCTATGGTATTTCGTATCTGCTCCCATGCTCTCATTGAAAAGATTGCATAGGTGCTGGCAAAAGGAATTTTTCCGGCGATTGCAAGTCCGGCTGCAACACCCATCAGATTTTGTTCTGCACAACCAACATTAATAAAACGTGAGGGATATTTGCCTGCAAATTTGCTTGTCTGGGTAGAAACGGATAAATCTGCATCCAAAACAATAACACCCGGATGATCGCCCAGTTCGATTAACGCATCTCCATACGCGTCTCTGGTGGATTTAGATTCCATGTACTAATCCCCCTTCAGTTCCTGCAGGGCAATTTTCATCTCGTCTTTGCTTAATGCCTTTCCATGGAATGCACAGATCCACTCCATGAATGACACCCCCTTTCCTTTGAAAGTATGTGCAATAATAACGGTTGGCTTACCTTTCCTCAGTTGGGCTTCATCAAATGCATCAATAATTTCCGGGATTTTATTGCCATCGATCTCAATCACATGCCAACCAAATTCCCGCCATTTTCCGGCAATCGGTTCTAGGCCCAGTACTTTTTCAGTAGGTCCATCAATTTGCAAACCATTGCGATCCACAATAGCAGTTAAATTGTCCAGTTTGTAATGGGAGGCAAGTATAGCCGCTTCCCAGACCTGACCCTCATCGCACTCCCCATCCCCGAGCAGGGTATATATCCGGGAATCTTTCATATCGATTTTTGCTGCAAGTGCAATACCACATGAGATCGAGAGTCCTTGTCCGAGAGACCCGGTTGAAGCTTCGACCCCGGGGATTACGACATCTGGATGCCCCTGTAATACACTACCCATTTTTCGTAATGAGAGCAATTCGTTAACAGAGAAATAGCCACATTCCGCAAGGGTGGCATATAATGTTGGCGCAGCATGACCCTTTGATAAAATAAACCGATCTCTATCAGAGTCATCTGGTTCCGAGGAATTAAAACGCATCTGATGAAAATAGAGAACGGTAATAATATCAACACAGGATAGGGAACCCCCAGGGTGCCCGGAACCTGCCTCAAAAATCATATTGACAACGTGTCTTCTTATCGTCCTTGCCTTTTCCTCAAGAATCGTAATATCGGTCATTGCGATCATTGGAATGTCTCATCCGCCCTTTTTATTCCCATTACTTATTTGATTTATCTTGTGTTTTAGTTCATCCCGTGTTACTGCTGCAGCCTCTCGTTTCCCTACAACAATTCCAACTGCAATATTGGCTAGGTGTGTTGAATCAATCATTGTGGAAATGCCAGATGCTAAAGAGAGTGTGATTACACTTGCCACCGTATCAACAGTCCCGGTTACATTTCGTACTTCATCCGCAATTGAAGGTACGTGTGTTACACTCCCGTTTTTCTCAAAGAGAGATAATCCATCTTTTCCACGTGTGATAAGAACAAATTCACATTCAAGGTGTGTCAGCAACCATTGACCCATATTTCGAATGCTTGTTTCATTTATATGCCGAATACCCGTGACAGACCCTGCCTTTTCCAGATCCGTGATGACGACTGTAACACCTTTGTAGTCAAGGAAATGTTCAACTTTAGGATATACTATGATGGGCTTTTTGAATTTCTTTCCTAATTCTATTGATCCTTTCAAAAGTTTGTTTGTTGCTACGCCTTTATTATAGTCTGATATAAGAATTACGTCCACTTGTTCGATATTTTTGCTTACAAAATCCAGAATGGACTGACAATATTCATCGTTTACAGGATCTTTACACTCCCGATCTAATCTGATAATCTGGTGTTGCCCTGCAATTACCCTTGTCTTGACAGTTGTCGGACGCTCTTTAATTTCAATTACACAGCTTGTGTCAACTTTTTCCTGTTTTAATAATCCAATCAATCGTTTGCCGAACCAATCATCTCCCACTACCCCAACAGCTAAAACGTTTCCCCCTAAAGTGCATATATTATTAATAGCATTCGCGGCACCACCGAGTCTGAAATTCTCAGAAGTAATATCTATTAAAGGAGCCGGAGCCTCAGGAGATATCTTGGACATTGTGCCGTTTAAATATCTGTCCAGCATTAAATCGCCAATAACCAAAACCGAGGCTCTGTCAAATTGATCGATTATTTTTTTTATATCGTCAGAATTCACTTTTATTCCCCAACAATAACTTTCAGATAGTTTTTACCACTTTTTTCACACCTGAATCAAACAAAATTATTTATATTATACATTTATCAGGAAGCCATCAGGATAATAAATATTTATTGTAATAAAGATACGAAGACATTAATTAAGTATATTTGGCAAGGATCCCAGTTCTGGTAAGTTAATCGAATCGGTAATGGCGGGTTCTTTATTTTTTTCATTTTTTTCATTCATGAAAGAAATTATACTGAATTCCAGATGAACAGCTGATTACGATGTAAAAAATCTGTTTTCACATCACACAGGAGTGTTTCCGATCCCCGAATCGAATTCTGGTTCAGGATTGTCAGGAATATGTTGGCACTTTTCCCGTCTCAATCCATTCTAAAATCTGCTCCACGCGTTTTTCAATTGTGTGATGTTGAATGAGTTTGCTCCGTGCATTTGATACAATATTTTCAGCCATCTGAGGGTGAGCAATGACCTGTTTTATATGATCGGCTAATTGAAGAGGATCAGTACTTGAATATAGTAAAATTTCAACTCCATTTTTAAACAGATTTTTATTTTTAGGACGATTTGGTATTTCCCAGGAAATTACCGGCCGTCCCGCAGCCATGCCCTCAATAACCCGGCTGGGATATGCTTTGACTAAACAGGGAAGATTAACCACTGCCATGTTGCTTTGTAATGCATTCAGCCAAAGTTTGAATGATATTTTCCGTAATTTCCGTAAATTGCAGAGATAAACTGGAAGGAAAAATTTTGCACCGGGCAGTCGACTTTTAATAAAAACTATCGAGATAAGGTTTAATGCAGTAAATAAATAGGGAAACACGGTACCATCTTCAGAGGAAGGCTGCCTGACGAGCAATTCCTGCAGTTCTGGAGATTTCAATAAAACAGCACGCTGATAATAAACTGACCCGATAAAAGCTCCCTGTTTTTTTGGGTTAACGCTGATTTTTTCTAATATACAGCGCTTGGGAACTGCTGATGGCCACCACATTGCAGGTACAGGTTTATTTTTATTAATATTTTCGACATCATTTTCATCAACAGCAACTATATGTGTAAGGTACCTAAGCCTTTTTTCAACCAAAGCACGCCTTCCTCTTAGGTCAGGATTGAGATCACATTCTTCGTTATTGTACTCGAGTGATTCGGGAATCATTCCAACACGTACTGGTGCAAGGCTGGCTATCCATTCCAGAAGGGATTCATCAATTTTTGTATGAGCGACTTCCATCCACACCTGATCAAAATGTTCCCCTGCACAGATCTCTTTTATACGTGGTAACCAGATTGTAGTTACTGTAAAACAGTCAACTCCATTTTCAGAAAAACCCTCTTCAAAAGCCAACTGCGCACCATAAGACCACTGTCGGGCCCATGTCCAATACGGAAACTCCAATGCTATGAATAATACCTTTATATTTGACACAGATATCCCGCCATCGAGGTTGAGATGAGATATTTTATAAAAAAAAATGTCCCCAAAACTCCATAATCAGTGCAATTGCTTCGGTGATAAATTTTTTGTTATAAACACCAAAAATTTAGTTTTTAGGGAGCGTTCCCATGATCCTTCTTACGGTTTTTATAAAAGATTTAAAAAAGTCATAATCCCATAACTTGATGCAGCCTATAACAACTAAATTTGAATAGAGCACAGCCCTTGTATGGGTAAAAAACGAATCTTTAAATGCGTTTCTTGTTGAGATTTTTAGCCGTTTATAGCAATGCTTGCAGTAAATAATTGAAAATGGGAGTTGGGAATATTTGGTATAAGTATACACTGATTCCATTGAACATACCGGACATTTGACAGTAAAACTATAAATTGAACGGTTCTTGTAAAGATTCCCTGTTCTTTCCGAAGATAGCACATTACCTTCCATCAGGTATTTATTAAGGAAATTGATTTCATAAATTTCCCTTTTGAATTTATGAAATTTTTTATCTTCAATCTTAGTTAAATTAATTATTGGAAATTTATTTAAAACAAATTTTTTCTTATCGTTAATTAATCCACTCTTTATAGCATACTGCCAAATTTCCGAATCGGGAACTGCTTTTATGAATTGGAGGGTAATATTATATTGCGGATGACTCTTCCACCAATCCATTGATTCTTTAATTGTTTCCTCTGTTTCAGCAATATCTCCGAAAATAATATTACTTCCTACACGAACCCCAACTTTATCACACACTTTGTATGCCTGTTCAATTTCAGCTTTTGTGATCCTTTTTTTCATACTCGTTAAAACAATATCACTAAAACTCTCCACACCTAACCCGACGTTAATTATGTTTGAGTCTTTCACTTTTTTTATTATCCCCTCATTAATATTATCTACGCGCCATTGAGCCATCCATTTGACGTTATATTTTTTAATTCGGTTGGCGAACTCAGAGATTCGTTCTTCATTTGCACTAAAAAGCTCATCAAGTATATTTATTAACGTGACATCATATTTTTCTTTGAGGAAATCAATTTCTTTGAATACATTGTCAAGTGATCTTTGTCGATATTTGTTACCTAATGGATGAAAACAAAAAGTACAATTATATGGACATGATCTTGACGTATTTATTTCAACCAAGCGTTGTTTGTTATTTAAATCAAATAATAACCCTTGAAAACTTGGTTGTTCAACCCAGTCTATCTCGAGCCATTTATCAAATTCCAATCCTTCATAATCCGGGAAAGGAAATGAATCCAAATCTTTTATGGGGGGCCTTGGATCATTCAAAATAAATTTTTTATCTGCATCCTGAAATCCAATTCCCTTAATTTGCTTGAAATCTTTGTTATTACACAAAGCATCTGCAAGTTCTACCAGTGTTTCTTCACCCTCTCCCACTACCCCAAAATCAATCTGCATATTTTCTAAAGCAAGCTGAATATCTGAAGTTATTATTGCCCCGCCAACAACCGTTATAATGCGAGGATTTATTTTTTTTACTGTATTTATCACATCATCTATTTCAGCCCAATGATGTGAAATGCCCCCGGTACATACCACATCTATGTCATGATTTTTAATTTTTGCAGATAATAATTCCTCGATAGATTCTTCATAGTGACAGAGGTTCAATATAAAAACATTAAACCCGTTCTTTTTCAGGTTAGAGATAACATACCCAAGACCATAGGGAAAGATATAATATTCGTTTTTTTTAGCGAAACGAGGGACGACAAATAAAAAGTTTTTATTCATTTTATGCTCCTGTCATTCAATTCGATCTGAAGATTTTATTATAAATTCAATCCTTTGCGACACTGAATGATCAATTATAAATTGGTTGAATCCTTTTAATAAAGGTCGTGTTATTCTGTTTTCCGAGTTGGAAAAAAGTGTATTGCTGTGGAGTAAAATTCAAGTGTAATCATTACTGATGACCCTGAAATATGTATTTGTTTAATATCACTGCAACAAACAATTGTATAGATCGGATAATCAAATTCAAGGGAAATCCAAATTAGACCCAAAGGAGTTGAATCATATAAACCCTCATGAAAAACTGGAGAAAGAGATTGAATCCTTCCAGGGAATCTGGAAAGGTGGCTACTGTGAAGGAAACCCTCTGGATCCGATTGGAAGATCATCTTACGGAAGACTAGGGTATTTGAGTGTTCTTTACGCTATTTATATTGCGTGTATAAGACCATATATAACAAATCAGACAAAAGTAATCGAGATCGGTCCGGGCAGGGGTTGCTGGACAAAATGTTTTGTCGAAGCGGAGGAGATTTGGTGCCTTGATGCTCTCCCTGCAGATTATAATAATTTCTGGGAGTATGTTGGAAAAAGGGGGAATATCAAATATATCCAGGTTCACGATTTTAGCTGCTCGACTCTACCGGATGATTATTTTGATTTTTTTTTCACCTTTGGTTGCTTCTGCCATATATCGAAGGAAGGGATCGATGAATATATGAAAAATCTTTATCCGAAGCTCAAAACCGGAGCACATGGTTTTGTGATGATAGGTGATTATGAAAAATATAACAAGTTGGTAGAGAAAAAGGGTTTTTTTGATATCGGGAACTATGTTTTTAGTGATCAGCGCTTGATTGATAACATGATTTTTAGAAAGTTGTGGAGAGTTGTTCAGATTATCAGACCGATTGAGCTTAAAAAGATCCGGGATATCGATAATCTCCCACATCCGGGACGATGGTATGATTACCGAACTGAGGATTTCTGCGAGATGCTTAAGTTAGTTGGTTACGGAGTGCTCGATAAAGACTGTGGAGTAACCCATAGGGATCCTGTAGTACACTTTATAAAGAGATAATTCTTTATCTAGATAAATGAAAGGAAAACTTATTGCGGTATTTTTTATTATAATTTTCATCAGTCAGTCATCAATGTATTAAATCTGTCAGGTGTTTAATGCGTCCCATACAATTCATAAAAGAAATCTATGGCTATTTTATTACTAATGGTCCATCAAACAAATTATTTTCAGATTTACGATTCCGCTATTATTCAAAAAGACTCAAAAAGACAACCGGGACGTTTATGAGCTCCATGGGACTGTGTATTCAGGGACCTGAAAATGTAACCGTAGGAAACAATGTTTTTTTCAACAGGAATGTTATAATTCTCACTGTAAGCGGGTGTAAAGATTCTGAGGTCATTATTGCTGATAATTGCCTCTTTGGACCTAATGTGGTAATTGTTGCAGGCGACCACTCTTATTTAAACCGGATTGAAAAGATCCGGTTCAGTGAAACAATTCCCGGTAAGATTACAATAGGTGAAGATTGCTGGATTGGTTCTAATGTTACAATTACCAAGGATGTGACGATTGGTGAAGGCTCCGTCATTGGTGCAAACAGTGTAGTAACACGGGATATCCCCCCCTTCTCTATTGCCGTTGGAGTTCCGGCACGAGTAATTAAAATGAGGGGGCCCGACGTAAATTATGCCGGGGAGCAATCAAAGTAGATGCAAAGGTGAGTTGAGAACGGGAAATATATCCTGTGGTCATCTAAAAACTATCATTATTACCTCTCTGGATAATCTCCTAAATAAAATTGATTATAGAGAATGAAACATGAGGTGATAAGTAATGCAGCAGAATCCGGGTAAGCAGAATAAAAATAAAAACATTTGTTTTATTACAGCGATACTGGTAACCGGAGGTTCTGATAATCAGCTATTCAGTATCTGCTCACGATTACAGAAACTGGGATATGATATAACAATTTATTCACAACACCCTCAGACAAAATTTGGTTCAAAAGAGAATACATTCAGGGATAATGGGATTCGGGTCAGTCAACCCCCTTCATGGATAAAACCTGTTATTTTCACGCTCGGTGGTATTCGCTATTTCCCTCATTTGATAGTCAGATTTTTCCAACTGCCCTCCAAAAAAAGGTTATCTTCACAATCTTACCGGGATATTTATCGCTATATAGAAGAAGATTTTGCCCGCAATATCTTCAATTACTTACTCATTTTTAGGATTTTTATTAATAACATCCGTGATAACTACCGATTGATCTGTGCTTACCATGCTTCGACGTATAAAGCGCTCTATCAATTGAAACATTTGCTGAAAATACCTATTTTTTATACTGAAATATCATCACCAAAATATCGATCAAGATTTACTATTAACCCCCAAATGATTGAAGAATATCTCAACTCATTTGACAAAGTATTCGTACCTTCGAAAATTATTGGTGAAGAACTGGAACGATATGAAGGACTGCGGAAGCAATTTGAGGTTATTCCTTTCTTCATAGATCTCCCTGAATATAATTACCGTCCACCTAATAAACCAGCCCAAACGTTTGGCGTGATGGCTCGACTATCCCGGGAAAAAAACCATGAGGTACTTATTAATGCCTGCAGCAAAGTTCTAGAAAAAATACCGGAGGCCAAGCTGATTTTCGTTGGAAACGGTCCACAAGCTGAAGAATATATGCAATTGACCAAAGAATTGGGGTTATCAGAAAGTATATGTTTTTTAGAACCATACAAAAAGATAGATGATGTTATCCATTTGATTGATATTATCACTCTCTGTTCAGATGTTGAAGGTATGCCACTATCACTTCTCGAAGCTCTTTATTTCGGTAAACCAATTATTTCAACACCAGTAGGATCTGTACCAGATATGGTGATTAATGGTTGTAATGGCTATATTGTTGAAAAAAACTCATCTGGAGATCTTGCAAATTCACTCATTTCAATAATGGGGGATATGGAAAAATATCAAAAAATGTCAATGTTTAGTAGACAACATTACTTTACATGCTTCGAACCTGAAGAGCAATTCAATAAGATGTTGGCCCATATAGAGAGTGCTTGTAAATGAAATTCTTTCAAAAATTGATACTTTATTGAGAAGTGTTGTTCAAATGAATAATATTACAGAAATAGAATATTGGGATAATTTCTGGTCTCATCTTTTATTACCCTACAGACAGGCTTTCACTCAATACAAAATCCTACCCCGGTATGGCAAGAAATCACTTGAAAAAAATACAAAAATGAGATTTGATACTCTTTTCACGGGTAAAATCGCAATAGTACTTTACAGTGAATTATCCAAAAAAATTATTGAGGAGATACCATTATGAAAGTAGGAATTTTATGTGGAGGATATGGAACCCGGATTCGTGATGTGGCAGAAAATATCCCTAAACCGATGATCCCAATCGGAGGATATCCCATTCTCTGGCATATCATGAAATATTATGCCTCCTGGGGACATGATCAATTTACTCTATGTTTAGGTCATAAAGGGGACATTATCCGGGATTTTTTTGCAAATTACCGTTCCCACATGATGGATTTTACCATTGACATTAGTGGAAAGACCCCCATTGAATATCATAACAAACAGATCGCAGAAAACTGGAAAGTAACCCTTGCTGAAACCGGACAGAATGCAATGACCGGTGCAAGAATAAAACGCGTTATGAAGTATTTTCAAGGTGAGGAAAACTTTATGGTGACCTATGGGGATGGGGTTGGCAATATTGACCTTAAAAAATTACTCGACTTTCATAATTCGCATGGAAAAATCCTCACGGTGACCGGTGTGAGACCTCCAGGCCGATTCGGAGAACTTCAGTGTAATGATCATGGTCTGGTCACCGAGTTCAATGAAAAGCCCCAGACAACTGGAGGACGAATATCAGGAGGTTTTTTTGTCTGCCGGAATGAGATTTTCAATTACATTGATGACAGAGAAGACAATGTTTTTGAACAGGAACCTTTGCGAAACCTTGTAACAGATGGTGAAATGATGGTCTTTAAGCATGATGGGTTCTGGCAACCGATGGATACTTCACGGGAATACCAGCTCCTCAATCATCTCTACGAAAAAAAGAAAGCCCCCTGGGTGATCTGGTGAAGACCAGTTACGAGATATTCCAGAATAAAAAAATACTAATAACCGGAGATACCGGTTTCAAAGGATCATGGCTGGCGTATTGGCTCCATCATCTTGGTGCAGAGGTATATGGATTTGCCCTGCCTCCTGACAGAGATTATGATCATTACGTTGCACTAGGCCTCGAAAAACTGATTCAACATAAAGATGGGGATGTACGAGATTTTAGCCAGATTCATAATTTCATGGAAAAAATTCAACCGGAATTTGTTTTTCATCTGGCAGCCCAACCCCTCGTACGAAAATCCTATAATGAGCCTAAACTTACCTTTGATACCAATATCGGCGGATCAGTCAATATTCTTGAAGCTGTCAGGCTTACCCCCTCAGTAAAAGTCCTGATAGTAATAACCTCCGATAAATGTTATAAAAATAAAGAATGGTGCTGGGGATATCGTGAGAACGATGAACTGGGCGGTAAAGATCCTTACAGCGCATCAAAAGCAGCTGCCGAACTCGCATACTCCTCGTATCAGGACTCTTTTTTCAACGCCAGACCGCAATTTGGAGCTGCAAGTGTCAGGGCAGGAAATGTAATCGGGGGAGGAGACTGGTCTACCGATCGGATTGTACCAGATTGCATCAAAGCCCTTGATAATAATAAACCTATTGTGTTAAGAAATCCCCATGCCACCAGACCCTGGCAGCATGTACTAGAACCATTGTCCGGCTACCTTCTCCTAGCTTTACGCATATATGAAAACCCAGAACAATATAGAGGTTCCTATAATTTTGGACCTGAAGGCCGGGAAATGTATACTGTCCACGACGTTGCAAATGAATTGATTTCGGTGTGGGGTAACGGAGAAATTAAAATAACTAAACGGGATAGTGATCTCCCTGAAGCTGGTCTTCTTCATCTGAACTGTGATAAGGCACATCATGATCTTGGCTGGTATCCCAGATGGGGTTTTAAGAAAACTATTGAGCAGACTGCAAACTGGTATAAATCAGTGAAAGAAGGAAAAAGCGCGGAATCTATCACCCGGCAACAGATTATTGAGTATATGGAGAGTTGACAATGATCGAAGGTGTTTTTGTTAAACCGCTTCGGCAAATCCTTGACGAACGTGGCAAAATTATGCATATGATACGAAATGATGATCCGGATTTCATCAGTTTTGGTGAGATCTATTTCTCATGCATATACCCGGGGGTAGTCAAGGGATGGCACATTCATAAAAAAATGACATTAAATTATGCAGTACCATACGGCACAATCAAACTCGTACTCTATGATGATCGTAATGCCAGTAAGACCCTTGGAGAACTACAGGAAATTTTCCTTGGACCGGAGAATTATTGCCTTGTTCAGATTCCCCCACTTGTCTGGAATGGTTTTAAATGTGTGGGAACTACTCCCTCAATTGTTGCAAACTGTTCAACGATTCCTCATGACCCGAATGAAATTGAGCGAAAGAATCCCGACGACCCCAGCATTCCCTACAAATGGGAGCTCATAAACAAATGACTCGATCAATTCTCCTTACCGGTGGACTGGGATATGTCGGGGGAAGAGTTGCCGAATTGTTGACTAGGAATCCCGATTTTGAAATATTTGTTACATCAAGGAACCCGGCGTCAGCAGTATTACCAGAATGGCTTTCAGTAGATCACTGCATCAAACTGGATATTCTTAATGATGAGGATATAAAAAATTCCTGTAAAGATATTGATATAATCATTCACTTTGCTGCATTGAATGAGATAGATTCTTTAAATGATCCGGGAAGAGCTCTTCTCATCAATGGTCTTGGAACACAAAAACTCGTGAACTCAGCGGAAACTGCCGGAGTGACACGATTCATCTATTTCTCAACAGCACATATTTATCACTCACCTCTCGAAGGTACAATATCTGAAACTACCATTCCGCGTCCGGTTCATCCCTATGCAATATCGCACCGTACTGCAGAAGATTTTGTCCTCGCAGCGAACCGACAAGAAAAATTACACGGCATTGTCATGAGACTTTCCAATAGTATTGGCGCTCCGATCAATACCAAAGTTGATAGATGGTCTCTTATTGGAAATGATCTCTGCCGCCAGGTAATAACAACCAAAGAGATGCGACTCAAGACATCAGGAATACAAGAAAGAGATTTTATCACTCTTCATGATGTGGCACGAGCGGTTTCTCATATGATCCAATTGCATGATGACACAATTGGAGATGGAATTTTTAATCTGGGTGGGGAAAATTCGGTATCCATTATTCAGCTGGCAACAAAAATTCAGGAACGCTGTCAATTAATGTTTAATGTTACTCCGCCAATAATTCGGCCAAATCCCTTGACAGGAGATAAGTGTGTACCATTACGCTATTCAATCGAAAAATTAAAGGCAACGGGATTTAACCTAAAAGGGAGTCTGGAACAGGAAATTGATAATACGCTCATTTTCTGCCAACAACATTTTTCGGATTGCTGATTGTCATGAATTGCAATAAACCCATGGTGTCTGTAATTATTCCTACGTATAATCAAGCAGATTTGTTACAAAAGGCATTGCAATCGGTAATAAACCAAACCTTCCAGAATTGGGAAGTAATAGTAATAGATAATTATTCTGAAGATAATTCAAAGGAAATTGTTGAATCAACCCGTGATAGAAGGATAAATTATGTGTTATTTTCCAACAATGGAATAATCGCAGCATCGAGAAATCACGGAATTCATCTGGCAAGAGGAGATATGATCGCATTTTTGGATTCTGATGATCTTTGGTACCCCTCAAAAATATCAACATGCCTCGATCACATTACAAAAGGTGCTGATGCAGTATGTCACAGACTCTGGATCCGGAAGGATGACATTTTGCAAAAAAAATCAATTCAAAAACCACCCCATCAGATCTTTTATAAAACGCTTCTTTACAACGGAAATTCCATAATTGCAACATCCGCGGTTATGATGAAAAAACAATGTTTCGACCGGTTTGGCGTTTTTTCTGAAGATCCGTCGATAGTAACTGCAGAAGATTATGAACTATGGCTTCGTCTTTTAAAAAGTAATATCAATTGGGGTTTTATATCGGATGTACTCGGTGAGTATACGGTTCATAGTAAAAACGCTAGCAGTAATGTTAAAAAACAAATGTTGGCTGAAGAGAATGTTGTAATAAAGTATTTTAATGAAATTGATTCTCCCAAAATGGATGAACGATTATCCTATCGGAAAAGAAGAATGATGTTAGTATTTCGTGCAGGAAAGCGGGTTTGGCAATCCGGCTATCGTTGCGATTCCATACCCTTTTTTTTCAAAGGAATTTCAAAATTTTTTTTTTAAAGACCATTTTTTCAAGTTTTAAAAGAGAAAAAAACCCGTAAAAACTGATGAAAAGGCAAGACTAATAATATTGCGTTCCAATTACTGGCAAATTATGAAAAAAAATAAAATTTCGTCCGGAGAACAGATACTATCGCATTTACGGTTACCAGGAGTTATTAATCCATGATCCTCTGCCTCATCGCTGACGGTCGCAGCATCCATACCCAGCGCTGGGCAGAATATTTTGCCCAAAGTGGAAATGAAGTCCACCTCATTACCTATGATCCGATGGGTCGTGATATTCCCGAGGTCAATGAACATATAATAACATCACGCTGGAAAAATCTCTACCTTTCCTTTATCCCCCGCCATATTGCAATAAAACAAATCGTAAAAAAACTTAAGCCGGATCTAATTCACGCTCATTTCATCGCTAAATATGGGTTTCATATCCTTGGTTTAAATGTTCATCCTTCAGTTGTATCAGCATGGGGGGACGACATCCTCATTCTCCCAAAAAAGAGCCGGTTAATTCACAGGTATACAAAAAAAGTTCTTGAGGGTGTTGATCTTGTATACGCTGTATCGCACAATATCAGTGAACACATCAGAGCAGATTTCAATATCCCGCCCGACAAAGTCCACTATCTTCCGTTTGGTATTGACTCTGATATTTTCGCACCACTACCGGATAAAAAAAAATTTAGCCGGACCACGATTGAAATATTCTCCAACCGCGGCTTTTTTCCGGTATATGATAATGAAACCCTCGTCCGAGGTTTTGCCTTCGCATATCAGAGAAACAGCTGTCTTCGCCTCACCCTCAAAGGAGACGGTCCCGATGAGGAAAAAATCAGGGATCTGGTTTCCTCCCTTGGCATTTCAGATGTTGTTTCGTTTAAGAAAAAAACAGAATACAGCGAAGTCCCAAAAGATTACCAGAATGCAGATATATTTGTCACAACCTCCCGATCCGATGGGACCCCGGTTTCGATATTGGAAGCAATGGCAAGTGGTCTGCCCTGCATCGCCACTTCTGTTGGCGGAATTCCGGAATGGATAGAGGATCAGAAATCCGGGCTTCTTATCCCCCCGGGTTCACCGGAAAACGTTGCAGAAAGCATTCTCACATTAGCAGGAAATACTGCATTCTGTACTCGACTGGGAATTGCAGCGCGCAAAACAATCGTTGAGCGCGGACAGTGGAACACCCTGATGGCACAGGCAGAGAAAGATTATCAGGCACTCATCAAAACATATAGACAGGACAGATCATGAAATGGCAGGACAAACGGGTGCTGGTGACCGGAGCCGGCGGTTTTATCGGCAGCCACATTGTCGATGAGTTACTTAACAAAGGCGCGTATGTCACCGCGTTCGTGCATTACAATTCCCGGAATGACTGGGGGGGGCTCGAAGGGCGATATAATGATAAAACCCCCAACCTTACCGTATTAGCCGGTGATGTCACCGATTCCCTGTTTGTGAAAAAAGCCGTTTCTGAAAAAGAGTACGTATTCCATCTCGCTGCCCTCATCGGCATACCCTATTCCTACGCGGCACCGGAATCCTACATAAACACCAATATCAAAGGCACGCTCAATATCATGCAGGCCTGCCTTGAATCAAACATAGACCGCGTGGTGCAGACATCAACCAGTGAAGTATACGGCACTGCACAATACACACCAATTGATGAGAAGCACCCCCTTCAGGGACAGTCACCGTACTCTGCAAGCAAAATCGGGGCGGACAAAATTGCAGAATCATTCTATTGCTCATTTGGGTTACCGGTCACTACCATCCGCCCGTTCAACACATTTGGACCACGCCAGTCCACAAGAGCGGTTATCCCGACAATCATTACCCAGGCACTCACGTCCAATTCAGTCAAACTTGGATCCCTTACTCCGGTCCGTGATCTGACCTATGTGGCAGACACCGTACAGGGATTTATCAAATTTGCCGAGAGTAATAAAACGGTTGGAAAAACCGTCAACACCGGTTCAGGCCGTGGTGTGACCATCGGTGAACTTGCAGATATCATCATCAGACAAGTAAACCCGGATGCCACAATAATCTGCGAGCAGGAACGTATCCGCCCTGATAAAAGTGAAGTCATGGAACTTCTCTGTGACAACCGGCTGGCAAAGGATCTAGCAGGCTGGGAACCAAAGTATTCACTTGAAGAAGGACTTTCCCTCACGATTGATTGGATGAAGGAGCATATTTCGTCCTACAAAGCGGGACTCTACACAATTTAGGAGGTATTCATGCAGGCAATTATTCTCGCTGGGGGAAAGGGACGACGGCTGCTTCCCTATACAACCGTGCTCCCAAAACCCCTTATGCCGATCGGGGATTATCCCATTATCGAAGTAATATTACGGCAACTCAAACATGCTGGTTTTAACAGGATTTCAATATCAACGGGTTATCTTCATGAGTTGATTCACGCATATCTGGACAGCAACAAAACGCTGGGACTTAAAATAGAGTATTCTCACGAAGAAACCCCGCTTGGAACAATCGGCCCGCTTCGCCTCATAGAAAATCTAGAGGATACCTTCCTTGTTATGAATGGCGATATCCTTACCGATCTCGATTACAAAAAACTCATTGAGTCTCACAAAAAACGGGGAGCCATCGCAACGGTTGCAACATACCAGAGGGATACGAATATTGATTTCGGTGTTCTGGAACGAAACTCTGAACATAAGATCATCGCATTCAAAGAAAAACCAACATTCCATTTCGATGTCAGTATGGGCGTCTATATCTTCTCCAAAAAGATCCTTAATTACGTTCCCGCAGACACTCCCTTTGGGTTTGACCAACTGATGTATGCCCTGATTGCAAAGAATGAGGAAGTGTACAGTTATCCCCATACCGGTTACTGGCTCGATATCGGGAGACCGGATGATTATGCACGCTCAATTGAAGAGTTTGAACGATATAAAGATCGATTCCTCCCATGAAGGTCCTCATCACCGGTGCATCCGGGTTCACCGGTAATCAGCAGATCAATCTCCTGTCCGAACAGGAGGATATCAGCATTGTTGGTGTTGCACGAGAACCTTGTGCGCTGTTTTCCCATCGGAATACGGTCTCCTGGGTTCCGGGGGATATTCTCAACAAAGATGCAATAGCAAAGACTGTTTCCCTTGTCAATCCTGATGCACTCATCCACCTTGCAGGAGCAAATCACGGATCTCTTCTGGATCTCCTTACGACAAACGTAACAGGAACACAAAATATTCTCGATGCTGCACTAAAGGGCAACCCTGACTGCCGCATCCTTGTCATCAGTTCATCTGCGGTCTATGGATATGCCGGGGAGAATGCCATCGCTGAAAAACAGCCGTTAAAACCACTCACAGAATATGGACTCAGCAAGGCAACCCAGGACAATCTGTGCCGGATGTATCACAAGACCCGAAATTGTCAGGTTGCCATCGCAAGACCCTTCAACCTGATCGGACCGGCCCAGCCGGCTTCCTTTGTATGCGGGAAAATTGTGCAGCAGGTGATTGAGATCGAACATGGGAGACGTTCGTCTCTGGATCTGCTGGAAATCCAGTCGTGTCGAGATTTTATCGATGTGCGGGATGTGGTGAGCGCATACCGGGCGCTAATTTTACATAAAAAATTTAGAGAGGATTGCGCAGGAAATGCATTCAATATCGGTTCGGGAAAGTCATATCCAGTTTCCACGGTTATTGATCTCCTACAGGAAATTACCGGAAAAGAATATCCACTCCACCTTCCGGCTTCATCCCCTTCAATAGCCGTGCCCTCTCAAAAGAGTGATAATTCACTTATACACCGCACCACCGGCTGGATGCCCCGGATCTCATTAAAAGAGTCGTTGTCAGATATGCTGAATGCTGCTAGAAAAAAGATTAACGCTTGATTTAGATTAAAATCGTAGAATTGATCCTGTTTCGCTCAGACTATAGCGAATTATATAATTCCCATCTCACTCAGCCTATCCGGCAAATACTTCTTCGTCACAAAATCCAGCCCCCGGGCCGCAAACGCCTGCTGTTCAGACTTCAGACCAAGACTGATCTGCAAATTGATCTGCTTTCTCCAGTACTCCGTAGCAAACCGTGGATCCGTAAGCTCCGCATGCAAAGCCTCCACATCCTTATCCGATAATTTATCGGATGGCAAATTGTAATCCCGGATATCACTCGGCTGCAATCCCAAAAACTGCGCCTTGGGGGTCGCAAGTAGCTCCGACATGTGCGCACTTTTGATCGATCCATACGCAACCGAGGCAAAAATACGATACGACCACGGGTCACCGTCAGTAAAAACCATCACAGGAAGATTCCAAGTCGTACTGATCTTGTTGAGCATGCGCCGGGTCGAGCGTGCCGGCTGACCTTTTAAGTGAACAAGGATCGCATTGTGCTCCTCATCAAACCCGTTTTCGATAAGCCGGTCATACATACCACCCGTTTCGAGCGCGATCACAAACTTTGCATCGTGGTCAACGAACTCGATGTTCTCGACATTGTTGGGGATCGTGTACCCTGCCTGACCAACATCATCCTGGCAGTGAATCGCCCGCATACCCCGACGGGTCTCTTCCCGGATCCGCATAGGTCCGTAAATGGATGCGCCATTCTCTTCTGGATGGAGATGGAACCCCTCGCGCGGGACTTCGGAGATGATCTCGAGATCTTCGATAAGAAAATTGCTCTCCTCCTGCGCACCGAACTTCGCCCGCTTCCAGCCCTCCGAGATGTAATACATCTCCCTGAGTGTTGACGAACGGTTCTCTTTCAACTGCTGTTTGATAAACCCGATCACGTACGCCATCTTTAACAGGTGTGTAGCGCTCTTCGCAGAAGCCGCGGTGCGCATGCTCTCCTTGTCGCCGTATTTCCAGACCTCGCTCGCATCATCGTACTCTATATTGTATTTCGTACGCGTGGGAAGCGAGATGGAGGGGATCTCACCTGCCTTCATCTGGTCATACCATGCGCTTGCAATCCGTAGCAGCGCCGACATCGACTTCTTTTCCAGTTCCTCTTTAGACATCGAGATCCACCACCATCTTCTTGTTATCTTCAATTCCCCGGATATCGAGCAGACCCCCGCCCTTCCCGGTATAGACAACGCGCGTCACAGTCTGGGACGGTATCAGAAGTTTCCAGACTTTCGTGAACTGCCCGTCCATCTCGCTCACGAATGCAGATTTTGGCTCGGCATCGGCGGCATCGTCCTGCGAGATATCGTAGATGGACACATCGGTCTGGTGCGCGGTATAGTTGTTCAGCTCTATTGTGATCCTGCCCTCGCGCGTCCACTTTTTCACAATCAGTTTCCGCATCAGTTTTCCTTCAATAGGCGTGGTATCGACAAGTGGCTTTTCCACAATCTCGCTCACCTTTGCGGCAATCTCCGGAATAATCGCACAGACTGCACGTGCCCGGTCCTCGGCTACCTTGCTCTTGTCTCTCCGTGAAACAAAGTGTTTGAGGTCTCGTCCCAGATCCTGCAGGGCGAGAACAATCTCCTTTTCGATCTCCGGGATACTCGCAATCGCATCCTTGCTCTCGCTCGTGAAGGGTACGTTTGTGGAGGCAACATGGACAAGGATCAGAACCGGCCCCATCGGGAGGCCCTGTTGCGAGAGGTTGTATAGTTTCCAGTTCACATTCGCAACACTCTGGGTGATCGCGCACGCGCCCTGCTGGTACATCAGCGGAACACGGTTGGCAAAACGGAGTATGATCGCATTTCCTTCTGAAGGAAGCTTTCCCCCGTACCCGATTGCAGCTTCAACGACAAACGAATGCCCCGAGAAGACAGAAGCCGGTCGGGTGCGGGCCCCGACAAAGTCCATCTGGAACTCCTTATCGAGCCCGCGCCGGATCAGTTCCTCGCCAATGGGTGAGAGGCACTGGGTGGTGAGCGGGGCCGGTACAGTAACTTCCTGCATGGCAGCAATAAGCGCCTTGAGCTGATCTGCGGAAAGTCCTGACACTTTTGCTGTAGATTTCAAGCCTGACTTATCGCACATATCCTGCGCGAGCTTCTTTCCCACACGGGAAAATCCATCGACAAGAAACTCGATCAATTTCAGATCGCTTGCGACCGCCATCCGTTTCAGTTGCCCGAACTCGATCCCGTGCGGGTGAGGCTTGACGGCAACAGGGCATGCGATGATCTCCTGGCTCACGCGCTCGAACGTAAACGCTTCATCGTCCAGCTCCACCCGGAACCGGGCGTGGGGGTTCACCACTGAAGTATACTTGAGATACTCGAGCAGCTTCTTTTTAGCTGCCATCGTGCTCCTGAACTCGATCTGCACCCGGGTGCCATGAATCCGGTCCCAGTCGATCGTTTGCTGGGAGATGATGTCAGGTTCATTGGTCTCGATCTTGATCTGGATCTCAAATTTTTGCGCCTGTTCTTTGGCGCCGGTTCGGGAAATCACAACCGTCGGGACACCACTGGTCAGCTGCGCATAGAGCACGGCAGCAGAGATCCCGATACCCTGCTGCCCGCGCGTCTGCCGGATCTGGTGGAAGCGGGAACCATAGAGCAGTTTGCCAAACACATACGGCACTTGTGCAGGGACAATACCGGGACCATTGTCCTCAACGATAATCCGGAAGATATCGCTTGAAACTTTCTTGATGCTGATGAAAATATCCGGGAGCACCTGCGCCTCTTCACAAGCGTCAAGTGCATTGTCCACCGCCTCTTTTATCGTGGTGATCACACCGCGCGTGGGAGAATCAAATCCCAGCAGGTGTTTATTCTTCTCAAAAAATTCCGCTACACTGATGCTGCGCTGCTGTTTGG
>Ga0194039_1000424_pt1 | contig 25800 bp, 23 predicted proteins | sample JunL228m_MetaG_FD_148679 | JGI IMG/M metagenome (GOLD analysis project Ga0194039, IMG submission 148679) | Anoxic zone freshwater microbial communities from boreal shield lake in IISD Experimental Lakes Area, Ontario, Canada - Jun2016-L227-8m | ecosystem: Environmental > Aquatic > Freshwater >... | reverse complement strand
GGCGAAACCCTGCTCACAGATGTGTGCCATCAGATGGAAGAACATCGTCTTATCCGGAATGACGGAGGGCGTATCATCACTACAGCACGGGCACGGCGTTACCTTTCCTCCAATCTTTCGATGATCCACGATGAACGGAAAGTGCCTGTCTTTGATATGGTCTCCCGTCGGACTGTGGGCACGCTCGATGAGTCGTTTGTGGTTGGCTGGGTGCACACCGGTGCCGTGTTCATCACAAAGGGGCAACTCTGGCGTGTGCTTGATATTGCTGACGGAAAACTTACAGTTGAACCGGCAAAAAAGGCACACGGAGAACTGCCTTCATGGGAAGGAGAACAGATTCCGGTGCCGTTCAATGTTGCACGGGAAGTTGGCGTTATACGCAGAACCCGGAAGATTTCTGATTACACTGAAGGGCATGATGGTATTGCTTTTGCCAAAGCGTTCCTTTCAGAGATGGATAAGAACCGGTCGCTTGTACCTACCGATAATCTCATCACATTTGAGAATACCGATGAAGGTGTAGTCTGTAATGTCTGTGCAGGACATAAGGCAAACGAAGCGCTCGGGCGTGTGCTTTCCATCTTGATCTCTGCCCGCTACGGGACAACAGTCGGCCTCGATCTGGATGCATACCGAATGCTACTGCGCCTTCCCTCGTCCATCCGGGCTGCTGATGTGCGGGACCTTCTTCTGACTCTTGACCCGGCACATATGTCCGGCATCCTCAGACTCGCATTGAAACGCACTGCGCTTTTCAAATGGAAACTGGTGCAGATTGCAAAGAAATTCGGGGCAATCGATGCCGATGCGGATTACGAGAAGATCAGCATCCACCGCTTACTCGATTTCTTTGATAATACGGTTGTCCAGCAGGAAGCGTACCGCGAGCTGCTCTCCGATTACATGGATGTTGATACCGCTGCTGCAATAGTTGCCCTGATCAAAGAGGATAAGATCCGCGTGGAGCTGGGCCCCCATTCCCTGATCGGAGCGGGCGGTTTACTCTCGTCCCGGGATCAAATCCCACCGCCAACGGCAGATTATGCGGTGATTGCAACATTAAAGCGACGACTTGAGCAGGATGATGTAGTACTTGCCTGTATGAACTGCCGGGACTGGAAGAGCCGGACCGTAGTCTCCCGGGTTCCGGATCAGCCCCAGTGCCCGAAATGCGGGGCCCGTTTGATTGCTGCTCTCAAACCCTTTGATGAGGAACAGTATGCAATGATTCGTAAGCCAAAGAAGAACGCCGAGGAGCGTGCTATCGAACAGCGGCTCATTAAAAGTGCAAATATCGTGCTTTCAAGCGGGAAAAAAGCGGTGATTGCACTTTCAGCCCGGGGTGTTGGTCCGGAAAATGCGTCCCGGATTCTTGGAACGCAGGCTGAAGGTGATGCGTTCTACCGCGAGATCTTAAAAGCCGAACGGACGTTTATCCAGACACACAGGTACTGGTCATGAGTCTTGTGAAGTAAGGTAAATTTACAAAAAAGATAAAAAAAAAGTTTTTTTTTAAATTTACATAATACTTTCGAGTTTCTGTTCGAGGAAGTCCAGACCCTTCTTGATATCTTCTAAGTTCTTTCCTCCGGTAAGAATGATCTTTCCTGAAGAGAAGAGTAAAGCAACAATCTTTGGATCCTTGATACGGTAAACAAGACCGGGGAACTGCTCGGGTTCATACTCGATATTTTCGAGATTGAGCGTGATGACTACTTTATTGAGATTGATGTATTTGCCGATATCGTACGAACAGACAATATTTGTGATTGCAACTTTTGGTTCTTTATGGGTTTTGACACCTGCGCTCTTGAGCGACTTCATAATAATTTTGAGACCGTCAGTGAGTGCCTGCTTGTCACGGATACCGGTTAAGACTACTTTTCCTGAAGAAAAGATCAACGAGGCAATCTTGGGTTTCTCGATACGGTATACTGCTCCGGGGAACCGTTTTGTATTAAGCTCACAGTTCTTGACCTTTTTTGATACCTCCACAAGATCAATCGAATCGGCAATTACTCCGGATGCTACGATATTTTCGATCTTTAATGATTCGTATTTTTTATCGGCCATCTATTATACTATAATTTGGCCCGAATCATAATACTAATGGTCAACATTTTTGTTCCATCATCTGCCACAGATCTGACATCTCCAATGACGCACCAGTGATTCACGTGAATTGAATCATGAGTATTACATTTTTTAAAATGAAGTCAAGTATCAATATCACTGTTTTTATGTGGTTGAACTGCCTACAGTACAGGTTAGATAATTTAAGAGGATCATCAATGTGTGTTGCAGTTCCCGCAGAAGTGCTTGAAATAAAAGAGGGAAATATCGGCCTTGTAGATTATGGCGATCTCAAACAGGAGGTAAGACTCGATCTTGTAGATGTGAAAATCGGAGAGTTCGTCCTTGTCCATGTCGGATTTGCAATCCAGCGGCTTTCCCGGGAAGAAGGTCTTGAGACCCGGGAAATATTCAAACAGGTCTATGCTGCGCTGGAGGATTGATGCACGAGTTTTCCATTGCCTATGACCTATACGCAACCGCACGCAAGGCAGCAATTGAAAACAACGCGAAATATGTAAAACGAGTCAGCGTAGAAGTCGGAAAAATGGCAATGGTAAATCCTGAACAGGTAACTTTTTTGTTTGGAACTATCAAAGAAGACGATCCCCTTTTTGAAAAAACTGTGCTTGTCTGCACCGAGATGGCTCCCCAAACTACCTGCACCTGCGGATATTCTGGAGATGAAATATATATCTGCCCTGGTTGTGGAGCGTTACCAAAAATGGTAAAAGGCAGGGAAATTGTGGTCACAAATATTGAGATCGAGGTCGATGACTAAAATGAAAGTCAATATGATGCACGGTGCCGGCGGAGAAGTGATGGGCGAACTTTTACAAACGCTCACGAAGTTTACGCATAATAATGCCGGAGGTATTGGACTTGAGGCAATGGATGACGGAGCTGTCATCCCGTTTAATGGAAAAAACCTTGTCTTTACAACAGACTCCCATGTTGTCCGCCCGATTTTTTTCCCTGGGGGAGATATCGGGAGAATCTCTGTCTGCGGAACAGTCAATGATCTGGCAATGATGGGGGGCCAGCCGATTGCGCTTTCCTGTGGTATGATCATTGAAGAGGGATTTGAAATCGATGATCTCGCAAAGATTGTTGCGTCAATGGATGAAGCCCTCGGGGAATGCGGAGCAAACCTTGTTTGCGGAGATACTAAAGTGATGGAGAAGGGGGCACTTGACGGTATTGCGATCAACACTTCCGGTATCGGCATTGCCAAAACAGTTGTAAGAGATAAAGGTCTTGTTCCCGGAGATGTGATCATTGTCTCTGGCACACTCGGGGATCATGGTCTTGCCATTATGGCACACCGCGAGGGTTTTGATCTTGGTGAGCAGATAAAATCGGATGTAGCTCCTCTCTGGAATATGGTAAAAAAAGCGCTTGATGCCGGCACCATTCATGCAATGAAGGATCCGACACGCGGCGGGTTTGCAAGTGCTATCAATGAAATGGCAAGGAAAAGTGGTGTCTGCGTTCGCATTGAAGAAGATAAAGTGCCCATACGTAAGAATGTCAGGAGTGCAGGGGGAATGCTCGGTATTGATCCGCTTGAAGTTGCAAATGAAGGAAAAGTGGTAATGGGTGTCCCGGCTTCCTGTGCTGATGCGATACTGACTGCCCTCCGTTCGGATAAATACGGAAGAGAAGCCACCGTTATCGGAACGGTCACGAAAGGTGCCCATGTCATTATGGAAACATCCATTGGCGGTGAACGATTCATTGAGCCTCCGATGGGTGATCCAGTACCACGGGTGTGCTGATTTTTCCTCGTGGATTTTTCAATCTTAATTTTTTTCACATGGGTGTAAAAACAACATATGGTGAACCATATTTTTAGCAGATATTGTGACACTAACTTTTTATCCGGCGATACGCTCTTATCACACCCGGACAAATATTTTAGAGCATACAGGAATTGAACCATATTTTTGTTACTAATACCAATCCTGTACGAACAAGAAAAATCCGTAATCTAAAAAAACGCGTGGATATCCGAGTCTGGTCAAAGGAGCGGGATTTAGGGTCCCGTCGCGCAGGCGTTCGCAGGTTCAACTCCTGCTCCACGCATTTGTATTTTGGGTTATAGTTATCTCGCATTTTGCCACCCATCACTTCTGATATCACTATTCTGCCAGTGAGAGCTTAACCGATTTTCCGACACGACCAAAAAAATGACCCTGATATTCAAAGGAATATACACAACTCCAGAAATATCCCCTGGGTATATTCTCAATCCAAAATCAAAATAAATACATTCATTATTTATTAAAATAAAATTACTTTTGATGATATATCTGACCTGACCGGGAGTTGTTGTTTTTTCGTGGCAAATCGGGTGCAGGTGCAACGCAGGATATTGTTGGTGTCTCTTTTTCTTTTAGCCCTGCTATCGATCTCTATTCTTCCGGTGGCAGCGGTTGTACCTACGTTCGCATCCGCACAGACCACTGCAGATGGTACCATGATCATCATTCGATTCAGCGAAACGATGAATGACCGGAGGGGTACAGAAGCTCAGTTCAAGTACCAGATTGGCGGTGGGGCAGATCAGGCGTTCAGTGCAGCCGCAAATAATATGACAGGTGACCTGTGGGTTGACCTGACTACATCTGGCACGGCCATTGCATACGGTGATGTGGTCACTGTCAGCTACACGAAAGGCACCATATCAGCATCGGATGGCGGAATTCTGGAAAGTTTCGTGGCCCAACCCGTAACTAACTGTAGGGGACCACCACCAACGTTCGCATCCGCACAGACCACTGCAGACGGTACCAAGATTATCGTTGGATTCGGTATGAGTATGCTCGATCCGGCTGGCAAACAAGCTCAGTTCAAGTACCAGATTGGCGGTGGGGCAGATCAGGCGTTCAGTGCAGCCGCTATCAATAGCACCAACTCTGAGTATATTGACCTGACGACATCTGGCACGGCCATTGCATACGGTGATGTGGTCACTGTCAGCTACACGAAAGGCACCGTATTGGCATGGGATAACGGTGTGCTGGCAAGTTTCGTGGCCCAGTCCGTAACCAACTATAAAGCAGCACCCCCTCCAGTAGCGTTGTTCAGCGGTACACCGCTCAGCGGCGGGCCGCCTCCGCTTAATTTAGCATTCACGGACGCATCAACCGGCAGTCCCTCCGGCTGGGCGTGGTTTTTCGGAGATGAGACGTATACGCAGGCATGGACGAATCAAACTACAACCTCGGGTTCTCCCGGGTGGTCGGCGAGATACGCTCACTCCAGCGTGGTGATGCCGGACGGCAGCATCGTGCTTATGGGCGGTTATGACAACAATTATACGAATGACACATGGCGATCAACGGATAATGGCGCGATATGGACGAAGGTGATCACGAGTGGAACCATGTGGTCGAAAAGATACTTTCATACCAGCGTAGTGATGCCAGACGGCAGTATCGTGCTGATGGGTGGTTATGATGGTAGCTATAAGAATGACACGTGGCGGTCAACGGATAATGGCGCGATATGGACGCAGGTGATCACGAGTGGAACCATGTGGTCGAAACGATACGGTCAGACAAGCGTATCGAAGCCGGACGGCAGCATCGTGCTGATGGGTGGTTATGATGGTAGCTATAATAATGACGTGTGGCGATCTATGGACAACGGCGCAACGTGGACGCAGCAGACCGCGAGTGCCGGGTGGTCGAAAAGATACTTTCATATCAGCGTGTTGATGCCGGACGGCAGCATCATCCTGATGGGTGGTACTGATGGCAGCTATTATAATGATGTGTGGAGGTCGACCGATAACGGCGCCACGTGGACACAAGTAATCACGAGCGGGACCATGTGGTCGGCAAGACGCGGTCATAACAGTGTGGTAATGCCGGATGGCAGCATCGTGCTCATGGGCGGTTATGACAGCGGCGGCCGTAAGAATGATGTGTGGAGGTCGACCGATAACGGAGCTACGTGGACAAACATAACCACAAGCAATGGGTGGTCGGCAAGACTCAGTCCCAGCAGCGTCACCACTCCCGATGGCAGCATCGTGCTTATGGGCGGAGGGACAAGTAGCAGCTATAAGAATGACGTGTGGCGGTTCGCGCCCACCGGATCATCGATTCAGAACCCATCGCATACCTATACCGCGGCGGGAATTTATCAGGTAGCGCTGCAAGCATTCAATAGCGTTGGATTCAACAGCACAAGAAAGATGGGGTATATTACCGTAACATCGGGTTCATCAGCCCCGGTCGCCAGCTTTACCGGCACTCCGACGACCGGCACAGCACCGCTCGCTGTGCAATACACTGATTCTTCCACCAACACCCCGACATCGTGGAACTGGTCGTTTGGCGATGCAACATATAGCACAACGCAGAATCCTTCTCACACATATACAACCGCCGGAACCTATACGATTGCCCTGAACTCCACGAATACTGCTGGGAGCAACATCAAGACCTCAACCAATTATATCGCGGTTACAGCACCAACTCCAGCCCCAGACCCGGGCGGCGGAGGTTCTGATGGCCCGGGTCCCGCTCCCGGTCCGGTTGCACCAGTTGCACCAGTTGCACCAGTTGTGCCGGTAGCCCCTGTCGCTCCGGTAGCCCCTGTCGCTCCGGTAGCCCCAGTAGCACCCGTTGCTCCGGTCGCACCGGCAGCACCAACCATTCCGGAAGCGGTGCCAGTTGCCGGTCTTTCCGGTGTCACCGTTGTCGAGAGTTACCCGGTCGGATTTACTGGGATGAGTTACAACACAGACGGGCAGAACTCGGTCAGCATCGATGTATCTTCAGCCGCAGAGGCCCATGCTACGGTCACCACATTCTTTGATCACGTTGAAGTTTACCAGCACGCATCCCCGGGTGTCCGGATCAACTTCTACTTCGATAAGTATGATCTGAAAAATGGCATCATCACCGGCACAGCAAAGAGTGCGGACTTCGTAACCGATCCGCTCACTGTCAACGTATCAACCGGAAAAGTTGCCGGGTCTGTTTATGCAATCCTGAACTCCATCAACCAGCCAGTCAAGATTGAAAATACGATCACCGGTGACATCCCGCTGACCACGTTTGAAAAATATAACGCACTCCTCGCACAGAACAACCAATCCCTTGCCGGCATTGCATATCTCATGAAATTCCAGAGAGGGAACCTCACATCAACCGGTGCAGCAAACGTAACGATGACCGTGCCCCAGTCATGGGTGGAACTGCACGGCGGGAAAGATGCAGTCCGGATCACTAGAATCAGTGACGAAACGGGAATGGCAGAGCAGCTCAAAACGATCTATATCGGGCCGGACTCCGGAGGCAACATGGTGTTCCGAGGCGATTCTCCGCACGGGACATCACTCTTTGGTCTTGTCACTGCAAAAGCCATAGCTGTTGAAAAACAGGCGCACCCCAACGAGACGCCCGAACCGGCTTCCAAATCCCCGGCAAACGCGTTTGAGATCATGATAGGGTTAGGCCTCTGGGGCAGCGGGCTCATTATGAATAACCCTATCATTACCGTCATCGGCATCATTGTAATTGGGATCGGGTATGTCGGATGGGTGCAGTATCGCAAAAAGAAAGAACACGATTTCATGATGTCAGGGAGGCGGAAATGATTGACCGGTTTTCATTGGGATCCCGATCGCTGTTCTGGCGATTGCACTTTACTTTGGCTCGTGGAAACGGCGATTGAAAAACCCTTTTCCCAAATACATATACCCAAAATACAATCTCATTAGATCTTTCCACATACTTTTCCATCAACATGACGATCTGCCAACAGAAACGCAATGGCAGCGATCTTATCCCAGTGTTTGAATCAATCCTTCTGTGTCTATCCACAGTCATATTTGAGTGCTTTCAACTCACATAATAACACGGAAATTCCGAGTTACCGTTTAAAATTAAAACGGAACGTAATTTGGGGAAGTTACCCGAATGGGTTGGCACATCACGAAACCAAATTACACAACAAATTAACACGTTATTATCAAGTCTTTAAATTATTTTCAGAACGGTGATATCACATCTGATGGGTGGCAAAATGCAAGATAACTATAACCCCGCATTTGTGTTTTTTATTGACATACTCCTGATTTTAATCGTGGATTTTTTAAAAACCCACACTTTTTTTGCCAGTCAGAAACCGGTGCACAAATGGGGTACAAGTGGTCAAGGACAACTAAACTTGTGGATACTATTCTGGGGGAATGCCTCACAATTTTAAATGTCATTGACTTAGGTGTGGTATAAATTAATGTCGTAACTCTCAGAACGGGAATAGATGACCAAGTCTTTTAAAATTAGCGTATATAATGTAGTTTGAAAATAGCATGACGCAAAAGAAATATAACTTACCATTGATGGTAGTCGGTATTTCCCTTTTAGAGGGATTGGTTATATACCTCAATATGGTGGTGCATCCTGACAATCAGCCCGCACTTACCATCGTTATCGTCATTCTTTTTGCCATCGCAAGCGGACTCTCGGTATGGTATAGAACCAGAGTTCTAGGCATGATATACTCCTGACGAATGCACGGATCAAATTAAAACGATTATATCCACAATTTTAAGTGTCCTTCTCCACTCGGTGTATGTTCAAAAAAAACGATAGTGATTAGGGTTTTCCACCGGGGATTGAACACGCACCGTTTGTGCAGGAAAGACCAGAACCGCAATCGCTGCTTGTTTTACATGCAGACCCGGGGCCATTTCCGCCCATGGAACCGGATCCCGGTGTTATAACCGGCCCTGTATTCTGTTGCTGACTTTGTCCCACACCCGGTTTCACACAATAGCCTGCATTGCAGGACAATCCTCCGAGACAGTCACTATCCCGTGAGCAGTCTTTATTGAACGCCTTTTCTACAGTCCAGTCATTGCAGTTCTCACACGGTTTGCAGGCATGATACTTCCAGATAGTACCTGGATCGCCCTGGAGCTGGGATTCTGCTGAATACACTTTACCCTGTCCAATCGCAATATACCCGACACCGATCTGGACGTCCCAGTAGTCCTGAGTATTGTCCGAGTCATGCCAGATCACCTCATACATTTTCTGGTTTCCGGAACGGGTGAGAACCTTATTGTCAAGATTGATGAACGATTTTTTGATTTTTGAGGCAAAATACGCTTTTGCATCCGATTCGCTCATTGTAAGATCGGGTAATGCATTGATCATCGCGGACTGCGATTTTCCAGTAACGTTTGTATAAAACACTGCAAGCTGGTACTGTGAGAAATCTACGGAGTCTGGTGTATTTTCACCCATATGTCCGCTGATTCCTTTCGGCTTTTCTTCCCAATATCCTATAATATAGTAGTCGAGCCCGGCTGCACGTGGCGGTTCACCCACTCCCGTCCATTCAGTTTTCTGTGAATCTATGGCAGGACCAAATGCTGTTGAAAGATCATAGTAATAACCCGGGTAGGGGTTACCTGCGGGAAGAATTTTGGTCATCCAGTTGGGCGGACGTATGGAGTTTGGTGGATTGACGAGAATTTTATTGACCTCAGTTAACATCTTTTGTTTGAATACCGGAGTGTCGCATGCAGTACCAGCACCGAACCCTCCCTGTTCGGTCTGCCCGCTTGGTCCGGTCGATTTCTGATCCTGTGCACCGCCCAGCTGGCTACAGACATCAGCATGATCACGACAGTACTGTTCACAGACATCCTTATTGGCGGAACAGTAAGCAGCACATTCCGCAATTGAGGCACAATTATTGGGCCCGGTAATTCCAACCATCGCCCCTCCAGAAATGTTTTTACCAGTTCCACCAGCAGCAGGCACAGTGCCGGGTGGATTTACACACCCTGCAGCAAAAATGAGAATTGTTAAAAAAACCACGAGCAGAAAATACGGTAAATGTCTGAGTGATTTCATAAGAGTATGTCTGATACCTGCTCATAAAAAAAAGGCTCGTATTTGAAATTTTCAACTCCAAATGTGCTGATGTGAAAATCTCTTCACTCCGTAAAAAGGTTATTAAGAGATTTCTTTATTTCCCAACCGGGTTATCTCGATTGTGTAAAGATTTAACTCTAAATTGAACATCCCTGACTCTAATTTATCAAATGTAACTGATAATTAAAAGATAAACTCCTCAAAACAATTTAAAAAAAGATCTAATACACCAGTACGAAATACGCCATCGCAGTTGTCAGGAAGGCTCCTAAAAGAATGATGATCGCAACTGGGAGCATAAACCCCATCATTCCGTTGACTGTAGAAGCGATCTGAGAGATCCGCTGCGAACCAAAGACCACGATCCCATTGCACCACGCAGTCGAACCTTCGGTGCGGGCGGGAGCGATATCTGCAAGGGCTTCCATGACTACCTCCTCAACAAGAGGATAAAAGGCATCAACTTTGACCCTGAGCCCGACCTGATTTCTTCCTGAGATCGTGTTGACCACGTGGGTATCGGTTGTCGTAATCTCGCATTCGTCAACATGGGCAAGCAATCTCTGGCGTATCTCGTCTCGGGTGCCTGTCTGCATATTGTTGCCATCGAAAAGAACGTACGCAGTCTTCTGCCCGCCCGCATCAACGACAAGGACCTGGACGCCAAGGTCGCCGAAACCCTCCTGCCGCGAGAACGGGAGCACTCTTGCTGCATATCCCGCAGAGAAACGACCCTGTTTTTCTTTTGCGGTTGCAGCAAACGCAGCATCAGTGGCACCGAGATATTCCATAGCGAGTTCTGTTGCCGGTGAAACACCATTCACCATAGAATCCATACAGTTGTGCGCGTCAACAAAGGCGACATGGCGGAAATATTTCTCTCCTGATTTCATGATCGCAAACCCGACAGAGAAGTCGAGATCTTCTGTGACAACAGGTGACCGGGTTGCAACTGCAATGACAGTGTCACCGAATGCCTGCGCAAGCACATCCACCGAACCGCAACGGAACCTCTTCGAAAGCGTGCAGTTGTTATTGGAGCAGGACTGCGGTAGGGACTGCTTTACTGCGACGCCCACTTTTCTTACCTCAACTTCATCAACCGGGTTGAAATCGTGCGTGGCTGAACCGTGAAAGACCATCGAGGCGTTGCCGAGCATCCCGTTAAGGATCTTTGGCAGGTTGCTCCCACCGATCTCACCGAGTGGGCCGGGATGGACGTTTGGGACCGTGAATATGATCTCCTCCTTTCCCTCCCGATGCATAACGAGGGAAACCTGTGGCACAATCACGCTCTCTCCAATGCTCCGGAAAAAATCATCGAGCTTCTTGCTGCCTTCGGACAGGTGCGCGAGAAACGCATTGGCCAGTTCGAGTGGACCGATCTTGAAGTTGGCTTTCATCGGGCGTTCGATCACGATTATGAAGACAAAGACGCCAAGCGCAAAGCTGATGTGGAGGAGGATGGATAACTGCACGAATTGCAGGCCCAGAAAAGGGGCCGCTCCAATGATAGCAATTCCGGAATGAAGGAAAGCCGGGATTACTACCCTCCGGAGATGGAAATCAACAACCGCTGCAAGAAGGAGCATCCGGAATGTGAATACAAGGGCAAGCGAGATCGCAAAGAAGACCGGAAAAGAGGATCTGAACAGCAGAATTGGCGATAGGGAGATGAAAAGCGAGATGATAAGGCCAATGGCCGCAGTGAGCCCGGACCAGCCATAATCTAATTTTCCTGAAAATAAACGGGACAGTCGTGGGGTCAGAGCGAGAGCTGCGAGGGCCGGGATGAGGTATGCAGTGATAGGAAAGAGATTTGGGTGAGTTAGGGCGCTTCCGGTTCCCAAAATCGACATGACCTCAACGCAACCGGAGAGGATAAGGATAAGGGCAAACGACCGTACCCATGACGGGCTGGTGACGATATACTTTGAGAGAGCCTCCAGTTTTAGATCCATTTCACCAGTCAACGGGCATCCTTCCTGTACAGGTTCTTCCACTCTACGGTTTGTATGATGGCAACGAGCCTAAAACCGGGTGTCGGAGATTGAGACAATGATCATTCTCTTAGTGGTGTATGTGGATTATTATGGGATGAACGTTTCCGCTCGTACTGGCACTCATGAACTCTGAACGAACGTATCTCTTCAAAGAGCCGGGGGAAACATAGGGACCTGGCTTTAACGGATACTGATACCAGTACTTCACGCATTGTTCTGGGGATATTTAGTGAAGCCGGTGATTCAGTACCGCTCAAAGTAACATTCGCCAGAGGCAAGTTTTTCCCCGGGTTTGAGAGCTAGAACGAAGTTATCGGCATGATCAAGGCACACGTATGCTGAGCAACACCCAAATCCCTGGTACCCGATAGCGTCCTTCTCACAGTACTCGCATTTCGCTTTTTCCACCATATTACTTTCTTTTTAACTTCTTTTGATAGATATTTTTCCAGATCACAATGTAGGGTTTTCAGTAAAATCTAAAAAAAAAGGATCTGTGAAAAGTAATAATCATAGAAATTCTGTGAGAGGGATCAGAACTTTTGTGAGGGGACAATCAAAAAAAACCAATTTAAGCATTATCTGACCAGTATAAAAAAAATTAAGTAACTACCGCTTTATGGAAACGCCAGCGGGCAAACGCGTACATAATCAATGCAAAGGCAACAAGACCGGCAAACGAGAGCAATATGTCATTTGTTGTGTACACGTAATGAGTCCCCATGGCCATAAAATCATCGCCAATCGCAAAATACCGTATCCCGTTGATGAGGAGTGTCATCGGATTGTAAGTTGAGATCACCTTTAAAAATTCTGGGAAAGCATTGAGCGGATACAGGGCATTACTTGCAAAAAATATCGGCATGGTGAGCAGCGTCATGATGCCCTGCATTCCTTCGGGAGTCTCCATTGAAATGGCAATTCCTGCCGAGAGGAAAAGAAATCCCAGTCCAAAGACAGCGACAAATACTAAAATACCCAAAACCGCAATTGCGATCTGCACCGCGCTGAACCCGACAAAGAATCCTGCGCCTATAATGATGCCAAATACCATGATGATAATCGCCTGGATAAATGATTTTGTCATACCCGAAAGTCCGATGCCGATAATCACGTGATCCCGGGGCATAGGACTTGCCAGAATCTCCCGCATGAGCCCCCAGTTCTTATCAAAGAGAATGATCATGCCCCCAAAGAGACACGTAAACAGCGTAGTCATTGCAATGATCCCTGCTGCCATGAACGTGAGATACCCAACTGCATGTGCACCCGGAGGAATTGGCACTCCGCTCATCAGCGAATCAAAACTGCTCGACATGGCGATTCCAAAGAATGCAAGCCAGAGAGCAGGCTGGAGAAGCGATGAGAACAGCATGGTCCTGAACCGGACAAACCGGATCATGTCCCGCCAATAGATATTTACAAAACCGTAATTCATCTCAATGACCTCCCGGGCGAAGAGAGATAAACCCGCTCTTTCCAATGGGTTCGTCACGGATCTCTTTTCCGGTATAATAGACAAACACATCGTCCATGGACGGTTTTTTAAGATTCACCGTATCGATGCTGATCCCTGCCTTGTGTAAACGTTCCATTATCGTAGGGAGAACTTTTGTCCCGTCTTCATGAACACTGACTAAAAATCCATGGGATTTAGTGGTGATATCCTTAACGGACGAGAGATTTTGAAGCAGTTGAATCGAAGCATCGTTATTGCTGGTCTCTAAGTAGATGATATCCTGTCCAAGAGTATTTTTCAGCTGCCATGAAGTGCCGGAGATGATGATCTTACCGTTATCAATGATGCTGATCTGGTCTGAGAGCTGATCAGCCTCATCCATGTAATGCGTGGTCAAAAAGATCGTCGTGCCTTCCTTATTCACATCTTTGATATAATCCCACATGCGCATCCTTGTCTGCGGATCGAGCCCGATCGTTGGTTCATCCAGAAAAAGCACTTTCGGTCGAGTCATCAGTCCCCGGGCGATCTCAAGCCGGCGTTTCATGCCCCCGCTCAAGTTCTTGGTCCTGACATCTCGTTTATTTTCGAGCTGGACGAGGATTAACAATTCTTCAATACGCTTCCTGCGATCAGTGTGGGGCATGGAGTAGAGTTTTCCATGGAACTCAAGACTTTCCCAGACAGTCATGTCCCGGTCAAGGGTAATTTCTTGAAAGACAATGCCAATCGATTCCCGGACCTTCTGTGGATCTTTTGCCACATCATAACCGGCTACACTCGCTTTTCCTTTTTGCAGTGCAAGCAGTGTGATGAGCACGTTGATCGCTGTGCTCTTGCCTGCCCCGTTTGGCCCGAGGAACGAGAAGATCTCACCTTTTTTAACAGTGAAACTGATCCCATCTACAGCCTTGAAATCGCCATACGAGAATTCAAGATTTTCGACCGTGATTATTGCCTCATTTTCAGTTAGTGGTTGTGCTACCATACTGTTCCACCTCCCCAATAAATTTTCGAACCCATTTTTTCTCGGTATCAAGATGCGCCAGCGTGCGGTCAAAGAGTGCCAGCACATAGAAGGGACGTTTCTCATCCGCTTTCCGCTCACGGATTTGCCTGACATGTTCGATCGTTTTGTCAAGCCCTGCCAGTCGCTCTCGCAGGCATGCAACAGTTTCCTGTTCCGGAATGAGCGGAAGATGGGCAATGCCGAGATCAAATGGTGAACTGATCCTTGTATGCAGAGTGAGAAACGATCGCACAGTGCACTTCATCATATCAAGTCCGGCATCAGTGATCGTGTATACCTTACGCGAAGGTTTGTCCTCCTGCTGTTCGCAGGAACTGGTGATGAACATTTTTGATTCAAGCCGTTTGAGCACATAATAGATGGAGGAAAAACCGATATCCGTCCAGTGCCGCATCCCCCGCTCTTCAATGATTTTTTCTATGGTATAACCATAGAGCGGGCTTTCGCACAGGAGCCCAAGAACTGCTGCCTCCCGCTCATTAATAATGGGACCCGATTGTTCCATATCTGTAATATTCTAACTCTAGAACATATTAATTCTTGGTTGCTGCTCTTTTTTTCGCGTTCTGTCATGGTCTGATAATCGGAGATAGAGATGATGGACAAAGTGCTCCGGGCAATAATTCGAATAGTAAGTTTCAATCAGCGATCCTGACAGACCCTACCACCATTCCATCTAAAATTTAGATCTGGCGAAAAATGATCACTTTTTCATGGATAAATTATATACAAATGTTAAGGTTTCGCTGTGACGCACGACAATAATCCGGAAATAAAAGCCCCTGAAAAGGGCGGTCTGAAGAAAGGAAAAGCACAAGAACAATCTGTTTTTTGTAAAAGTACCGTAGTTGCCATTATCGGTATTGCCGTAGTGATCGTGATCCTGCTGGTTCTTGGATTTACGCAAAATATGCCGGGGTTGGGTGCAGTTGTATCCCCTCAAAGCTGCGCTGATAAAACCCTTACCTATATCAATAACAATCTCGTTTCTCCCGGTACATCCGCCACGCTCGCCTCCGTTACAGAAAAACAGGGAATATATGAGATGCAGATTTCTTATGGAGGCAGGGATATGATGATCTTTACAACCCGTGACTGTTCTTCCCTGTTTACGAGCAGGATTGATATGACTGGGACGGCAGGAAGTGTTACTGCTACGGCACAACCAGCTGCCCCTCCAATAAAAACGGAACGCCCGGTAGTAGATCTTTACGTCATGGCCTTCTGCCCGGGTGGCACATATGCCGGGAATGTGATGAAACCTGTTGCAGCCCTGCTCGGTTCAAAAGCAGATATTCGTGTGAGGTATCTCACATACTCAACCGGGACAACTGTTGCGTCAGTCCAGTCATTGCATGGAATGTCTGAAGTAAAAGAAGACCTGCGCCAGGTCTGCATCCTCAAAAAGAACCCGGAAAAATTCTGGGATTATTTAGGAAAGTTCAATGATGTGTGTTATCCACAATACCAGAATGCAGCTCTTCTGGATTCCTGCCGGGTAAATGTCACTATGGCTGTTGGGATTGATTCAAAGACCATCGAAACCTGTGCCAGTGGAGAAGAAGGTCTCGCCCTGCTCAGAGCTGATGAAGCACTTTCGTATAAAGACGGGGCAAGTTCATCGCCAACCCTCCTCATCAACGGGCAGGAGTATCGCGGAACGCGGACACCTGATGCCTATAAGCAGGCAATTTGCGATCGTTTTGTGACTCCACCTGCTGAGTGCTCCACCATACTTCCCCCAATGTCTGGGACTGCGGTGAGTGGAGTGTGCGGGTAATTTTTTGGAACCAGTCTATTTTTCTTTTTAATTTGTAACCTATGGAGGTATTCCTCTCTTATTCCGGCTGGATATTAAAACAAATGCCGTAAAATTATGCATCTATACCTATTTGACTTTCCACAACCAATAATTCAGAACAATGTCAGTCGAGCCCATCTTCCGATACAAACAATGTCTCATTATCAGAAACGATATCAAGATGAGCTGCGGCAAGCGGTGCGCCCAAGCATCGCATGCATCCATCGGTGCGTACAATGGAGCAGACAAGGCACTGGCAAAAGCGTGGCTAGCAGAAGGGCAGAAGAAAGTTGTTCTCAAGGCCAATGACGAAAGAACATTGCACGAGCTCAGAGTGATTGCGGAACGGGCCGGGATCTCCCACTCCCTCATCCAGGATGCTGGTATGACCGAGATCCCGCCCGGCACAATCACAGCGCTCGGTCTTGGGCCGGCCAAGACTGAAGACCTCGATAAGATCACCGGCATGCTAACGCTGTTATGAAACCGAGCACGTATCCTCTCGAACGCGAACTCGGCATGCGCTATTACGCGAGCGATGTCGAAGGAATAGGTGGCAAACTCCGTTCATCTCCGGAAGATTTCCTTGTCGAAGAGATCCCGCTACCGGAAAAAGGCGGCACTGCCGGTCCGTATCTCATCTGCCTACTCATAAAAAAGAACTGGGAACTCCAGCATGCAGTCAAAGAGATCGCAAAACGGCTCGGCATCAGTCATCGCCGTATCGGATGGGCGGGCACAAAAGATCGAAATGCAATAACAAAACAGTGGATCTCGATATATAACGTGACCACAGAGCAGGTTGCAGCAATCTATCTCAAGGACATCACTTTAGAGCCGGTCCGGCAATCCAACGAAGCGCTGGCACTGGGCCAGCTGCTGGGGAACCGGTTTGATCTGATCATAAGGGACACTCAATCCTCTGATCTCGTTCACCAGGTACAGACCCTAACCGGCACCGCATCAGAAGGTGTCCCCAACTACTTCGGGCTCCAGCGTTTCGGTGCAATCCGTCCGGTCACCCACCGGGTCGGGGAATGGATCCTGCGTGGAGATTTTGAAAAGGCTGTAGTTACGTATGTAGGGCAGGAATTTCCCGGTGAAGTGGACCCGGTCAAGACCATACGGTCGGACTTTTTAGCCACACGCGATCCGGAACCCGCGTTGCGAAACCTCCCGGTCCATATGGCATTCGAACGCTCGATGCTTCACCATCTCTACACTCACCCAAGCGATTATTACGGAGCGCTAAAGGTATTGCCACCAAAACTCCTATCCCTGTTTGTCTCTGCCTTCCAGTCATACCTGTTCAATTGTGCACTCAGCCAGCGTTTCGATGACGGGGGCACGCTCAATGACCCAGTTCCCGGTGACAGGCTGATCTTTGCAAACGGACGCACAGATACTGTCACAGCAACAAATACCAACGCCGTCTCGATCCACATCAAGCGCGGACGATGCACGATAGCGCTGTTCATGCCCGGCAAAACAAAAACGGAAGCAACTACGCAGGGGGAGCAAATCATGGAATCGCTTATGCTAAAACATCACATTTCAGCAGAAAATTTCGAACGGGCATCAGCGTTTGTCAGCACAAAATTTGATGGCGCGTGGCGCCCGATCACGTTAAAAACGGAAATTGAATCTTCTATAGAAAATGCCGATGTGCGGTTGAAGTTCACGCTGCCGCCCGGACATTATGCAACAACAGTCTGCCGTGAATTTATGAAAGCAGACCCGTTACAGATGATCTGAACATACTTTTAGTTCCGCGACTTTGCCATCTTCTTTGCACCGCTTATCGCGTCGTTTAAGTTGCCCAGTTCATCGACAATGTTTATTTTTACCGCATCTGCACCACGGATTACCCTGCCGTCCTGGATATCCGACCGCGAGATCATCCGCTGGGATGTCACATCAGCAATGAATGTCTCGAAACTGTCATCTACGATCTTCTGGGCATACTTCTCTTCATCACTGCTAAGCGGTCGAGCTTCAGAGCCCATATCCTTCTTGGCCCCGGACTTTACCACGCTCAAATTGTAGCCTTCCTTTTCCATCCAGCGGCTGATATCGGAAAATTTCCATATCACTCCGACACCCGCAGTGAACGTATCCGGATTGGCATAGATCCTGTCTGCATGAGAGCTCACGTAATAGGCAGCCGAAGTTCCCATGTCGCCCATGGAGACAATGACCGGCTTTTTCGTTTTTGCATATTCGAGATCACCGATAATCTCCTGAGCAGCAGCAGGTGTACCTCCAGGACTGTTCACCCGCAACACAATCGCTTCTACCATCGGGTCATCGGCAGCCTGCCGTAACTCTTTTCCTACCACTTCGCTGCCAATGCTGTCTGCATCAGACACTTCACCGGTCACCATGGTGCCTTCCATACGGACGACTTTTACGCCCATCGGATCACCATGGGTGTAGTAGAATGCAGCAACCATAATCCCAAATACTACAATAAGCCCGAAGATAAGGATCAAAAACCATTTCAGTCCCGAATGGGATGGCGGTTTTACAGACCCAGAAGGAACAAGGGTATAGGTACTATCCATCTGTTACTCCTTTGTATAGAGGACATCAAACTCGGAGACGAGGTTGCTGCCGCACATATAATATTTCTTTAAATTAAGCCGGATCATCTCATCTTCGGTATTGATATGCATGCCACCAACCAATGACGGGGTATCTGCACCTCCGACAATGAACGGCAGGTGTATTAGGCGGATCTCATCAACAAGCCGGTCATGGAGCATGTGCCAGTTGAGCGTGGGACCCCCCTCGATCATCAGCTTGTTCACTCCGAATTTTTCCTTGAGAATTTTTAAAAGTCGCGGGAGCTCGACATGATTTTTGCCGGCAACAATCACATGCGCACCTTTCTTTTTTATTGCATCAGTCCGCTCTTTTGGAGCCAGTTCACAGACTGCAATCGCAGTAGGCGCATCTGTTCCGAGCACGTTTGCATCGAGCGGGATATCTGCCATGCTGCACGGGATCACCCGCAGCGGACTCTTGCCTTTCACATAGCGCACCGTGAGAAACGAGTTGTCGATGCGGATCGTGTTGGCTCCTACCATGATCGCATCATATTCTGCCCTTGTATTGTGGAGCAACAGCTCGGTCTCGTGGGCCATATATTTCATCAGGATCTTTGAAGATGCGCCCTTTTTTAATGTCAGTTTACCGTCGGCTGTGATCTCTGACATCATCAGTACATGCGGGCGATCGATTGGTGAGATCATTGCTACTCAGCTCACCGGTTACATTGGTCGGGTGATATAAATAAAGTGATGACAGGACTCATTTTTAGGATCTTCGACGCTATAGAGTAATTATTAAACGTTTACGTTCCTATGATTTGAGCTATGAACATTACTGCACTCCGTCCAAGGTTTACCAAATACCTTGAGCCGGTCGCAGAGGTCTTTGTCAGGATTGGCATTACGCCCAACCAGATCTCATTGCTTGCACTTCTTTCTGGTATTGCGTGCGCTGTCCTGTTTTTTCAGCGACAGTTCTTCTTAGGAGCTCTTTTTCTGCTGCTCTCTGCAATCTTTGACCTTATTGACGGCAGTGTAGCAAGAAAAACCAACGCCCATACAAATTTTGGAGCGGTCTTTGACTGGATTGTGGATAAGTACGTAGATGCTCTCGTGCTACTGGGTGTGGGACTGAGTGGTATTGCGATCGTCAGCCAGTACTTTGCTGTTCCTCCGCTTGCAGATTTTGCTGTAGTGACTTTTGCCATCATAGGCTCTCTGATGAACACGTTCATCAAACCGGTGGTCTATGCAGAGATCGGCTATCACGAAAAAGTTGAGGGAAAGATAGACGATCCTCTTGAAGGTGTGGGTTTTTTCGGACGGCCCGAAACCATTCTTGTACTGATTCTTGGCGGGGTTTCAGGATTTATCTGGGCGTCGGTGATTATCATTGCAGTCTGTACAAATATTTCTGCAATCCAGCGGATCATTTATCTTTACAAAACGCTCTCTTAACCTCGCCATAGTAGAGCTGATAGAGATCATCAGCAAAGCTTCCGAGTCTTGGAATGACTGTAAATAGTCCATACGCAATCATGACCAGACAGACAAGAGCCAGCAGTTCTGCAATCACATTGTGTGCCCAGAAGAAACTCTCGTATCCCAGTTCACCGTTGCTGGCAATCTCCGGGTAATATGGAAAAAACTGGTTCGTGTAAGCGATGATGACAAACACATTTCTTAAAAGATTTAAGATATAGATTGTCGGGACGATAATGAGGAAGGCATAGCATTTCTGCTTAATTGTTGTAGGGACTGCTGCTGCAACTCCCAGCATGATCGCAATGCTCTGAATACCTGTGCACCCCAAAATGATCTCTACTCTGAAACCGTTTCTTGCAATGATATTCCAGTCGGTATTGGTCACATTGAACTGGAGCAGGTCCAAAATCCAGATTACCTGGCCCACTACAACTGCTATCAACCAGTCACCGAAAGCAGGAATGTACTCAAACGGTGCGTAGATGATAAAAGCTACAGTAGCAGCCCGTGACAGGTTCATCACCCGGTCATCTTCAGCGAGAAGGTATCGGGCAGTGATCACAAGGAATGGCACGGAAAGGGCAGCAATCACCGGATACATGAAATTATTTTCAGAGAAATACTCCGGTAACTTGACAAACAGTGCCAGAACTATAAAAGTCCAGCCTAATATCGCTGCATATTTCCGGTGCCGACCTGGGATAAGGAACAAAAGAAATCCAATACAGGAGATCAGCACCAGATACTCGATCATTACACAATTATTCACTCCTTAACAAAAAAAGGATTCTGAAGGTAACACTGATTTCTGTTGTCGTAAAACGAAAAAAATGTGGTTCTTATGCAATCGAGAATTTTCCACTCCATAAAAACACCCGGTGAAATGCAGTGTCCCTGACAAAAGGGTTAATCTTCTTTGCTCACGAATGGAATTGCGATGTTCTGTCCTGAGTGTAAGACGATGATGATCTCTTCCGGGGGTCAGCTTAAGTGCCGGAAATGCGGGTATATTCGTAATATTGTAGTCGCCGACCAGATGAAGACCCGTAAGATGCGCACGGAAAATGAGATCACTATTGTTGATGATGAAGACACGAAAATCAAAACCATGCCCACCATCCAGATAAAATGCCCGAAATGCGAGCACAATCTTGCTTTCTGGTGGCTCCGCCAGCTGCGGGCTGCCGATGAAAGCGAGGTGCGGTTCTTCCGGTGCACGGAATGCGGACATACATGGCGACAATATGATTAGGTAACGGACATACCTATACAACTTTGTTTTTCTAATCTCCTCTATTCTCCCCCCAATTAACTTTATCATTTTAAAAATAGTATACCATTTTAATGAAGTCTAAATCCAGACAGTGCCCCAATGGTCATGGAGCCATGAAGCGCTGCCATATCAAGATCACGAAAGATAAGGTGCAGTCATGGTCTTCAATCCCCTGGCAATATTGCCCCGAGTGCCGGATGATGTTAGTGGATTGATTAACCTAATTTACTGAGCCTCGCCAATGCCCTTTTTATGACAGATAACCCTGTTGATGGGTGGAAAGATACTATTTTTGTAATTATTCAGCGGTCCGGTGAGCGCGAGTTGGTGTGAACGGATTTCCCTGAAATGCACCAACAAGCGATGCGAGAACCGGCCGTTCGTTTTTCTTAACTGTTGAGAGATACCCTCGAATCCTGCAGAATGCGGCAGCCCCCTCCTCACTTCGGAAAGTCCCTGAAATTTTCTGCTGGAGTTTGACCATTCTGATATCTCTTTCAGCCTGATTATTTGAAAAGGGAATCGAGAAATTGTGCATGAAATACAAGATCTCACGCTGGAAAATTATACAGCGGTCAATCAGATTTTTCGCTTTTGACTGTTTCTTTCGACCGCGTTTCCCGGGGAAATCCGAGTTATCCGGGATCGGAATTTCGTTCAACCCCTTCTCGATGATTTGAAAATATCTGTCCTCAAAATCCGCTATCTTCTGAGGGATGAGAGAACACGAGTGTTCTAGTACAGAATCTACCTCACCCTTGATTTCGAGAATAAGAGCGTGAAGCTCTTCACTCCAGGATTGCTGATAATTCTCCGAAATACCTTTCAACTCTCGAAGAAGGTGAGCATTGCAGATGGCATGATGACTCGGATACCGGAAATACGGTGCCCAGAAATCATGAACCATAGTACCTTTGAATCGTGGAAGGATCTGCATGTCATCGGTTGCCAGATTTCCCCGTTTTCGATGGTGACCATACCATGTGAGGACTTCGGTACTTGCGACGTGCAACCATTGTCGGATACCGGTGACTCGCATTCCGGTCTCGTCAACGTGGAGTACCTGTGCCTCCGTCAGGAGTTCTCGTATTTGTTCTTCGACTCCTGCAAGGTTCTGGTGGCAGTCCTGAACTGCATTGACCAGTGTCCCGGTGCTGAGCGAACGTCCAAAGATATCTGAAAATGTCTCACGAACCCGGTCATAGGGAATAAGCTGGTAAATGCAGAGATAAACCATCAGGGCCTTGAGATTCCGGCCATACTGGACAGGGAACTGCACATCTGATGGAAATTCGGCTCGGTTGACACGGCTACAGTGCGGACACTGTTTGTGCTCCGCACGGTGTTCGGTGACAATGATCTTGAACTCGGCATCATGCACCTGGCGCCGCTCAACCTTGACCGGCTTTTCATCTTCAAGGGATGCTCCGCATCCCTTACATGTGTTCACCGAATGTACTTCGATTTTATCTGGATTATCTACCCGCTCTAAGGTCTGGCCTTTATGTCCCATCTGCCCTCCGGGAGGTTTCTCTCCCTTCTTCCGTGGGCTCTGGGGTCTCCTGTATCCATCCGTGGATGGTGGTTGACTGCTGTTCCGACTATTCCGGTTCAGTCGCGCCTCTAACTCGGTTATCCGAGCCTCCAGTTGTACGATCTTCTCGGTGAGCTGGGTGATTATACGATCCTGCCGCTCTATGATGTCGACTATGGCTTCTGGATTGGTTCTGCATAAGTCCAGAATCTCTTCGCGGTTGACTGCCATCTATGTTTATAGAAGAGCTATTAGTATTTTGATCTGCCGGTTTGATTCTATCGGGGTATTTCCAATCAGGTGAAAAGCGGGGAAATTGGGTTTTACCAAGCGCGATGAATAGTTACCTATTTTTAAGAAAAGTATAACGACGGAGAAAAGAGCACTCATAACATTAGAGGCGGACTACCCTATCTGGACTCGCTGTTCGTCATCAATCGTATCGGGGTGACCGGGCGTTATCCCCAGAACATTGAAAAGGTTCTTGAACAATATACCAAAGCAAAGACAATAAAAATCATATCCGAAACAAAGGAGATTCTCACATGGTTGATGCAAAAGTCCTCGAAGCGGTAAATTTTTTCAGTGCGCAAATCCGGAATAATGGAATCCGCATCAACAACCTTATCCTGTTTGGTTCATCGAGCACTAGTACCGCAAAACCCGGAAGTGACATCGATATCGCAATAATCTCTGATGATTTTGTAAACCGTGATATTTTTGATCGAGCTCTCCTGACAAAAGATGCAGAGATGCATACGGTGAAAAAATTTAAAGTGCCCCTCGATGTGATCACCCTGACTCCGGAGGAATATCAGGATAAGAGATCTCTGATTGCGGGGACGCTCAGAAAAGGGGTTGTTCTTCCCTAATCTCCCGATAGCATGAACAAACAGATACTTTTCATTTTCACGTTCATTGCTATCTCGGCTTTACTGATTGCCGGATGTACCCAGCCGCAGCAGATGGCGGCCCAGACCCCGCAGCCAACTACGGTAACACTAGGATCTCACGGGCTGTCCGGCAGTAATAACAGTGTCGTCTCCCCGGCACCAGTGCCAATATATGTTATAGGTCATCGGCAACCGGACACGGATAGCATTGCCAGTGCAGTTGCGTATGCAGCATTGCTGAACCGAATATCTCCCGGTTCCCCCTATATTCCCGCACGGTGTGGTGATCTGAATGCCGAGTCTCAATATGCTCTCCAGACTGTGGGCCTAGAATCACCGGTGCTGATAGAAAACGCTCACAACAAATCCGTCATACTTGTTGATCATAATGAATATGACCAGGCAGTTAAAGGAATAGAAACTGCGGAAATTAGGGAGATCATGGATCATCACCGGCTCGGGGGAATTACAACATTGAACCCGATACGGTTCAGAAATGAACCTGTTGGATCTACCGCTACGATTATTACGATGCGATATCGCGAAGAACAGGTTACTCCTGCCCCGGAAATTGCAACAATCCTCCTCGCAGGTATTCTTTCCGATACCTTGGGGCTCAGGATGTCAACAACGACAGACCAGGACAAAGAAGCTGTAGCAGATCTGTCGAACATGACGGGAATTGATCCGAAAAGTTTTGGAAAAACCCTGATTAACAAGGGACTGCTTCTTGACGGTGTCCCCATCAGGGAACTGATTGTTCGGGACGTGAAAGAGTATACCCTGAAGGGCAGGAATGTGTCAATTGCCCAGATTATGACCGATTCAGACGACTTTCCTCAGAAAAACAAAAAAGAAATTCACGAGTCCCTCGAGCAATTTCAGACAGAACATGGATATGTGGTGAGTATTGTTCTCGTAACGGATATTGTCGATCAGCGGACGTATCTGTTCGCTGCAGGTACACCAGATCTGCTGGAAAAACTCGGGTATGCAGAACAACCGGTTCTGCTTGAGGGTGTTATGTCAAGAAAATTGGATTTTTTCCCTTCGTTTGCCCAGAAGTTCGAACAAATTGTTCAGGGTTGAATACAATTTTCCTTTTCTTATATGGTGATAACTGATTGTTAACTGATAAATAAAGTAATAACTTTATTAATCAACTTCTTTTTAGCAATTAATCGGAGCGCATTTTACTTTTTTGCATCAAGTAGTATCCATCTCACATTGACATAAAACACAAGCTTTGCAATCACGCTGACAAATCCCACAGGTGTAGCGGTCATACAAAAGAGTTGATACAAAGTTCATTCCCTGTGCATGGATATGCCCAGACTGCAGACAGATGCAAAGGGATTAGGACTTTTATGATTCGTGCCATTACAAACCCGCGCGTGTCGATGATAGTTTCTTCAGGCTGCGACTTCTGATGAAACAAATTTTTGTGAGACTCGTTTTTCGGGATATTCAGTCTGGTTTTGAATTTCTGACTGTTGCAACATCCAGCAACTATCAAATTATGCAATCTGCATTGGGATATCGCTACGGGGCGATCTTATTTGTATGGATTTTGGGTTGTGGATGTGTAAATTGTTGCAGGCCAAATTTGGGATCTAATGAAGTATTCTTTTCTACGAGCGGATCGCTCCCGTAAAGATTTGGAGAAAAACTGAGAGGATTTATTGCTTTTTAATTTTTTTCTGCAGTTTTAGTAATCTTTCCTTTACTTCATCAGGATTATCAGGCAGCCACTGATGACGCTCTTTTGTATAGTCCCCGCTACCAAT
>Ga0194039_1000422_pt1 | contig 25808 bp, 6 predicted proteins | sample JunL228m_MetaG_FD_148679 | JGI IMG/M metagenome (GOLD analysis project Ga0194039, IMG submission 148679) | Anoxic zone freshwater microbial communities from boreal shield lake in IISD Experimental Lakes Area, Ontario, Canada - Jun2016-L227-8m | ecosystem: Environmental > Aquatic > Freshwater >... | reverse complement strand
AACAACCGAACCAATTCCCGTTCCACCGACGGCGTCGATTGCAACAACAACAACCGAACCAATTCCCGTTCCACCGACGGCGTCGATTGCAACAACAACAACCGAACCAATTCCCGTTCCACCGACGGCGTCGATTGCAACAACAACAACCGAACCAATTCCCGTTCCACCGACGACGTCGATTGCAACAACAACAACCGAACCAACCCAAATCAGCACTCAAATTTCTGATAATACGACACCAGTAAATGTGGAACAACCACCAATTGATAAGTCTGAACATAATAGTACGAAAACTAATACAGGTGGGGCAAATTTGTCAATCCTGCCAGTACAGAGTCTGTTACCAGATACTATATCCAATACCTCGATTGGATTATTAAACTCAGTACCAACGAATCTTACAATAACCGCGACAAATTTGACCCAGGCAGGTGGAAACGAAAATCAGACAGCAGGATTAGCCAACCCGCCTAATTCAAATTATACCTGGTCCGACCCTCCCCTCAATACATCTGCAGATAACCCTTATTACCTGGATAATGGCAGTTGGGTTATCAGCCACCAAGAGTTCTGGACAATGGACACCAATGCCAGCAATAATACCGATCAGATTGGAGTCCAGTACAGTTCAGGCAACAATACATTTTACAATTTCAATAATGGCGCTCTGGGTGGCTTTGCCATTCTTATTAACACATCAAATGTGATATTCGATGGTATGGGGGCCATCCTGAATGGCGGTGGAAAAACCAATTACGGGATTATTGTAAATAACCAGTCGGCATCGAATTATAATTTCACTTCATCCCCATCGATGGGCGGAATCAGCATTACAAACATTACCTTAATCAATTTCAATATTGCCGGCATTTTCTTCAACAATGTAATCGGTGGCCAGCTGGGGGATATTGCATCGAATATCACCCATGTGAATGCGAGTGGAAACCAGGCAAGTGGCATTATCTTATCGAATTCAACGAATATTGAGGTTAGTAATAACCACATCTATGACAACTTGCAAAACGGGATTTTGCTTCAGTCATCAAACAATAACAACGTTTCCCAAAATGAGGCCATTGGAAACAAACAGTGCGGGATTAACGTCACCATGTCAGGTGATAATAGGATTGGCTGGAATACTCTGATTGATAATCAGGAAGGGGTTGTCCTCACCAGCGGCTGGAACAATACGTTCACTGGGAATAATGCAAGTAATAACCATGAATATGGATTTTTTCTGAATGACGCATTGAATAACACACTATATAGTAACACAGCAGGTAACAACACCCTCTCCGGGATCTCCCTCACTAATTCCAGTTCAAATAATCTTACTGAAAATATAGTGATCTACAACCGTGAAAATGGTATAGCCTTGAACCGTTCTAATGAAAACATACTGTCTGGCAATAATGCCAGTTACAATATACAGAACGGGATAGTTCTTACGAACTCAAGTACCAATACCCTCTTTAATAATACCGCATCGTGGAACACATGGAATGGTATCTTCCTCAATGCGTCGAGTACTGATAATAACCTGACCCGTAATTATGCAAACAGCAACACGCAGGATGGAATTGTCTTATCGGGTATCGGATTCAACAACCTGACAGGAAATACTGCGAGTGGGAACCAGGATGGTATTGTATTATTCAGTTCATGGAATACAACGCTCCTCGGGAATAACGCGAGTTACAACCTGCAATCCGGAATTAACCTAACCTCATCTTACAATAATTCCCTGTATAGTAATACAGTCCGCAACAACACATTCACGGGTATTTCCCTCACTAATTCCCGCGTGAATAATCTTACAGAAAATATTGTGATCAATAACCGGAATGGAATAGTCCTCAACAGCTCGAATGAAAACACACTGTCTGGCAATAATGCCAGTTACAATACCCAGAACGGGATAGTTCTTACGAACTCAAGTACGAATACCCTCTTTAACAATACCGCATCCCGGAATACATGGAATGGTATCTTCCTCAATGCGTCGAGTACAGATAATAACCTGAGCAGGAACTTTGCAAACAACAATACCCAGAATGGTATCGTTTTAAACGGCGTTGGATTCAACAACCTTACAGGTAACAATGGGAGTGGAAACCAGGATGGCATTGTATTATTCAATGTCTGGAATACGACGCTAACCGGAAACAATGTAAGTTACAACCTGCAATCCGGAATTAACCTCACATTATCCTATAACAATACACTCGATTCCAACACGGCAGCACGTAATACCTGGGACGGGATCTCACTCGATTCCTCGTGGAATAATACACTTACGAGGAATAATGTCAGTAATAACCTTAAAAATGGGATAGAGATCCGTAACCAAAGTAATCACAATACCTTAGAAAATAATATACTGAACAAGAATGTAGAATCCGGTTTGAGAATATCTGGCTCCCGGCTCAATAATTTATCCGGCAATAATGCAAGCGGCAATAATTATGGGATTTTTCTCGCGAGTTCAGCAGATAATAATACATTTGTTTCAAATACAATCTCTGAAAATCTTTTAGATGGAGTCCATTTACTCTCGTCAAATAATAATACATTTTTTTCTACCTATGCAAGAGGGAATAGCCAATATGGATTTTATGCGGATACTTCTCAAAACAACACGATCTCACAAAGTATCATAAATTTCAGTTCGAGTGGAATATACCTTAAAGACTCATCTTACAACACGATATCAGATAGCGTAGTAAATCACAGTACAAATGGAATATACCTTACTGGCTCGTCATACAACACAATTGAGAATGATACAATCTCAGAAAATACCGGTCCAGGCATAGCGCTTCTACTATTATCGCATAATAATATCATTAATGGAAGTTTAATTGCCCATAATAATGGTAATGGCATAACCCTGCAAACAACCTCTAATCTCAATACCATCAGTAATAATAACGTCTCCAATAACGCAGCGTCGGGGATTGATTTATCTCAGTCCACTGGAAATATTCTGTTCAACAATTCTATTTCCAATAACAACCTTGATGGGTTGTATCTTCACACCCAAAGCCATGGAAACTCGATTATTAACAATTCTATTGCCAATATCTCCCGCAATGGTATATTCATCGAGTCATCCAACAACAGTATTCTTTCAGGTAATGTAATCAGGAACAATTTTGATGGAATAAAGGTAGATACCGCAAACAACACCACAATTGTTTCAAACATAGTAACAGGGAATACCAATACCGGGATAGAGCTTATCGCCAGTACATTTTCCAATTTAACAGGTAACAACGTTACCAGCAACACATTCAATGGAATTTCCCTATCTAATTCTAATAACAACACACTGACGAATAATGTCGCCGGTAACAATACGTGGAATGGTCTACTCCTGACTGGATCGAACAACAACACCCTCAGCAGCAATATAGCTAATTCCAACCGTGGTTACAGTGGCATCAACCTGACCGGGTCGAGCAGCAACACCCTTTTCAACAACACTGCCTGGTACAATCCACAGAACGGAATAACCCTGAACGGCTCGAGTAATGGTAATAACCTGACCGCCAACGATGCCAGCAACAACAACCAGAATGGTATCCTCATCAACGGATCTAATAATAATACACTCACCGGGAACGTGGCAGGCAACAACACCTTGAATGGCATCCTCCTGACTGGGTCGAACAACAACACCCTCAGCAGCAATATAGCTAATTCCAACCGTGGTTACAGCGGCATTAACCTGACCGGATCGAGCAACAATACCCTGTTCAATAATACCGCCTGGTACAACCCTCAGAATGGGATCGTCCTTAGCGGATCGAGTAATGGCAACAACCTGACAGCTAACGATGCAAGCAACAACAACCAGAACGGTATATTGATCAACGGTTCAAACCTGAACCAGCTGACAGGGAATGTTATAGGAAATAACTCTTTTAATGGAATTTTCCTAACAAATTCAAGTAATAACACCCTCACGAGCAACATCGCAAATTCCAACCGTGGTTACAGTGGCATCAACCTGACCGGGTCGAGCAACAATATCCTGTTCAATAATACCGCCTGGTACAACCCACAGAATGGGATCGTCCTTAATGGATCGAGTAATGGCAACAACCTGACAGCTAACGATGCGAGCAACAACAACCAGAATGGTATCCTCATCAACGGATCTAATAATAATACACTCACCGGGAACGTGGCAGGCAACAACACCCTGAATGGTATACTCCTGACAGGTTCGAACAACAACACCCTCAGCAGCAATATAGCAAATTCCAACCGTGGTTACAGTGGCATCAACCTGACCGGATCGAGCAACAATACCCTGTTCAACAACACCGCCTGGTACAACCAGCAGAACGGAATAATCCTTACCACGTCAAGTAATGGCAACAACCTAACGGAAAACAAAGCGAGCAACAATAACCAGAATGGTATCCTCATCAACGGATCTAATAATAATACACTCACCGGGAACGTGGCAGGCAACAACACCCTGAATGGTATACTCCTGACAGGTTCGAACAACAACTCCCTCACGAGCAACGTAGCGAATTCCAACCGTGGTTACAGTGGTATCAACCTGACCGGATCGAGCAACAATACCCTGTTCAATAATACCGTCTGGTACAATCCAGAGAATGGGATCATCCTGAACGGATCGAGTATTGGGAACAACCTGACCAGAAATGATGCAAGCAACAACCTCGGGAACGGTATGCTGATCAATGGCTCAAACCAGAATCAGTTGACCGGAAATGTGGCAGGAAATAATTCACTGAATGGCATTCTCCTGACTGGGTCGAACAACAACACCCTCAGCAGCAACATAGCGGATTCCAACCGTGGCTACAGTGGCATCAACCTGACCGGATCGAGTAATAATACCCTCTTTAATAACACTGCCTGGTACAACCCAGAGAATGGGATCATCCTCACCCCTTCAAGTAATGGCAACAACCTGACCAGAAATGATGCAAGCAACAACCTCGGGAACGGCATCCTGATCAATGGCTCAAACCAGAATCAGCTGACCGGAAATGTGGCAGGAAACAATTCACTGAATGGCATCTCCCTGAATAATTCGCAGTATAACACCCTTACCGGGAACAATGCAAGTTCCAATGCCCTCAATGGCATCATTCTAACCAATTCTTCGCAGAACACACTCAATTCGAACATCGCAAATAATAACCGGCAAACCTATGGCATATACCTGAATACCTCCGGGCAAAACACACTAACAAATAATAGTTTGTCGGGGAATACCCTGAACTTCGGTCTCGATAGCACAACAGAGCAGGGGTATATCCAGGATATTGACGATACCAACCTCGTCAACGGCAAAAGCATCATTTATCTCTATAATCAGGACCGCGTGGTTGTAGATCGCAATTCGAATGCGGGAATGGTCATTGCCATTAACAGTACAGGCCTGGTGCTTGAGAACCTCAACCTGACAACAAATGAATATGGTGTCTACTTCAGGAACACTAGGACATCCTCGCTCTTTAATGTCACAGCCAGTGGTAACCTCAATGGTATTACCTTGGACCAGGGAAGTTCCGGCAATACAATTGACGATAGCGCTGCCTCGGGCAACCGGATAAACGGGCTCCTGGTACAATCCTCAAACCTGAACATCATCACTGACAGCCAGTTCAGTAACAATGGCCAGAATGGTATTGTTATCAATTCCTCAAATTCGAACCTTGTAGACAGCGGCACGATTTATTACAACACATTGAACGGTGTAATCCTTGTAAATTCCAATAACAACACCCTGGCACACAGCACTGCCACCGATAATAAGCTTGACGGGGTCAACCTTTCAGGATCAAATAACACCGTGCTGAATACCAATACTATCCGAGGAAACCTCCAGAATGGTATTATCATTAATGGGTCGGGTTCAAATACCATGACGGGAAATACCCTTGAAGACAACCTGCAAAACGGTATCCTGCTTACAAACTCCAGTAATGTTAATACCCTGCAGGCAAATCAGGCGAACAATAACACCCTGAACGGCGTCCTTATTGAGAATTCGAACAACAATGCCCTAACAGGTAACAGTGCAGTGAATAACCGTGGCCTTGATGGGATCAACCTGTCGGGTTCGGACGGGAACATCTTAAATTCCAATATCGTTCTGGAAAACGCACGGAATGGTATATCCCTCAGCTCTTCGGATAATAACACCCTGAGCGGAAATACTGCCAGTGCCAATACATTTAACGGGATATCGCTTTCACAGTCGAATAATAACTCCCTGTCAGCTAATACTGCAAATGCCAACCTGCAGAATGGGACCTACCTGGTCAACTCGGTCAACAATACCCTGTCTGATAACTCCGGCCAGTTGAACCGGCAGAACGGCCTGTCGCTGGTATCATCAGATTCCAATACACTTCTCAGGAACAGTTTCAACCAGAACAAGTTGAATGGTATTTCCATCAGTTTATCGAATTCGAGTGTCCTCACATCAAACAATGCGAATGACAACACCTACGCGGGTATCACTCTTACAAATTCCAACAATGGCAGCCTGTCGCTCAATATTGCCAGTAACAACCTTGTAGACGGGATTGACCTTTCGAATTCCATGAATAATTCCCTTGTCCTCAACACAGCATCAGGGAATGCACAGCAGGGTATCTCATTGTCCGGGTCGGATGATAACAACCTGACAGGGAATACTGCAAACAGTAATATACGAAATGGTATCCTGCTAGCAAATTCTGATAATAATACCCTCAACAATAATGGAGCGAATTTAAACCTTCAGAATGGGATTTCGCTCACAACAGTTTCACGGAATAACACGTTGTCGGTGAACACGGCCATGGGGAATACCCTAAATGGGATATCCCTTGCTGCCTCGGTTTCCAACAACCTTTCAGGAAATACCGTCACCGGGAACCGACAGAATGGTATCGCACTGGCAACAGGGTCCAACTGGAATAACCTGACCGGGAATAATGCCGGCACCAATTCCCTGAACGGCATTCAGCTGGCAGGTTCGAGCAATAACAATATTTCGAACAACCTCGTAAACAGCAACACGCAGAATGGGATAAGTTTTGCGAGTTCGAGCAACAATAACATACTATACAATAACACCGCCGGGGATAACGGACAGAACGGAATTATTCTTACAACATCGAGTAACAGCAACAACCTCACCTCGAATACTGCAAACGCCAATAGACAAAATGGGATATCGCTTGATACTTCGAATTCAAATAATCTGAGTCTGAATACCGCGAATAGTAATTCAAGAAATGGTATAATCCTCAGTAATTCGAATGACAATCTCCTCACAGATAACAGTGCGAACAATAACGGTCTGAACAACAATCAGTACAACTATGGATTATACCTCACCACCTCAGGCAACAACACCCTTCGTAACAACACCATGTCGGGGAACTCCCTTAATTTTGGTCTTGATGGGACGACGGACCCACATTATGTCCAGGACATTGATACATCGAACAAGGTGAACGGCCGCAATGTAACATACCTCCTGAATGCCGAAAACATCGAGATTAATTCCTCTTCAAATGCCGGCACGGTCTATGTAATTAACGGTAAGAATGTCACCATCAGGGACCTGCCACTGGACCAGAATGAATTCGGTGTATTTCTGCGGAATACCAACCTTTCCACAATCGAAAACGTTTCTGCCAGCCATAATGTGCAGGGCATTAGGGTAGATCTCAGCAGCTCAAACAATATCACCGGCTCGAATACCAGTTACAACCTGGAAAATGGAATTTACTTCATTAATTCTGACAATAATAACCTGACCAACAATATTGCCACGCAAAACAGGCAGAATGGTATCGCCCTAACCGTTGGATCCGATAGGAATAATCTGACCGGGAATACTGCAAGCAGTAACGGACAAAATGGTGTCTTCATTGCCAGTTCGAATAATAATATTCTCTTTGAGAACAATGTGAGCCTGAATACTCTTGATGGTATCCGCCTTACCACCGGTTCCAGCGGGAATTCTCTGCTGAATAATAGCGTTACGTCAAACCTGGAGGATGGAATCCACCTTATCGGTTCAACCGGAAACACAATCGCCTGGAATAATGCATCAGGGAACTCTAATTTTTACGGGATATACATCAACCGTTCCGGAAGCAATACCATTTACAATAATAATATGACCAACAACCGCCTGAACTTCGGTCTCGACGGGACAACAGACGCCGATTTTGTCCAGGTTATCAACGATACTAACACCGTCGACGGGCGTCTCGTCATTTACCGGCAAAATGTGGATACTATCACCATTAACGCTTCATCGAATGCCGGAACGGTCTACGTGATAAACGGGAACAACGTTACGGTTGAGGATTTGTCCCTGAACAAAAATGAGTACGGGGTATATTTCAGGAACACCACAAATTCAATCGTCCGGAACGTCACGGCCTTTGATAATATGAACGGGATTGTGCTGGATTCCAGTCATAACAACGCAACCATCCAGGACTCGAATGCCTCCTATAACCTGCAAAACGGGATATATCTGGTTGATTCGAGCTACAACACCATCAATAATACCACTGCCTCGCATAACGGGAACAATAACCCGAACCTTGGTGGTTCCGGGATTTTACTGGTACGGTCGTTCAACAATACAATCTCGAACGACACCGCGGATAACAATCATGATGCGGGCATATTTGTGACCGTGAACAGCTCGAATAACTCGATCCTCAATAATTCAGCAAATAATAATGACTATTATGGCATTGCCATTCATAACTCCCCGTATAACACCATTCAAAACAATACCATGAGCGGAAACTTCTGGAATTTTGATATTGAAGGTGATACCGAGGCCGAGCTGACCCAGTATATTGACGGCAGCAACACGGTCAGCGGTTCCCCGATTTTATACCTGAATAATGCAAGCAACCAGTTGTTTGATCAATCGCACCCTGTAGATACGGGTTACTTCGTTAATTGTTTCAACATTACCGTCAGGAACCTCACATTCCACAATGAAGGGTACCCCCTGCGGTTCTGGAATACTACGGACTCCCATATTGAAAATGTAAGTTCGTACAGTAACGAGGACGGGTTCCTGATGCAGGCAGGCAGTAATAACAATAATGTCACGAACTCCTCGTTCAATTCAAACCGCGGTTTTGGCGTGGAAATGAATGACAGTAACTGGAATACCTTTGATACGGTTGGTGCAAGCAATAATAATGGGTCCGGGTTCGTCATTCTCTCAGCGAATTACAACACCTATCTCAACGTGACAGCCGATAATAACCGGCAGGACGGGCTCTCCTTCACCAATTCAAGCAATAATTTTGTTATTGGTGGCAGTACAAGCAATAATACCGAGAATGGCATCCATCTCATCAGTACGAGCAACAATAACACAATATCTGGTGTAACGGCAGTCAACAATACGTTCAATGGCATCCAGATTTCAGACTCAATTAATAATATCCTGGTGAGTAACAATGCAAGTTACAACCGGCAGAATGGCCTTGACCTGGTCAGTTCAAGCCAGAATAATCTCACCGGAAATAATGTAAGCCACAATCAGTTGAATGGAATTAACCTGACCGGTTCCGGGAATAATAACCTCACCGACAACAACGCAACATACAACGTTAGAAACGGCATATCCCTCACGGGCTCCGGTAACAATAACCTGACCGGTAACAATGCGAGTTACAACCTGCAGAACGGAGTATTCCTTGATGCATCAGCCAACAACAGCCTTTCCGGGAACACCGCGATAAATAACGGTCGGAACGGCATTTTTCTCAACGCTTCAGGCCACAATAACCTTACAGAGAACAACGCGAGCTTTAACCTCGAAAACGGGATCTCCCTCACGAATTCAGGAAACAGTAACTTGTTCGGGAATACGGCTATAAATAACACGTTCAATGGTATTCTGCTCACCAACTCGGGTAACAGCAACCTGACCGGGAACAACGCGAGTTACAACCTGCAGAACGGACTGGAACTTACTGGGTCTGATAATAGTACCCTGACAGATAACATTGCAACATACAACCCGCGGAACGGGATCTCCCTCACCAACTCAGATTACGCCAGGCTATCCGGAAATAATGCGAGCAACAATTCGTGGAACGGGATTGACATGTCCAGTTCGATATTTGCCAACATTACCGGCAATGATGCGAACGGCAACAACCGAAGCGGAATTAATCTCACAGGAATAGACCATTTCACCGTCACCCAGAACAATGCGACATATAACCAGCAGAATGGGATCCAGCTGACGAATTCAAACATCAGTTTTGTCCTCGGTAACAATGCAAGCAACAACCAGGGGAACGGGTTCAGTCTTACCGATTCCAGCTATGACTACCTGGCCCGGAATATTGCAGATAGCAATAGCCATAACGGGTTCTCTGTGTCCGGTTCAACCAGTATCAACCTGACCGGGAACAATGCGAATTATAACCAGATTGACGGGATACAGCTCGTTAATTCCACCCGTAGTATTTTTGTCTCTGCTGACGTGGTCGGAAACAACGTGACCTTCAACAGGGGGAATGGGATTAATCTCACAAATTCGAATGAACTCAATGTCCAGGGAAATAATGCCAGCTCCAACCAGCAGAATGGGATTTTACTCAATAACTCGAATACAAATGTGCTCCTCGGAAATATTGCGAACAACAACAGTAACGGTATTCTGCTCACAAATTCAGGCTTCAATAACCTGAGTCAAAATAACGCCAACAGTAATAGGATGGATGGAATCAGCCTCCTGAATTCCGGGGATAATGTACTATCATGGAATAATGCAACAAATAACACCCTGAATGGTTTTTCACTGGTCGGTTCCAGCAACGCAAATCTCCAGCGGAACAACGCCAGTTCCAACGGCCTTGACGGGATTTATCTCAATGTATCCGGAGGATTGAATCCCAAACTCGTGAATAATATTGCAAACAACAACGGAGCCAATGGGATCGAGATCGCCAATTCCAGTGCTTCCATTGGTCTCAATGTCAGAGGTAATAGTGCGGGTAATAATTCACAAAATGGTATTCTGATCAATGGTTCTAATAATATGTTCCTGTTTGGAAATAATGCCAACAATAATACCTTCGATGGTGTCAACCTCACTAATTCAAACTATGGCTTCATTTTCCGGACCACTGCGAACAATAACAACCAGAGTGGCATACTCCTGATTGGGTCAGATACCAATCAAATCGAACGCAACACGGTAAATGGAAATCTTGGGCAGAGTGGGATTAACTTAAGGGACTCCGACAACAATACGCTCATCAGGAATACCGTTACAGGCAACCAGGACGGTATACTTGTTAATAATTCGGGCAGCAATAAACTGACCAGTAACAACGCCAGTAACAATGCCCTGAATGGAATTGAACTCATCAACTCGATTTCAAACAACCTGACAAATGATATTGCAAATACGAATGGTCAGAACGGTCTTTTGATCAACAATTCAAATGGAAATAACCTGACCGGGAATACCGGGAGTTTCAACAAACAGAATGGTATCCTGCTTATAAATTCGACAAATGACAACCTGAGGAGCAATATTGCAATCAACAATACCCTGAACGGGTTCTCGCTTATGAACTCGAGTGGGAACACCCTGGTCAACAATACGGCCCGCCTGAATGGACAAGACGGGCTCTTCCTGGACCGCTTTAGTGGTAACAACGCACTCAGAGATGGTTCGTTCTGCAATAATGCTGGTAATGGCATCGAGGATACGGGGCCGGGTGAGAATACCACATCCGGAAATACCGTTTGCAACAACGGACTCAATGGTATCCTGCTCACGAATTCAAATAACAATAACCTGACGGATAATCTTGCATATAACAATTCATTAAGCGGTATCAACCTGACAACTTCGAACTGGAATACCCTGTTCAACAACACAGCCTGGGACAACTATGGAAACGGGTTTGTAGTCACGGATTCGAATACACTTAACCTGACGAGTAACGTTGCCTACAACAACTCGTTCAGTGGTATCCTGCTCACGAATGTAACAAGCTCCAACCTGGTTGAGAACAACGCCAGTTACAACAAATTCGATGGAATTGTACTTGCAAACTCATCAAACAACAACCTTACGAGTAATGTTGCATACGGTAATAACTGGAGCGGGTTCAATATCAGCGGTTCGAACACAGATCTGCTGTTCAATAATTCGGCAAAGGATAACCTGCAGAACGGTTTCAACCTGACGAATTCGAATACCCTTAACCTGACGAACAATTTCGCAATAAACAACAGCTGGAATGGAATTCTGATTACGATTGTAACCAACACCAACCTGACCGGGAACAACGCAAGTTACAACAAATTCGATGGAATTGTGCTTGTCAACTCGACAAACGACAACCTGATTAGCAACATCGCGAAAGGGAACAACTGGAGCGGGTTCAATATCAGCGGATCGAACACTAATCTGCTGTTCAACAATACGGCAATGGATAACCAGCAGAATGGGATTTTCCTTACAACAGGGTCCAACTACAACAATCTTACCGGAAACAACGCGAGTTACAACACGTTGAACGGAATAAACCTGACTAATTCGAACAATAACAACCTCACCAGCAACACAGCAATAAACAATTCCCGGAATGGGATATTCCTTGACGGGTCCCTAAGGAATAACCTGACGATTAATGTTGCGAACAATAATACCTGGAACGGGCTGTCGCTAACCAATTCGAGCAACAACACGATTTACAATAACACGGCAGAGTTCAACAAGCAGAATGGGATTTTCCTTACAACAGGGTCCAACTACAACAATCTTACCGGAAACAACGCGAGTTATAACACGTTAAACGGCATCAACCTGACGAATTCGCACAACAACAACCTCACCAGCAATACAGCAATAAACAATTCCCGGAATGGGATATTCCTTGACGGGTCCCTAAGGAATAACCTGACGATTAATGTTGCGAACAATAATACCTGGAACGGGCTGTCGCTAACCAATTCGAGCAACAACACGATTTACAATAACACGGCAGAGTTCAACAAGCAGAATGGGATTTTCCTTACAACAGGGTCCAACTACAACAATCTTACCGGAAACAACGCGAGTTATAACACGTTAAACGGCATCAACCTGACGAATTCGCACAACAACAACCTTACAAGCAACACGGTGGTAAACAACACCCTGAATGGTATCTACCTCACCGGCTCTTTGTGGAACAACCTGACGGGTAATGTGGCAACAAACAACAGCTGGAACGGGTTATCGCTGACGAATTCAAGCAACAACACGATTTACAACAACACAGCCGTATTGAATGGGCAGAACGGTATCGCCCTGAACCTCTCGAGCAATGGTAACAATGTCACAGGAAATAATGTGACGTTTAATGGTTGGAACGGCATAGCCGTAAACGGCTCTTCATCTAATACCATTACACTGAACAACGCGAGTTACAACCCGTATAATGGTATTAACCTGACAAATTCGAACTGGAACAATGTATCAGGCAATGTTGTCATCAATAATACGCTTGATGGGATTTTCCTGTCAGGTTCGAACAATAACACCCTGTTCAACAACTTAGCGGTATGGAACGGTCAGAACGGAATATCGCTTGTGTCAACGAGCAACGACAACAATGTCACCGGGAACAACGTTACCTCGAATAGCTGGAATGGCATAGCCCTGGACGGTTCGAATTATAACAACCTCACGCTGAACAAAGCGAGTTACAACCCGTATAATGGTATTAACCTGACGAATTCGAATTATAACAACCTGTCAGGCAATGTTGTAATGAATAATACGCTGGATGGAATAATTCTGACCAGCTCGAACAATAATGTAGTATATAATAACAGCGTCAAATGGAACGGTCAGAATGGGATCTACCTTAATGTATCCAGCAGGAACAACCTAACGCTGAACAACGCAAGCCAGAATACGAATAACGGGTTCCTGCTGGTAACGTCCGACAACAACACGTTCAGCGACAACACAGCGACAAGGAACTGGCAGGCCGGGTTCAACCTGAGTGAATCGAACAACAACCGGTTCACCAACACCACGGCAAACAACAACGAACAAGACGGCATCCGGATTTACAACTCGAATAACGAGACGTTCACGAATACAACAGCAAACAACAACGGCTGGAACGGAGTGAACCTGAGTATCGTGCGTGACAGCCTGTTCACAAACACAACGGTGAGTTACAACGGTCTCGTCGGAGTCCTGGTCACCGACTCGAAAAACATCACGTTGAACGGCGGTTCGGTAATCAATAACACGAATGAAGGGATCCTCCTATCGAACACGACGTTCAGCCAGTTGAACAACCTCAACGTGAGCCTGAACCGTAACGACGGAATAGAGCTCCGGAACGGCTCACACGACAACACGTTAACAGGTAATACCATCCTCAATAACACCGGGGAAGGAATCAACGTCGGCCAGTTGAACGGGAACAACCAGAACAACACGTTCATCCGGAACAACGCAAGCCAGAATACGAATAACGGATTCTTGCTGGTAACGTCCGACAACAACACGTTCAGCGACAACACAGCGACAAGGAACTGGCAGGCCGGGTTCAACCTGAGTGAATCGAACAACAACCGGTTCACCAACACCACGGCAAACAACAACGAACAAGACGGCATCCGGATTTACAACTCGAATAACGAGACGTTCACGAATACAACAGTAAACAACAACGGCTGGAACGGAGTGAACCTGAGTATCGTGCGTGACAGCCTGTTCACAAACACAACGGCGAGTTACAACGGTCTCGTCGGAGTCCTGGTTACCGACTCGAAAAACATCACGTTGAACGGCGGTTCGGTAATCAATAACACGAATGAAGGGATCCTCCTATCGAACACGACGTTCAGCCAGTTGAACAACCTCAACGTGAGCCTGAACCGGAACGACGGCATCTGGCTCATTAACTCCTCTAATAACAATCTGACGAAAAATATCCTGACTGGAAACCAAAAGAATGGAATATCCCTGTCTGGATCATTGAACAACACGCTGTACAACAACACCGCTGTACAGAACAAACAGAATGGTATTGCCCTGGACCTCGGCAGCAACAGCAACAACGTGAGCGGGAACAACGCAAGTTACAACAACTTGAATGGTATCTACCTGAACGGGTCGACGCTGAACAACGTCAACCTGAACGATGCCAATTCGAACGGTTACAACGGTATCAGCCTGAACAACTCGTACCAGAATAATATCACCAGCAACAACGCGATAAATAACACGTTCAACGGCATCCAGCTGACAAATTCGAGCAATAACCTGGTCTACAACAACACCGCAGTGCAGAACAAACAGAATGGTATTGCCCTGGACCTTGGTAGCAACAGCAACAATGTAACAGGGAACAATGCGACATTCAACAACTGGAATGGCATTGCGGTAAATGCATCAGACAGGAACAACCTGACGGGCAATAACGCGAGTTACAATGCATTGAGTGGCATCAACCTGACGAACTCGAACTGGAACACCTTGTACAACAACACGGCGAACAGCAACAGCCAGGACGGGATAGTACTGACGAATTCATCCAACAACACACTGTACCAGAACATCGCCCGGTACAACCAGCAGGACGGGATCCTCGTCAACCTGTCAAGCGAAGGGAACAACCTCACCGAAAACAAAGTGTGCGGGAACCTGTGGAACGGTATAGCCTTGAATGGATCAAGCTGGAACGACCTTGTGAACAATGAAGTGTGCGACAATGGTCAGAACGGTATCCAGCTGACTGGTGCAGATCACAACAACCTCACGGGCAACGTTGTCTACAACAACACCTTAAATGGCATCAGCCTGACCGCTTCTAACTGGAACAACCTATCAGGGAATCTTGTCACCAACAACACGCAAAACGGCATATCCCTGTCTGGATCATTGAACAACACGCTGTACAACAACACCGCTGTACAGAACAAACAGAACGGTATTGCCTTGGACCTCGGCAGCAACAGCAACAACGTGAGCGGGAACAACGCAAGTTACAACAACTGGAATGGTATCTACCTGAACGGGTCGACGCTGAACAACTTCACCCTGAACGAAGCGAATTCGAACGGTTACAATGGTATCCACCTGAACAACTCGTACCAGAATAATATCACCAGCAACAACGCGATAAATAACACGTTCAACGGCATCCAGTTGACGAATTCGAGCAATAACCTGGTCTACAACAACACCGCAGTTCAGAACAAACAGAACGGTATTGCCCTGGACCTTGGAAGCAACAGCAACAACGTGAGCGGGAACACCGCGAGTTTCAACAACTGGAATGGTATCTACCTGAACGGGTCGACGCTGAATAACGTCACCCTGAACGATGCCAATTCGAACGGTTACAATGGTATCCACCTGAATAACTCGTTCCAGAACAATGTCACCAGTAACAACGCGATAAATAACACTTTCAACGGCATCCAGCTGACGAATTCGAGCAATAACCTGGTCCATAACAACACCGCAGTGCAGAACAAACAGAACGGTATTGCCCTGGACCTTGGCAGCAACAGCAACAACGTGACCGGGAACAACGCGATAAATAACACGTTCAACGGCATCCAGCTGACGAATTCGAGCAATAACCTGGTCTATAACAACACCGCAGTGCAGAACAAACAGAACGGTATCTCGCTGGACCTCGGCAGCAACAGCAACAACGTTAGCGGGAACAATGCAACGTTCAACAGCTGGAATGGTATTGCGTTAAATGCATCAGACAGAAACGACCTGACGAGCAATAACGCGAGTTACAATGCATTCAGCGGCATCAACCTAACGAACTCGAACTTGAACACCCTGTACAACAACACGGCGAACAGCAACAGCCAGGACGGGATAGTACTGACGAATTCATCCAACAGCACGCTGTACCAGAACATCGCCCGGTACAACCAGCAGGACGGGATCCTCGTCAACCTGTCAAGCAACGGGAACAACCTTACCGAAAACAAGGTGTGCGGAAACCTGTGGAACGGTATTGAAGTCAACGGGTCTGACTGGAATGACCTGGTTAACAATGAAGTGTGCGACAATGGCCGGAACGGTATCCAGCTGACTGGTGCAGATTATAACAACCTCACGGGCAACGTTGTCTACAACAACACCTTAAATGGCATCAGCCTGTCCGGCTCGAACTGGAACAACCTCTCCGGCAACCTTGTCACCAACAACACGCAAAACGGCATATCCCTGTCTGGATCATTGAACAACACCCTGTACAACAACACCGCTGTAGCGAACAAACAGAACGGTATATCGCTGGACCTCGGCAGCAATGGCAATGACCTGGTATTAAACAATGCCAGCAACAATGCCTGGAACGGTATCGCCGTTAACGGGTCCAACTGGAATAACCTGTCAATTAACCAGGCGAATGATAACCCGTTCAGCGGCATCAACCTAACGAACTCGAACTGGAACACCCTGTACAACAACACGGCGAACAGTAACAGCCAGAACGGGATAGTACTGACGAATTCATCCAACAGCACGGTATACCTGAATACCGCCCGGTACAACCAGCAGGACGGGATCCTCGTCAACCTGTCAAGCAACGGGAACAACCTTACCGAAAACAAGGTCTGCGGAAACCTGTGGAACGGTATTGAAGTCAACGGGTCTGACTGGAATGACCTTGTGAACAACGAAGCGTGTGACAACGGCCGGAACGGCATCCAGCTGACCGGTGCAGATCACAACAACCTGACCCGCAACGTTGTCTACAACAATACCTTAAATGGCATCAGCCTGTCCGGATCTAACTGGAACACCCTGTTCAACAACACTGCCCGTGACAATCTCGGAAACGGTATCTCGCTCACCGACTCCCACGACCTGAACATTACAAGAAACACCGTGTTCAACAATACTCTGAACGGTATCCTGCTGACGAATATAATCAGCACCAATCTGACTGGCAATAACGCGAGTTACAACCAATTAGATGGGATCTATCTCGTAAACTCGGAACACAATAACCTTTCCAGTAACACCGCAACCGGGAACACGTTAAGCGGCCTCAACCTGACCGGTTCGAGCTGGAACACCCTGTTCAACAACACTGCCCGTGACAATCTCGGAAACGGTATCTCGCTCACCGACTCCCACGACCTGAACCTTACAAGTAATATCGCGTTCAACAACACGCTGAACGGCATCCTGCTTACAAACGTGACAGGGTCCAACCTTACCAGGAACAACGCGAGTTACAACGGGTTCAGCGGCATCGGCCTCGTTAATTCAGACCGGAACAACCTGATCAACACTATAGCAAACAACAACACACAGAATGGAATCTCGCTTACCAACTCGTCCAATAATGTAGTGTTCAACAACACTGCCCGGTACAATCACCAGGACGGAATCCTGCTGAACAGTTCAGATCACAATAACCTGGAAGGGAACGTGGCCTATAACAACCTGTTAAGTGGCATTAACCTAACCAGTTCGAGCTGGAACACCCTGTTCAACAACACGGCGAACAACAACCTGGGCAACGGTATCTCGCTCAATAACTCGTCCAATAATTCCGTGTTAAATAACAGTGCCCAGTTCAACCACCAGAATGGGATATTCCTGAACCAGTCGAGCGATGGGAACAACATCACCGAAAACAGGGTGTGTGGTAACTGGTGGAATGGTATTGCAATCAATGGTTCAGACTGGAACGATTTAGTAAACAACACGGTATGCGAAAACCGACAGAACGGCATCCAGCTTACCAACTCTAACAATACCCTCCTGGACCACAACACGGTACGCGATAACCTTGGCAGCGGGATTACGCTGAATTCATCATACTTCAATACGATTGCCAATAACACGGTCGTGAACAGTGGTCAATACGGCATCTACTACAACGGGTCCGGAAATAATCTGGTTTACAATAACTGGTTCAACAACAATGCGAATGTCAAACTTGACGGTTCGAACCTTGGAAACCGCTGGAATATTTCGAAGTCCGATCCATACACGAACATCTATGGAGGCCCATACCTCGGTGGCAATTACTGGGCACAGCCCAACGGGCAGGGATGGTCACAAATAACAGCGAACCGGAGCGATGGATTTACGGAATTCCCCTTCCGTATTGACCAGGACAATATTGATGAGTTACCACTAACGAACTACACTCCAAAACCCCCTGTACCGCCAAATCCTCCAAAACCCCCTGTACCGCCAAATCCTCTAATCCCATATCCGGGTTACATAAGCCCCTTCCCACCGTTCCCTGATAATGAGATCTGGGATAGTAAATACATCAGCGACACGGTACCGGGCTATATGGAACCATGTGAATCGAGAAATGTATCGATTACGTTTGAGAACAACGGAACTGCGTCCTGGACCCGCCTGAAAGGGGTGGTATTAATACCACAATCCAATTGTGGTTTTACAATCATCCCCCAACATGTACAGCTTGAGCCCGGTGTGGAGATTTTCCATGGGGACCAGTATACCTTCAACTTCACGATTATCGCCCCCTGCTCAAATACGACATGCAACCTGACCGCCCGCATGAGCAGGTACGCAACCGAAAAATCCAGGGGAATCGTATTCGGGGATACGTACTGGGAAATCATTCAGGTATCCGATCAGATGAAACAGGCAGTTAAAGTCCTGCCTGTCAACACACTAAAAGGAAGTAATTCATTTGTATCGCTTAAAGGGAGTTTCAAAAACACAACATTGCTTCCCGTCACATCGCAGCGGTTCGTTACACTGCCGGCCAGGAATGAATCCATCTATCTCCGGAATGGTGCCTTGGGTATGAATACTGCCGGAATAAGTGATTTCAACGGGCCCCACAGCATGGCCCCGTTTTCAACGGGCGTGCTGAATACTGCAGAATCCCGGTTCCTGACCAATCCAAAAAGCCAGGGGATCACGATTTTTTCACTGGTTGGTAATGTTTCAACCGATTCTGCCAGAAAAGGTTTAAAACCTGCTATTTTGGGTAATTACAATACGATTGTAGCGAACAGGACCTATGTGTCCACAAAACAAATTGCGGGCTAAAGGGATTACCCGTCAATTATCACCCCATCTTTAACATAACTTTTTTAATAACCCTGAAAATCCGGGATTTTCCCGGAAAACCATAAAAATTCCCCGATCCCTCCATAAAACCCTGAGAGAAGAGGAACTCAATATCCATGCATTTAACAGGGACTACGTCGAGTCTTCATATTGGTGCTCTTTCATGCTCGAAATATGCCGGATTCCTGCAAGGTGGCAGGGATATACTCTGTCTGGGGTATTATTCCTGCTCCTTGGAATCATCTGCCTTGCCCTGACCCAGCAGGTTATGAGCGTTCTTCTCATTCTTTTTAGTGTCATTGCTCTGCTTCTTGGGATTCTCCTGATTGTGGCAGGGGTGTTTGTAGCAGGATTACGGTTTCAATGGGTCCCCCTTTTATTTTTAGGAGGAATCCTCATAGTTATCGGGTTGGCCTCGATCTATTACCCTGACATTGTTACGGCTCTCGCGATCTATCTCATCGCCGGAATAGCCCTCCTGGTGGGATTACTGATGGTGATTTACGGGACAATCTCGTTTTTAGAAACAAAAACACGGGTCCTCATAGTTCTTCTTGGTTTTATCCCACTTGTTATCGCTGTTTATTTGATTCTGTACCCGACGATTGCTGCAGTGTTATTGTTGAGACTCTGGGGAGTTTTCGCCTGTATCCTTGGTGTTGCGTTACTAGTTCAGGGACTTATTCTGAGGAAAATAAATTACGAATTCGGCTGCAATGAAGCAGATACCTGACCTTTTCATTTGGTATCTGAATTTATTTTCCCCATCTAATCTTCCAGGTATCCGGATTGAATTTCTATAACCTCAGTGCTGTCTTTTGCTGCAGCGTATAACCGGAGCGGTTCTTCATTTACCTCGAGAAATCGCATTCCCCATCCGAAACAACCGAGTAACCCTTTTGCCTGCCCGGGCTCGCCGAGAATCACCAGGGTGGCTGCAAATGCCTCCACGGAATTCAGTCTCCATGGCCGTCCGAAATTAACCGGGTTTGCCGCCAACAGGAAAGGAAGTGCTCTTTTCAGCCGCCAGCCTGATACCGCGCCGGTGTCAAGCACCTCCCAGGAACAATCAAGGGCTGTGACCGAATGTACCGGGGAATCCGCAGGTGAGAGTGCCTGTTCCGCTGTCGGGTCAAGAAGAAGTGTATTTTTTGGTATCTGTGATATTTTGTTGAATAATGTTACCATGCCCCGCCGCTCAAGTTTTTTGACCGTGCATTTTCTCGGGTCACAGCTGTTGTCCCGGTAGGCATAGAGAGGAATCATCTATGTTTTGTGAGAGTCTACATTCTATCAATGTATGTGTTGATGTGCCCCTGCATAACGGCTCCTTCATTACGGGTAAAGGGGATCACCAGCGAGGCAGACCTCTACCTTTTCAGCCGCGCAAGGGCAAGATGTGAGCATTTTGGGATAGATGTGGTTAACCTCCCCTGCCCTGAAACATTGTATCTCGGGCGGGACCGGTTGCCCGGGACATTTCTTGAACGGCTGAATACACCCGGGTTCTTCGATCTCATCGCAAAACTCGAAACCGAAGTCCGCGACATGATCCGGACCAGGGGGCCACCTCTTTGTATCGTTGGTGTCAATTCATCCCCCACCTGTGGTACCACTTCAACTCACTACGGCAGTGTTGATGGTTCCCCTACAAAGAGATCGGGCAGAGGTGTATTTCTTGACCGGTTTCCGGAAATAAAGGTAATCGATGTCTCGGAATTCGCCAGGTATAACGTTTACCTAGCAGCCCCCCTCTTCTCAGAAGCGGAAAAAGCGTTCAATCTGGTGATATCCGACCTCCTCACCAGCCATTTTTTCCAGGTCTATCTCCCCCAGGACGTGGGCGATGATAACCATTACAGGGACGGGGAGGAACATAAACACATATTTGACAGTCATATCAAAGCACTCGATTCAACCGATATCCTCGTTGCAGTTATTGATGGTGCAGATGCAGACTCGGGGACATCCTGGGAGATGGGGTATGCATACCGGCTGGGAATTCCGGTCTATGCAGTGCGGACAGATTTTCGTATTGCCGGCCACCACGAGCTTGTGAACCTGATGCTTGAACAGTCCTCAATCGTGGTCAGGAACCCATCAGACCTGCCAGCTGCGATGAAGTCCCCGCGTTGCTGAACTGACATACGATGCCCTGCCTGGCAATTATCCCATTTCTCTTATTTTGTGGCTGACAGGTAGAAGCACCTGTCCTGTTTGTTAAGCGGACTCCTTGGATAAAACCTATCTCCATAAGAACCGTACGTTGTAAGCAATGTCTAACCTGAATGTGGCGGTTATCGGGTCACCTGACTATTCAAAAGAACTCGGAAAGATCGGGACTATCAGCGATATCACGTTTTTTAACCTGAAAAAGGAAGAGGTCACGGTCACCATTCTTGAACCAAGCAGGTACCCTGAGAAACTGTCTTCGTTGTTTTATGCCATCTCGATGGCACAAAAGGCGGTCCTGGTGGTGGATGAGATCAACTCCCAGTTCGGGGAATCTGTCCTCATGCTCAATTGTGCCGGGCTCTCCAATGGGATCCTGATATTGCGGAACTACATCACCCCGGAGCAGGTCGCTCCCCTGATTAAAGACACCGTTGTCGGGGGCTATGAACTCTTCGAGGATGACCGTATGCGACTCCGTGAGTACCTTCTCGATGAAGCAGCAAAGATCGAGGAGAAACCCCCTACTGCAACATCACCCCCGGGTGCGATGCCCGTTGATCACTCGTTCCCGGTAAAAGGGATCGGGACGGTCGCACTCGGGTGTGTTGTAAACGGGGTTATCAGGCGTCATGATAACCTCCATGTGCTCCCAACAAAGCACATGGCACTCGTCCGTTCAATTCAGAAGCACGATGCCGATGCTGACATCGCATACCCGGGAGACCGCATTGGGTTCGCACTGAAAGGCGTGGAAGCAGAAGACCTTGAACGCGGTTATGTCCTGTCGAAGGACCCAGCCCTGGTATCCTCTTCAACAATCCACGGCCGTGCGGAACTGATAAAATACTGGCCTGCAGCGTTAAAAGAGGGGATGGTCCTTTATATCGGGCAATGGATGCAGTTCCTGCCCTCCAGGGTCGCCTATGTCAATAATGCCGGTGACTGGCACCGCCCTGAGCTGACCTTAAAGACCGAAAAAGAACTGGTGTATCCCCCCGGAGCCCGTGCGGTCCTCCACTATCTTGAGGGTGGAAAATTACGGGTCGTCGGGACAATCATTGTCGAATAAACTGCAGAAAGCGGGAATCTACCGCCATATCCTTTTTCCTCGATGAATGGAACTATGTAATTTGCTGTTCCTCCCAATGAATTTAAACGTAATACCTTCTCAATCATACACTGGTGATCAAAAAATGCTTGAAGGATTGATACCCTGGATTGTCGGGGGAATAATAGTCCTTGTCCTCGTGGTCCTGGTCCTCTACTTTGTAGGGATCTATAACCGCCTGTACACTCTTAAAAATTCATCAGAGGCGACCTTAGGTCAGATAAGGGTAGCGATGAAGAAACGGCTCGACATGATCGACCAGCTCCTCGGGGCCGTTAAAAGTTATGCAAAGTTCGAACAGGAGACACTGACGAAAGTAACTGCCATGAGGGCCAGCGTGGGTACCGCCGGCCCCGGGGACCTGAATAAGATCGAGCAGGAATCCCGGTCCCTTTTAGGAAGGCTCATTGCTGTCGCCGAGAATTACCCTGACTTAAAAACCAGTACAACGGTACTGAACCTGCAGGAAGCGATCAAAAGCATTGAAGATGAGATCGCCCGCCAGCGGTATACTTACAACAACATCTCCCAGCAGTTCAATATCCTGTGTGATACGATACCGTCAAGCTTCGTTGCACGGATGATCAGTATGAAAAAACTGGACTACCTGCAGTTTGAAGAACAGATCAATACGCCCCCGAAGATCGAGTTCTAAGGTTGAAGACACATGAGCGAGCTGAAGCAGATCGTATCCCTCGTCATTATCTCGTTACTGGTAGCAGCAGGGTTGATCCTCGTTGCTGGTGCGCTACCGGGGCTGATTGAGGGTGACCTTGTGGTCGGCCACTACGATGCAGTTCTGCACGAAAACGGCACCCTGGAAGAGCATTACGATTATATTGCAAAAAACAGCGGTCAATACCGGATGCTGTACCGGTTCTGGGAGGCACCTCTCCTGACAATTCCGTCAGATAAACCGTATATTGAATTTGTGAGCCTGACAAATCCCCCTGGGACTACCGGGTATGTGAAGGATGCCGGTTCCAATGTGATAATTGTCGGAAACGGTGGGGACACGGCACAGAAGGGAAAGATCCAGCAACTCGCTGTACTCAATGAGATGGGGGCATTCCAGCCATCCTATTTCAACGCGGGGACCTACACACTCGAAACAGTCGTAGTAGTGCATCCACCGCTGGAATATGATGGATCTGATGCACACCTGAACCTCAAGCTGGTCGACCAGCACATCCCTTACCGGGACATTAAGATTGTTATTCCCGCCCGCTACGTGAAGGAAGTATACCCCCACCCGGCACACCTGAAGGTGGAGAAAAGCGGGGACCAGATCCTGGTAATCGGGTCTGCGGCAGCTGACGAGACTGTTGGCATTGAACTCCTCCTCTCGAACGACGCAGTCCAGGCGATGGATGGTTTCCCGGTATATGTAGAGGACGTTGCAGGGAAGACGCGTGCTGCAAATCCATGGTACAACAGTATCCCCTACCCGCTTGCCGAAGTGCTCCGGGCCCTCGGGATCGCTGCACTGGTGCTCACACCGTTTGTTTTTATCGGGATATTCTACCGGTACGGGAGAGAGAAACCATTTACTGTTCCAAAATACCTGAGTTTCGTACCCGACCCGGCAAAAAAACCGTGGATTGTGAACCTCCTGTTCAAGGGGGATGCGATGACATTTGATGAGGACGGTTACTACGCCACCCTGATAGACCTTCATCGCAGGGGTATTATCCGGATTACCGAGAAGGAAGGTGACAAGGGGGTTACCATCGCTCTGCTCGGAAAGGTACCAGATGATGTCTATGAACAGCGGGTTCTTGGATTTTTACAGGATATTGCCAAAGACGGGATTGTGGATACGGGGGTCATCCAGGAGCTGGCCAAACAGGCAAAGTCCAGCACAGGCTCCCAGTCAAAGATCCTGCAATACCAGCGGGAATTATCTGATGTGACGAAGCGTGTCGACCCGAAACTGATAAACGAATATATCGTCGACGGCCGCGATCACATTATTCCCGTTGCATTAGTTGGGGCGGGATTCCTCGCAATCTCGGTCCTTCTCCTCATTATATCCCCGGTGCTCATCCCTATCCTGGTCCCTGCAGCATTCCTCTGGGGCGGGGTGGTTGTTCTTGCAGGAATTGCGTTTGCCTATCCGTCAACGCTGTTCGGGCACTGGAAAGACGACAAGTATAAAGAAAAGCTGGAGTGGGACGCATTTGCGTATTTCCTGTCTGACCTCGCATTGATCAAACAGTATTCTCCGTCCGATATCTCCCAGTGGGGGGACTGGCTGGTATACGGGACTGCACTCGGGGTCGGGAAGCACGTTGAAACGGCAATGAAAGAGTTGAATGTCCATATCCCGGAAGCCGGAGTGCCGCTAGGACTGATGCACGGGGCGTTTATCCCCATCATGGCATTCTCTCCCCCATCGCAGGGTGGCAG
>Ga0194039_1000421_pt1 | contig 25891 bp, 27 predicted proteins | sample JunL228m_MetaG_FD_148679 | JGI IMG/M metagenome (GOLD analysis project Ga0194039, IMG submission 148679) | Anoxic zone freshwater microbial communities from boreal shield lake in IISD Experimental Lakes Area, Ontario, Canada - Jun2016-L227-8m | ecosystem: Environmental > Aquatic > Freshwater >... | reverse complement strand
CCACCCGGGATCCGGCGGGCAGGGTCTGCCCGGGGATGAGGAGTTTCAGCGCCATCTCGGCCAGCCCAGCCGTTCCGCCGGCCGCCGTCGAGGGTGCGACTACGACCACCGGCCCGTCCCCCGGCGGCACCGCCAGCTCGGCCTCGGTCGGTTCGAAGTGCAGTGGGCCGACGACGACGGCCTCAGCCGGCCAGTCCGGGCGGGGCACCTCCAGGGCGGGGAGGGTGGCGATGAGCCGGCGCAGCGGACCGGGATCGACACCGGGCAGCCCGATCTCGCGGCGGGCCCGGACACGCTGGCGCCCCCCGGCCCGCACCGACCGCGCGGTCAACGCCCGCATCGTTGCGTCGCGCAACCGACCCCGAACCCCGGCGCCCGGGGCCAGTCCAGTGCCGATCGGCGGCAGGCCCTTCGATGGCAGATAGAGCGGGTGCGGGCTGAGTTCAATCCACGGGGTGCCGGCAAGTTCGGCCGCCATCCCGCCACACACGGTGATCACATCGGAGACCACCAGATCGGGCCGAATATTGCGCAACACGGGCAGGTTCAGCACCGCCATGCGCGCGGCCCGGTGGTGCAGTTTGGCGCCCGCGTCGGTGTCATCGTCGGACTCGTCGGGGTCTAGACCGAGCAGTTCGACCGCGTCCAAGCCGGCACGCCGGGCGGTGTCGAGCCATCCAGTCCCGGTCAAGAGCACCGGGTCGTCACCGGCCGCGGCAAGCCGCAGACACAGCGCGATCGCGGGGAAGGCATGGCCTGCTTCCGGTCCGGCGACCACAGCGACCCGCATTCGCCCCACCATGCCACAGCACGTCAGTCCAGCAACGCTCTAGTCTGACGGGTATGACCGAGCAGACCACGAATGTCAGCGCTGGCGTCGACAATGCGCACACCGTCGAGATCTTCCTGACCGCTCTGGAGGACCAGGACATCGTCGGTGCGGGTGCGGTACTCGACGAGAACCTCGTTTATCAGAACGTCGGGTTCCCCACCATCCGCGGACGGGCGCGCACCATGAAACTCTTTCGCGGTATGGAGGGCCGGGCTGGCTTCGAGGTGAAGATCCACCGCATCGCGGTCAACGGCTCATCGGTGCTGACCGAACGCACCGACGTCTTGGTGTTCGGCCCGGTGCGACTGCAGTTCTGGGTGTGCGGGGTGTTCGAGGTCCACAATGGTCGGATCACGCTATGGCGGGATTATTTCGATATGTTCGATTTCACCAAGGCCATCGCACGCGGACTGCTCGGCGCCGTCGTACCGGCGCTGCGGCCCCGGTTTGATTAACCCGAATCGAAATCAAGCCCGGCGAGCCTGACCAAGTTCCTCAAAGGCCTGCGCCCAGCCGATAAGACGGTCGGTGGCATCAGTGAGTTCATGCCGGTAGCGCTGCTGGAACACGCCGGTGGTCGTCGGATCGGAGTTCACCGATGACACCAGATGCGCTGCGGCAGTGACCATCTCGTTGTACTGACGCACACCGCTATTTAGTTGGGCGGTTAACGCGTTGATCGTTGGCGTCAGATACTCCCGCGCGTGCGGGTTATCGCCGCCCGCGCGTTCCATCGACACCACCTCGGCTGCTGTCGCCGACATGGCTGCCGCAGATCGACCAGCTGCGGCAGTGAGTTCGCGGATCTCGTTGGACGGCAACATATTTCCGCGCTCCATCACACCCAGCAGGGAGTGCAGCCCACGCTCAGAAGCCCCCAGCGCCGAGATGGCCGACCGGGCAGATGACCCGAACGGCGGCAGCCGACGCGCACTGGCCGCACGAAGCGGCGGCAACGTTTCACCCCGTAGCCACCGGTAGCGCAACAGCAGCAATGTCGCGGGTGCGGCCGCGCCGGCGGCGATCAGCCCAGTGATCAGCAGGCCCCATACCGGCGTGCTCCACGCGGCGAGTAGACCGGTCACCAAGACCCAGAAGGCCGAGGCGATACCGAAGAACAGTCCCAACCGCAGTGCCCAGCGCCGCTTGCGCAGCAGGCGGGCCCGAGGGTCGGCGGCGGCGCTGAGTTTCTGCGCCGCCACGTCGGCGTACTCGGCGGCGGCATCGATCCCCCGCTGCAGCGTGGAGCGCAACTGCCGCGACGCCGATCCCCGATGCCCGGATTTCACCGCCATCGAGAGCCCGCCTCCTTAGGACGACGCCTACTGGCCGAGCGGTTGCTCGGGCTCAGCCGTGCTGGCCGGGGTTGCCGGCGTCTGGGTGGCGGCGCCGCCGGATGGCAGCGCGTCACCGCGCATCGAGGCCCGGATCTGCTCAAGCCGGGAGTGTCCGGCCATCTGCACGCTGGCCTGCTGGACCTCCATCATCCGGCCCTGAACCGAGTTCTGCGCAAGCTCCGCCGACCCCATGGCGTTGGCGTAGCGGCGCTCGATCTTCTCGCGGACCTCATCGAGGCTGGGGGTGCTGCCGGGTGCTGCGATCTCGCTCATCGACCGTAGTGAGGCGCTGACCTGTTCCTGCATCTTTGCCTGCTCCAGCTGGCTGAGCAGCTTGGTGCGTTCGGCGATCTTCTGCTGGAGCACCATGGCGTTCTGTTCGACGGCCTTCTTGGCCTGCATCGCGGCCTGCAGTGCTTGGTCGTGCAGGGTCTTGAGATCCTCAACGCTCTGCTCGGCGGTGACCAGCTGCGCGGCGAACGCCTCGGCGGCGTTGGTGTACTCGGTGGCCTTGGCCGCGTCGCCGGCAGCGGTGGCCTGGTCTGCCAGTGTCAGCGCCTGGCGCACGTTGGCCTGGAGCTTCTCGATATCGGCGAGCTGACGGTTGAGCCGCATCTCAAGTTGCCGCTGATTGCCGATGACCTGGGCAGCCTGCTGGGTCAGCCCCTGGTGCTGCCGTTGAGCATCCTCAATCGCCTGCTGGATCTGCACCTTTGGGTCGGCGTACTCGTCGACCTTGGAGCCGAACAGCGCCATCAGGTACTTCCACGCTTTGACGAACGGATTGGCCATGTGTGTTGCCCCGCCTTCGAGTGAGTGCCGCTTTATCAGAGTCGACGCCCAATTTATCGGTTCGGACGCCCTACCCACACCCCGGTTCCAAACTCCGTCACCGAAATCTGGCAAATCAGCGGATTCAGGCGACCGCCCTGGCTGCCGGATGGCCGATGACGACCGTGGACGGGGCGGCAACCGCGAGGACCGCGCCGCGTTCGACCGCTTCCTGGCAGGCCATCTCCGTGCCGGCATCACACAGCACCCGCGACAGCGGGAGGTCCAGGGCCGCACAGATAGCGCTCAGCAATTCGCTGGAGGCCTCCTTGCGGCCCCGCTCCACCTCGGAAAGGTAGCCCAGGCTCACCCGGGCCGAATCAGAAACCTCGCGCAAGGTGCGCCCCTGTGACGTGCGAGCACGCCGCAATACATCACCGATCACTTCTCGCAGCACTACAGCCGCCATGGCGCATCCTCCTTGAGTCGTCGCATTACCTACTGCAACGCCCGAGTTCCCCGCCAGGTTCCCGACGGATAGCTCAGGGCTCGGGGTGCGTCGGACTGAACGCCGAGACCAGATAGTCGACTCCGGTCACCACCGTCAGCACGATCGCGGCACCCAAAACCCACCAGGCCACCGTCAACCACGGCCCTGACCAGCTGTTGAGGGGAAGAATGAACAAACCGATGGCTATGGACTGGACGAGCGTTTTGAGCTTGCCGCCCCGACTTGCCGGGATCACTCCTCGGCTGAGCACCGCGAACCGCAGCACTGTGATCCCTATCTCACGCACCAGAATCACCACCGTCACCCACCAGGGAAGATCACCGAGCATCGACAAGCCGAGCAGAGCGGCACCGATCAGCATCTTGTCCGCGATGGGATCGGCAAGCTTGCCGAACTCGGTTTCCAGGCCATAGCTACGCGCCAGCGCACCGTCGAGCCGGTCGGTCAGCACGGCCACCGCGAAGATGACGAAGGCGGCGATCCGGCTTGACGTCTGATGCCCGTTGCCGGCAAACAGGAACAGTAAAAAGATCGGGACCAGAACCAGCCGCACCGCGGTCAGCAGGTTGGCGACATTGGCAACCCGGGCACCCTGGGCAGCCGGCGGAGTTGTGGGTTGGCCCGACACGACCATCAGAATATCGGTACGAGCTCCCGCAACCCGCGACCGATATGGTTGCGCCGTGCTCGACTCCTCGCCCGGGACCCCGTCGGCGGCCGGACACCGCCACGATGTCGTCATCCGGCGCGCCCGTACCTCCGACGTGCCCGAGATCAAACGGCTGGTCGATATCTACGCGGGGAAGATCCTGCTGGAGAAGAACCTCGTCACGCTGTATGAGTCGGTTCAGGAGTTCTGGGTGGCAGAAGCCGCCGGTCAGATGCTCGGCTGCGGGGCACTGCACGTGTTGTGGGCCGACCTCGGCGAGGTGCGCACCGTGGCCGTGGACCCGAGCGTGAAAGGCCAGGGCATCGGATACGCGATCGTGGACCGGCTCCTGGCCGTGGCGCGCGAACTCCAACTGCGGCGGTTATTCGTTTTGACCTTCGAGACCGGGTTCTTCGGTCGACACGGATTCACCGAGATCGAGGGCACCCCGGTCGACGCAGCGGTGTACGAGGAGATGCGCCGCTCCTACGACGTGGGCGTGGCAGAGTTCCTCGACCTGAGCTACGTCAAACCGAACATCCTGGGTAACACCAGGATGCTGCTGGTGTTGTGACTCAGAAGTCCTCGGGCACTCCGTCGTCGTCCTCGTAGTCGTCGCTGCTGTCGTCGTCGCCCGCACCGTCACCGCGGATCGCTCCCAGCGTCGCCGCCAGTTCGTCGGGCTTGATCAGGACCTCGCGGGCCTTGGAACCCTCGGAAGGTCCGACGATGCCCTGGTTCTCCATCAGGTCCATCAAGCGGCCCGCCTTGGCGAAACCGACCCGCAGCTTGCGCTGCAGCATCGAGGTCGACCCGAACTGACTGGACACGACCAGTCCGACGGCCTGCAGCAGCAGGTCCATATCGCCGCCGATGTCCGGGTCCACGTCAGCGCGCTCACCACCGGGCTTGGCCGCGGTGACGCCCTCGGTGTACTCAGGTTCAGCCTGCTCCTTGCATGCCTGCACCACGGCGTAGATCTCTTCGTCGCTGATGTAGGCACCCTGCAGCCGGATCGTTTTGTTCGAGCCCATCGGTAGGAAGAGCGCGTCGCCCATACCGATCAGCTTCTCCGCGCCCGGCTGATCCAGGATCACCCGGCTGTCGGTCAACGACGACGTGGCGAACGACAATCGGGACGGCACGTTGGTCTTGATCAGACCGGTGACGACATCCACCGACGGCCGCTGGGTGGCCAGCACCAGATGAATGCCGGCGGCGCGCGCCTTCTGGGTGATCCGAACGATCGCATCCTCCACATCGCGCGGCGCAGTCATCATCAGGTCGGCCAACTCGTCGACGATCGCGACGATGTACGGGTAGGGCTTGTACACCCGCTGGCTGCCCAGCGGAGTGGTGATCTCCCCGGAGCGCACTTTGGAATTGAAGTCGTCAATATGACGCACCCGAGAGGCCTGCATATCCTGATAGCGCTGTTCCATCTCCTCCACGAGCCAGGTCAGTGCGGCGGCCGCCTTCTTCGGCTGGGTGATGATCGGGGTGATCAGATGCGGAATGCCTTCATACGGCGTCAGTTCCACCATCTTGGGGTCGATGAGGATCATCCGCACTTCCTCGGGTGTGGCGCGGGCCAGCAGCGAGATCAGCATGGAGTTGACGAAGCTGGACTTGCCCGAACCGGTGGAGCCGGCCACCAGAAGATGCGGCATCTTGGCCAGGTTGGCTGAGATGAAATCGCCCTCGATATTTTTGCCCAAACCGATGACCAACGGGTGGTGGTCTCGCCGCGTCGAGGCGGCGTTGAGCACATCGGCAAGTCGGACCATTTCGCGATCGGTGTTGGGCACCTCGATACCCACCGCGGACTTGCCCGGAATGGGCGCCAGCATCCGCACACTTTCGGTGGCCACCGCGTAGGCGATGTTGCGTTGCAGCGCAGTGATTTTCTCGACCTTGACTCCGGGACCGAGTTCCACCTCATAGCGGGTGACGGTCGGCCCACGGGTGCATCCGGTGACCGTGGCATCCACCTTGAACTGCTGTAGGACTGAGGTGATGGAGTCCACCATCTGATCGTTGGCCGAACTGCGCCGCTTGGGCGGGTCACCGGCGATCAGCAGATCCAGCGGCGGCAGCGAATAGGGACCGTCCACCGTCCGGTCGACCGACGTGGTTTCCTGCTTGGGTCGAGCGATCTTCTTGCGGCGAGGTTTGATCGGCTCAGTGAGGTTGGCCGCACCCGGCACCGGTTCGTCGAGTGGATAATTGTCGTAGGGCGTGCCGACCGGGCCTGCCCCACCCGGCAGGTCGTCAGCGCTGTAGGCACGCGGGTCGTCGTAGTAACCATCCGAGGGGTCCTCGGCCGCATCCTGAGTGAAAACGGATCGGACCGGCGCAACGCCGTCGTCGTACTCGTCTTGGTAATCGTCTTGGTAATCGTCATCGCCGTAGCGGGCACGAGCGGCGAACATGGCGTAGAGCGTCTCGGGAACCTCACGGATGGTGGTGCCGGTGATCAGCAGCACGCCGAATGCCGCCGCACCGATCAGCAGCGGCGTGGCGATCCACCCCGTCAGCCCGTCAGACAGTGGTCCGCCCATGGCGAATCCGATGAAACCGCCCGCGCGTTGGCGGGCAGCCGGGTCGGCGGGAGCACCCGACCACAGGTGCCACAGGCCCAGTACGGGCAGGCCGATCATCGCCGAACCCAACACCAGTCGTGGGCGGATCTCCGGGTCCGGTTCGGTGCGCATCAGCACCACCGCGACGGCGACGATCAGTATCGGCAGCAGGGTCACCGCGGCACCGATGAATGTCCTCAAGCCCGAGTCGATCCACCCGCCCACCGGCCGGGCAGCGTCAAACCAGGACGCCGCGGCGATGATCACGGCCAGCGCCAGCAACCCCAGGGCGATTCCGTCACGACGGTGCCCGGGCTCGATTTCGCGGGCCCGCCCGACCGAGCGAGCCGTCGATCCGGCGCCCCGGGCCATCATGAACCAGGTGGCACGGGCGGCCCGGCCCCCAGCCGCCGACGCGACGGCGAAGTTCGACGGGCCTTTCTTGACCGGGCCCTTTCTGGCGGGTGATGTGCGGCCTGCCGGAGCCGGCTTCGCCGGTTTGGATTTGCCCTTTGAACTGGTCGTTCGCACGCCAGAGCGAGCGGCCGTCTTATTTGCCATGCGGGAAGATTAGTCCCTAGAGTCCCATCTGCACCATAGGCAACACGGGTCACACGGCGCGCCGTTGCCAGACCGCAATCAATCGGCGAATGCCGACTTCAGCGCTGTCCGGCGCGTCACTGCGGCATCGTAGCGAGTGCGCTCGAGTGCCGTGGTCGGGACCAGTGGCGGCACCGCAACCGGGTTCCCGGCGTCGTCGACGGCCACCATGGTGAAGTACGAACTGTTGGTGTGCCGGCGAGAGCCGTCCCGGATGTTCTCGGTGTCGACCCGGATACCCACCTCCAGAGAGGTGCGACCGGTGTAGTTCACGGTGGCCGAGAATGACACCAACTCCCCCACCAGGATGGCGTCGCGGAACAGCACGCGATCCACCGAAAGTGTCACTACGTAGGTGCGCGCGTAGCGACTGGCGCACGAGTACGCCACCTGGTCGAGAAATTTCAACAGCGTGCCTCCGTGGACCTTGCCGGTGAAATTCGCCATGTCCGGTGTCATCAGCACACTCATGTACAACGACTTCCGGTCGGAGTGATCTTCCATGGGCGATACCTCCTTCTGGGCTCACTGTCTTCTGGGCTCACTGTCTTCTGGGCTCGCTGTCTTCTGGACTCATTGTGTGTCAGCAGCGCCATGGCTCTACGGTTAATTGTCCGATCCCGCACGTCTCAATCCTGATCAAGCCGAGGAGTCAGCAGATGCCCGTTGTGGTCGTCGCATCATTCACCGCCAAGCCGGAATCCGCAGATGCGGTCCGCTCAGCCTGCCTGAAGGCTATTGCCGCAGTCCACGACGAGCCGGGTTGTCAGCTGTACTCGCTGCACCAAACCGGTGACACCTTCGTGTTCATTGAGCAGTGGGCCGACGCCGAGGCACTCAAGACCCACGGCACCGCGCCCGCCATCGGCGTGCTGTTCGGGGCGATCGGCGAGCACCTGGCCGGCGCACCAGATGTGAAGATGCTCGAGCCCCTCCCGGCCGGCGATCCGGCCAAGGGCCAGTTGCGCGCCTGAGCTGATGGGCGCATCCGAGAGCACCCCGGAAGGCACCCCGAGAGGGCAAGCCTTGAAGGGCCGAGTCGCCTTTATCACCGGCGCGGCCCGCGGTCAGGGCCGCGCCCACGCGGTCAAGCTGGCTAGCGAGGGCGCCGACATCATTGCGGTCGATCTGTGCGATCAGATCGCCAGCGTTCCCTACCCGCTGGCCACCCCCGATGATCTCGCGGCCACCGTCAAACTCGTCGAGGACACCGGAGCGCGAATCGTCGCGCGCCAAGCTGATGTTCGTGACCGCTCGGGGCTGAAAACTGCGCTCGCCGAGGGCATCGCCGCACTAGGCCGGCTCGACATCGTGATCGCCAACGCCGGGATCGCCCCGATGACCGATGCGGATGCCTGGCAGGACGTCCTTGACGTCAATCTGACCGGTGTCTACCACACGGTGGACGTGGCGATGCGGCCGCTGATCAAACAGGGTGACGGCGGATCGGTGGTGCTGACCAGTTCGGTTGTCGGCCTGGTGGGCATCGGCGCCCCGATGGGCGGTTCATTGGGCTATACAGTGGCCAAACATGGTGTCGTCGGCCTGATGCGCGCCTATGCCAATTTCCTTGCCGCCTACAACATCCGGGTCAATTCCGTACATCCGGCCGCTGTAAACACGCCCATGATCGACAACGAGTTCACTCGGTCTTGGCTGGAGGGCATGGCCCAATTTGCCGATGCCGGACCGGATATGACCAATGCGCTTCCCGTGCAGGCCCTGGAACCTGAAGATATCGCCAACGCCGTCTTCTGGCTGGTGTCGGATGCCGCCCGCTATGTCACCGGAGTCGCGCTGCCGGTGGATGCCGGCTTTGTGAACAAGCGCTAGATCTCAAGCACCGTCGGCACGATCATCGGCTGGCGGCGGTAGACCTCGCCGATCCATTTGCCGACCGTGCGCCGCACCGCCTGGGCGATTCGCAACGGATCAGTCACCTGGTTGGCGGCCAGTGATTCCAGTTCGTCGGCAACTTTTTGGGCAACCGGTTCCAACGCCTTGGGATCCTCGGAGAATCCCCGCGAGTACAGGTGCGGCGGTGCCGCGATCCTGGCCGTTCCACGGTGCACCGCCACCGTCACCGCGATGAAACCCGAACTCAGCACAAGCCGTTCGCCGAGCGTTGCCTCGCCGACATCGCCTGAGACCAGCCCGTCGATGAACACCTTGCCCACCGGCACCGCACCGGCGATGTTGGCGACGCCGGCCATCAGGTCCACGCTGACTCCGTTCTCGGCCAGCATGATCGAGTCCTCCAGGACCCCGGTGCGAACCGCCAGCTTGGCATTGGCCCGCAGATGCCGCCAGGTGCCGTGGACGGGCATGACGTTGCGCGGCCGTACTGCGTTGTAGAGGAACAGCAGTTCTCCGGCGTAGGCGTGACCTGAAACATGCACGCGCGCTTGTTGATTGGTGACCACTCGCGCGCCGATTTTCGACAGTGCGTCGATGACACCGTAAACAGCCTCTTCATTCCCTGGGATCAATGATGAGGACAGGATGATCAGGTCATCGGAGGTGATCGAGATGCTGCGATGCTCCCCGCGCGACATCCGCGACAGCGCCGACAGCGGCTCGCCCTGGGTGCCGGTGGTGATGAGCACCAGCCGCTCGGGAGCCATCATTTCGGCCGCAGCAATGTCGATGAGATCGTCGTCGGCGACGTTAAGGAATCCGAGTTCTTTGGCGATCCCCATATTGCGGACCATCGATCGGCCGACGAACGAGACCTGCCGGCCCAGTGCCACCGCGGCGTCGATGATCTGCTGGACCCGGTCGACGTTGGAGGCGAAGCAGGCCACGATGACCCGTCGCCCATCTGCGCCCCTGATGAGCCGGTGCAGCGTCGGACCGACCTCGCTCTCCGACGGCCCGACACCGGGGATCTCGGCATTGGTTGAATCGCACAGGAACAGGTCCACACCGGCATCGCCGAGGCGTGACATTCCCGGCAGGTCGGTGGGCCGCCCGTCGGGAGGCAGTTGGTCGAGCTTGATATCGCCGGTGTGCAGCACCGTTCCGGCTCCGGTATGGATCGCGATCGCCAACGCGTCGGGTATCGAGTGGTTGACCGCAAAGTACTGGCACTCGAATACCCCGTGGGTACTGCGTTGTCCCTCAGCCACTTCGACGAACTTCGGTTTGATGCGGTGCTCACGGCATTTTGCGGCCACCAGGGCGAGGGTGAACTTGGAGCCGACCACCGGGATATCGCCACGCAGCTTGAGAAGGTACGGAATCGCGCCGATATGGTCCTCGTGCGCATGGGTGAGAACAAGCGCTTCGATATCGTCGAGCCGGTCTTCGATATGACGGATATCGGGCAGGATCAGGTCGACGCCGGGCTCGTCGTGGCCGGGGAACAGCACTCCGCAGTCGACGATAAGCAGCCGGCCCAGATGCTCGAAAACGGTCATATTGCGGCCGATTTCGCCGATACCGCCGAGCGCGGTCACGCGCAGAGCGCCTGCTGCCAGCGGTGGCGGCGGAAGCGTCGGTTGGGTCATCGCAGCACTGCTGCCGCGCGCATCTCGGCAGCGAGCTCATCGAGTTGTGTCGCAGTAGCAGGCATCTGTGGCAGCCGGGGATCGCCTGCCTCGAAGCCCTGCAATCGCAGTCCCGCCTTGGCAAGGGTGACTCCACCGAGCCGGGTCTGTGCGCCGTTCAGCGGACTGAGCGTGATAGCGATTTTGCGGGCGGTGGCGAGATCGCCGGAGTTGAAGGCGGTCAACATATCTCGCAGTGCACTTGCCGCGACATGGCCCCAGACACTGATGAATCCGACCGCACCTACGGCAAGCCAGGGCAGGTTCAGTGCATCATCGCCGGAGTAGTAGGTCAGGCCGGTCTCGGCCATCACGTGTGCGGCGCCATTCAGGTCGGCCTTGGCGTCCTTGACGGCCACGATATTGGGGTGGCGCGCCAGCGTTCGCATGGTGTCCCATTCAATCGGCACCATTGAGCGCGGTGGAATGTCGTAGAGCACGATCGGCAACTCGGTCGCGTCGGCGACGGCGCTGAAGTGCGCCACCAGCCCGCTCTGCGGAGGCCGGGAGTAGTACGGCGTGACGACCAGTAGACCGTGGGCGCCCTCGGCCGCGCAGGCTTTGGCCAGGCGCACGCTGTGCGCGGTGTCGTAGGTTCCGGCGCCGGCGATGATGCGAGCACGGTCTCCAACAGCATCTAGCACAGCCCGCAGCAGAGTGAGTTTCTCGTCATCAGTGGTGGTCGGCGACTCACCGGTGGTGCCCGACAGCACCAGTCCGTCACACCCGGAGTCGACCAGTCGGGTGGCCAGGCGGGCCGCGGTTGCCGTGTCCAGCGTGCCATCGGCGGTGAAGGGAGTCGCCATCGCGGTTAGCACCGTGCCCAACCGGGCGCGGGCATCGAATCCGCTGCTGCTCACAGGCAATCAGATTACCCGCTGGATCACAGAGGTCAGCGGCGGCGCGGGCTTCTCACAGCGCCCGGCGCAGGGCCCCGGTCAGATCGCCGCGTTCACCCACCGCCACCGTGCCCAATCCCAGCCATTCCGCCATGGTCTGCAACTGCACTGCCAATGCGGCCGCGACCCGGCGCGCGTCTTGACCCGGCTCAACGAAGGCCCCGATCACCTGCAGAACGCCCGCGGACCGGTCGGCCTTGAGATCCACCCGGGCGACCAGTTCCCCATCGAGCAGCAGTGGCCACACGTAGTACCCGTACTGGCGTTTGGCGGCCGGGGTGTAGATCTCGATGCGGTAGTGGAACCCGAACAGTCGCTCGATCCGGGGCCGGAAGAAGATCAGCGGGTCGAACGGGCACAGCAGCGCGGTTCCCCGATCGGCGCGCGGTACCGGCTGACCGGACCGCAGATAAGCCGGGGCGGTCCAGCCGTCGACCTCCACGGGTTCCAGTTCGCGCGCGGCCACCAGATCGGCGACGGCGGGCTTGGACTGGTCGGGCCGAAGCCGGAAGTAATCGCGGATATCGGCCTCGGTAGCCACGCCCAACGCGGTCACCGCCCGCAACGTCAACTCCCGGACCGCCTCGCCGTGATCGATCTCGCGCGCCACCACCTCGGCAGGCAGCACCCGCTCGACGAGGTCGTAATGCCGGGCGAATCCGGTGCGGTGCGCAGTCGTCAACACCCCGGAGGCGAACAGCGCCTCAGCCACCCATTTGGTATCACTGCGGTTCCACCAGGTGCCCTTGCCTCGTTTGATCCCGCTCTCAAGGTGCGCCTCGATCTGGCCGGCGGTGCTCGGGCCGAGTTCGGCGACGGCGGACACGACATCGTCGGCGAGTCGAGGGTTCTTCTCGACAACCTCGACACCCCAACGGCCACCGGTATATTCGCGCATCCGCCAGCGCAGCAGCGGCCAGTCCTCGATCGCTATCAGCGCCGCTTCGTGTGCCCAGTACTCCACCAGTAGCCGAGGCGATCGCGCGCTGTGACTCCACGCGGCGGCGTCGAGCAGATCGCGGTCATAGGGACCCAGTCGGCTGAACATCGGTGCGTAGTGCGCGCGCACCGCCACCGACACCGAGTCCAGTTGCAGCACCTGGATGCGTCCGATCAGCCGACGCAGGTGTGCCCGGGTCACCGGGCCGGACGGCGCGGTCTCGGCAAAACCCTGGGCGGACACCGCGACCCGGCGGGCCTGGGCGGCGCTGAGCCTCACGAGCGCAGAAAGCTGTGGAACCGGTAGCGCAGACCCGAGGTGCTGTCGTGCCACTGGCCGCAGGTGCCGATCCAAGACTCGTCGAGCACCGGAGCCAGGGCATCGTCATCCTCGACGCGAAGGTCGATCTCGATCTCGGTGATCTCGCAGCGAGTGGCCGCGGGAAGTGCAAGGTGATAGATCTCCGACCCGCCGATCACCCAGGTCTGTTCGGCGGTGTTCACCGCATCGATGGAGCCGACGACCTCAGCGCCGGGGGCGTCAAAGCTGCTGTTGCGGGTGAGGACGATATTGCGCCGCTGAGGCAGCGGTCGGAAGCGTGCCGGTAGCGAGTCCCAGGTGCGCCGGCCCATCACCACGGTATGGCCCACGGTCACCTTCTTGAAGCGGGCCAGATCCTCGGGTAGGTGCCAGGGGATGGCGCCGTCGCGGCCGATCACGCCGGAGGTCGACTGGGCCCAGATCAGGCCGACGGTCATGGGTTTTCCCTAGACCGCGACCGGGGCTTTGATGGCCGGGTGCGGGTTGTAATTTCGGATCTCAATATCGTCGTAGGTGTAGTCGAAGATCGAATCACGCTGGGCCAGAACAAGTTCCGGATACGGCCGCGGGTCGCGACTGAGCTGTTCGGTGACCTGCGCGATGTGGTTATCGTAGATGTGGCAGTCGCCGCCGGTCCAGATGAAGTCACCCACTCCCAGTCCGGCCTGGGCAGCCATCATGTGGGTCAGCAGGGCGTAGCTCGCGATGTTGAACGGCACCCCGAGGAACAGGTCGGCACTGCGCTGATACAGCTGGCAACTCAGTTTGCCGTCGGCAACGTAGAACTGGAAGAACGCGTGGCATGGCGCCAGCGCCATTCGAGGGATATCGGCGACGTTCCAGGCCGAGACGATGATGCGCCGGGAGTCCGGGTCGGTCCGCAACTGCTCCAGTGCGGCACTGATCTGGTCAATGTGTTCACCCGTCGGCGTCGGCCAGGACCGCCACTGCACGCCATAAACCGGCCCGAGATCGCCGGTGGGAGAGGCCCATTCGTCCCAGATCGTCACACCGTGTTCCTGCAGCCACGCGACGTTGGAGTCCCCGCGCAGGAACCACAGCAGCTCGTACACCACCGATTTCAGGTGCACCTTCTTGGTGGTGATCAGCGGGAAGCCGGCCGAGAGGTCGTAGCGCAACTGGTGGCCGAACAGACTGCGGGTGCCGGTGCCAGTGCGGTCGGATTTCGGTGTGCCGGTCTCCAGGACCAGTCGCAGAAGATCCTCGTACGGGGTGGGGATGGGCACGGCGGTCAGTTTACGTCCGGGCCCGAGGAGTAGAAACGGTGCCATGCCGACGATCGCCGACTCCATCACAACGCCTGACGGGACCTGCCCGATCACCTTCGCCACGCCGGACGGGCCCGGCCCGTGGCCCGGGATCGTGATGTACCCGGACGCCGGGGGCGCCCGGCCGGTATTCCGGGAGATGGCCACCCGACTGGCCGCACTGGGTTACGCGGTCCTGGTCCCCGACGTGTACTACCGCAGCGGCGACTGGGCGCCGTTCGATATGGCGGGAGTGTTCGGCGACGCCGGCGAACGTAACCGGTTGTTCGCCATGATGAAGGCGATCACCCCGGAGGTGATGGCCGCCGACGCGGGTGCGTACTTCGACTATCTGGCGGCGCGGCCGGAAGTGTCCGGACGGCGGTTCGGCGGATGCGGCTACTGCATGGGCGGGCGCACCTCGCTGATGGTCGCCGGACGAGTACCGGACCGGGTGGCCGCGGCGATGTCATTCCACGGCGGCGGACTGGTATCCGATGACGCCGATAGCCCGCACCTGCTGGCACCGGCGATCACCGCAGCGGTGTATGTCGGTGCCGCCGCGGACGATGCCTCCTACACCCCCGAGCAGTCCGAGATCCTCGACGCAGCCCTGACCCAGGCCGGCGTCGAGCACATCATCGAGTGGTATCCGGCATTGCACGGCTTCGCCGTGGCAGACAACGCGCCCTATGACGAGGCGGCGGCCGAACGGCACTGGCAGGCGATGGCCGATTTCTTCGGTTCGACGCTGGGACACTGACGTGGCATCCGAGGCAACGGTCACGCTGGCGGATATCGAGGCGGCCGCCGTGCGATTGCGCGGCGTCGTCCGCGACTTACCGCTGCACTCCGCGCGCTGGCTCTCGGATCTCGTCGGCGGCCCGGTATACCTGGCGACAGAAAACCTTCAGCGGGCCGGGTCGTTCAAGATCCGCGGCGCCTACAACCGACTGTCGCAACTGACGCCTGCGGAACGTGCGGCCGGTGTCGTTGCGGCATCCGCCGGCAACCACGCCCAGGGTGTTGCGCTCGCAGCGGGGATGCTCGGCATTCACGCGACGATCTTCATGCCTCGCTCTGCCTCCATGCCGAAGGTCGTCGCCACCCAGGATTACGGCGCCGAGGTGAGGTTCGCAGGGGCCACACTCGACGAGGCGATCGCTACGGCCAAGGAGTTCGCGGAGCACAGTGGCGCCCTGTTCATCTCGCCCTTCGACCACGCAGACATTGTGGCGGGCCAGGGCACGCTGGGACTGGAGATCCTGGCGCAGCGACCCGACGTCACGTCCGTTGTGGTCTGCACCGGCGGCGGCGGACTCCTCGGCGGCGTGGCCCTTGCGATTAAGTCCTTGAGGCCGGACGTGCGCGTGATCGGCGCGCAGGCCGCCGGAGCTGCGGCCTACCCACCTTCGCTGCTCGCCGGGCATCCGGTGCCGCTGGCCACGATGCGCACGATGGCAGATGGCATCGCCGTCGGGCGCCCCGGCGATATCCCGTTCGCGCTCGTGCAGCACTACGTCGATGACATTCGCGTCGTCTCCGAGGACTCCCTGGCGCGCGCCCAGCTGAAACTCCTGGAGCGCTCCAAGCTCGTGGTGGAGCCGGGCGGGGCCGCGGCGGTCGCAGCGATCATGGACGATCCGACGTCGTTTACCACCCCGGTCGTGGCGGTGCTGTCCGGCGGGAACGTCGACCCGCTTGTCATGATGCGGGTCATCCGGCACGGGTTGACGGCCGGTGGCCGCTTCACTCAGGTCACGGTGTACATGCCGGACCGCCCCGGGTCCCTCGCGGGTCTGCTGGCCGAGATCGCCGCCCTGGATGCCAATGTTGTCGACGTGTCCCACATGCGCACAAATCCCCGTCTGGCGGTCGACGAGGTCGAAATCACCATCGGCCTTGAAACGCGGGGGCCCGAGCATCGCGATCAGCTGCTTGCCCGGCTCACCGATGACGGTTACCGGATCGTCTCCGCCGAGTAGTGTCGGCTAGGACGCTGAGTCCGGTTCCGCTGCGCGTCTGCCGGCACCGCGCAACGCTCGCAGGATCCCGCGTCCGGCGTAGAGACCAACGACGATGGACAGCGCGATCAAGACGACGAACATCACCAGCCAGTTGGTCCGGCTGTGCGGAACGTTCCACCAGACGATGGTGAACAACACCGCGCATACGAACAACACACTGTCGCGCCAGTTCCCTTTGTAGCTGGAGGCGGCCTCACGCAGTTCGCGGCTCTTCTCCGTGCTGACGATCAGGTCGCTGATGCGCCGGTTGATGCTGGCTTCAAGGTCTGCGCGCAAAGAGGTGTTCTCCGGCGGAATCATCTCCAGCAGTTCGAGATCCGTTTTGATCATGCCGCGGAAATCGGGTCCCTTGAGATTGCCTGCCACCAGACCCATCAACGCCCCGCCGGCGATCGGCGCCGCTCCTAACGCAATTTCTGCGATTCCGGGCATTACTCCCTCACTTCATCACTATGGCGGCCAAGGTGCCGCCTAATTCGTACGCCATCTGTCGCACGGCACCGTCGACCCCGCCGGTCACCTCGAGCACATCGGCTGCACGCACCAGGCCCAGCCCACTCGTGATCCGGTCGGCGGAAGATACCGCCCCGACGATGTCGCTGTTGCCGTGCACCCACAGACCGTAGGGCCGGTTGGCCACGTGATCCAGAACCGGGTAGTACACCGTGTCGAAGAAGTGTTTGAGCGCGCCCGACATGTAGCCGAAGTTGGCCGGGGTACCAAAGATGTAGGCGTCCGCGTCGAGCATGTCGGTGACGGTGGCTGACAACGCGGGCCGGACCACCACGTCGACTCCGGTGATCTCGGGATCTCGGGTGCCCGCGAGAACCGCCTCAAGAAGTTCACGGGTGGCCGGTGATGGTGTGTGGTGGACGATCAGCAGGGTGCTCACGGTTGACCCGCCGAGATCTGAAGCGTGACAGCTTTACGCATCGTCTCCCTGGCACGTGAGCGATCGCCGGCGTAGTCATAGGCCCTCGCCAGTCGGTACCAGCGCCGCCAGTTGTCCGGGTCGGCGTCGAGTTCGGCTCGCGTTGTCTGGAAGAGCGCGTCGGCGGCATCGCGGGCGATCCGGCCCGACGGTAACCGCGGCAGGTCGCTGACGTCGAGTTCCATCCCGTCCTCGGCGGCCAATCGGGCCAGCCGCTGGTGCGCCAGTCCGGCCCGCAATGTCGCCACCACGGCCCACGCCCCGACCACCGGCAGGATGAGTACGCCGATGCCGAGTGCGACGGCAGCGGGGGTACCGGAACGGATCAGGGCGACGGCGGTGCGGGTGAGCATCACGAAGTAGAAAATCAGCGCCAGGCAGAAGAACGCGATCAGCAGTTGGACGCGAAGTATCACAGGTCCAGCAGAGGCTCGAGACCGATGGTTAGCCCTGGCCGCTGCGCGATCTGCCGCACGGCGAGCAGCACACCGGGAACGAATGAGGTGCGGTCGAGACTGTCGTGACGGATGGTCAGCGTCTCCCCCATGGTGCCGAACAACACCTCCTGGTGGGCCACCAGACCGGTGAGTCGTATCGAGTGCACAGGGATGCCGTCGACATCGGCTCCGCGCGCTCCGGGCAGGCCGGTGCTGGTGACATCGGGGTTGGGCGGCATACCTTTTCGCGCCTCGGCGATCAGTTGGGCGGTACGCGTCGCGGTGCCCGACGGCGCATCGGCCTTCTGCGGGTGGTGCAGTTCGATCACCTCAGCGGACTCAAAGTACGGCGCCGCCTTCTGCGCGAAGTACATCGACAGCACCGCGCCGATCGCGAAGTTCGGAGCGATCAACACTCCGGTCGTCGGACTGGCGGCCAGCCAGGTGCGGACCTGCTCGATTCGTGCGTCGGTGAAACCGGTGGTACCGACGACGGCGTGGATACCGTTGTCGATGAGGAACTTCAGGTTGTCCATCACGACGTCGGGGTGGGTGAAGTCGATGACGACCTCGGTGGCCGAATCGGTGAACGCGCTCAGCGGGTCACCGGCGTCGACTTCCGCACTCAACTCCAGATCGGCAGCCTCGCGGACCGCGGCGCACATCGCCACTCCGACCTTGCCCGCCGCACCCAGCACCCCGACTCGCATGGTGTGAGCGTAGTCGCCGGAATCTGTCAGACCCCGGCGATATTATCCGAACATGAGTTCGATTTTGGGTGAGTTGGATGCTCTCGATGCGGCGGTGGATGCGTTGGGGTCAGCTGACCTCGCCGGCCTGGATCCCGACGAGCGCTTCCGCGTGCTCGAACGCATGGAGACGGCCCTTCGCCGACAGGTCGCAGTGGGCCACGCGGTCATTCATCGGCTCGAACAGTTCGAAGGATGCCCACCGGTGCACATCGCACTCTCCGATGTACTGAGGATCAGTCGTTCCGAGGCCCGGCGTCGGATTCGGGATGCAGCACAGTTGGCTCCTCGCAGCACGCTCATCGGTCAGCCGTTACCACCGGAGTTGCCGGCCACCGCCGCCGCATGGCATCGGGGAACGCTCGATCCCGAGCATCTGCGCACGATTCAGAAATTCATCCGGGAGCTCCCCCACCACATTGCACCCGACGTGGTTGCCGATAGTGAGAAGATCCTGGCTGAGCAGGCAGGCCTGCTGCGGCCCGACCAACTGGACAAGGTTGCCGAACGGTTGGCCGTCCAGGTCAACCCCGACGGGGTTTTCTCCGACGCGGACCGCGCACGTAAGCGAGGCTTCACCTGGTGTGGCGGCCAGCATCCCGACGGTATGAGTACCGGGAAACTTATTGCTACGCCGGAGTTGCGGTCGCTCTTCGAAAGTTGGCTGGCCAAGTTCGCCGCAGCCGGGATGTGCAACCCGGATGACCAGAGCCCCTGTACCGGAGGCGAACCCGACGAAGCACGGGCTCAGCGTGATCCGCGCAGCCATGCTCAGCGCCAGCACGATGCGCTGGTGGCATTGGTGCGCAGTCAACTCGGTAATCCCGATCTCGGCACTCACCGTGGGCTACCGGTCACCGTGATCGCCACCACCACCGTCCAGGATTTGCAGGCAAAGTCCGGGTATGCGGTGACGGCCGGCGGCACGTTGCTACCGATGTCCGATCTGATCCGGATGGCGAGTCACGCCTACCACTACCTCGCTGTGTTCGACGGTGACAACGGACGTCCGTTGTATCTTGGGCGGTCCAAACGGATCGCCAGCGCCGATCAGCGAATTGTCCTGCACGGGAGCGAACGCGGATGCAGCCATCCCGGCTGCGACGCTCCCGGCTACCGATGCGAGGTCCATCATGTCGATGAGTGGGTCAACGGCGGAAATACCGACGTCGACCGACTGACCTTCGCGTGCGCGGCACACCACAAGCTGCTCGATCAGGGTTGGAAGACCCGCAAGTTAGCCAACGGTGACACCGAATGGATTCCGCCGCCACAACTTCCACTTCTCGGCGGTACCAATAATTTCCACCACCCGGAGCGGCTGCTCGGCGAAGGAGCCTGAGCTACAGCGGCGCTCCCCCGCGCAGATGCTCGAAGATCAGCGAGGTCTGGGTTCCGGCCACGTCGGAGTCGGCATTGAGGTTGTCGACCACGAACGACCGCAGGTCGTCGGTATCGCGGGCTGCCACGTGGATGAGGAAATCGTCGGCGCCGGCCAGGAAGTAGACGTCGATCACCTGCGGCTTGCGCCGGATCTGCTGGACGAAGGTGCGGATCTTGCCGCGGGCACCGGACTGCAGGCTCACTGCGACCATCGCCTGGAGTGGCAATCCGATGGCGGCAGGGTCGATTTCGGCGTGGAAACCCCTGATCACGCCGAGGTCCTGCAGTCGCCGCACCCGGCCGTGACACGTCGACGGCGCGATGCCGACGGCATCGGCCAACGCACTGTTGGACATCCGGGCATCGGCGTGCAGAAGCGTCAGCAGGCGGCGGTCGACCTCATCGAGTTCGGCGGCCCGAATATCCTTCGGCTCAGCCACCCGGCTAAGTGATTTTTTCGACGTTTGTTCGGCCATATTGACATTTTAACGAATCTTCATCTAATAGATTGCCATCGACTCGAAATTTCTTCACACTTATGGCCAGATATCCGCGATCAAGGAGAACCCGTGCGCGTCGGCATCCCGACTGAGATCAAGAACAACGAGTATCGCGTCGCTATCACTCCGGCCGGTGCCGCCGAACTGGTGCATCGCGGCCACGAGGTGATAATCCAGTCCGGGGCCGGCGAGGGGTCGGCCATCCATGACTCGGACTTCACCGCGGCCGGCGCGCGGCTTGTCGACACCGCCGACGAGGTGTGGGGCCAGGCCGACCTGCTGCTGAAGGTCAAGGAGCCCATCGAGGCGGAGTACAGCCGGATGCGCAAGGGCCAGGTGCTGTTCACCTACCTGCATCTGGCGGCGTCTCGTCCGTGTACTGACGCACTGTTGGCCTCGGGCACCACGTCAATCGCCTACGAGACCGTACAGACCGCCGACGGTGCGCTTCCTCTTCTGGCCCCGATGAGCGAGGTCGCCGGTCGGCTCTCCGCCCACGTTGGCGCCTACCACCTGATGCGCACCCAGGGCGGCCGCGGCGTGCTCATGGGCGGGGTTCCCGGCGTGGCACCGGCCGTCGTCGTGGTGATCGGCGGCGGCATGGCCGGCGATAACGCCGCCGCCGTCGCCTGGGGTATGGGCGCACACGTCACCGTGTTCGACCTCAATATCAACGCACTACGCAAGATCGATGCCGAGTACGGCGGCGCCATCGAGACTCGCTACTCCTCGCGGCTGGAACTGGAGAGCGCTGTCAAGCAGGCCGATCTGGTCATCGGCGCGGTTCTGGTCCCGGGCGCCAAAGCACCCAAACTGGTCACCAATGCCACTGTCGCGCAGATGAAGCCGGGTTCGGTGCTGGTCGACATCGCGATCGACCAGGGTGGTTGCTTCGAGGACTCCAAACCCACCACACACGACGAACCGACGTTCAAGGTCCACGACTCGGTGTTCTACTGCGTGGCCAATATGCCGGGCGCGGTGCCGCGCACATCAACCTTCGCGCTGACCAATGCCACCATGCCCTATGTACTCACGCTCGCCGACAAGGGTTGGCGTGATGCGTGCAAGGCCGATCCCGCACTGGCCAAGGGCCTGTCGACGCATGAAGGCAAGCTGCTCAATGAGCATGTCGGTGAGGCTCTGCACCTGCCGGACGTCAGCCCGGAGAGCGTGCTGGGCTGAGTCAGCCCGCGATCACCCGAAGCGATTGCGGCAGTGAGCGTTTGGATCGGTGCGGGCCCAGAACAGCGGCGCCGAAATGTCCGGACAGCACCTTGTGGGCCACCGCGTTGACCTCGTCGACGGTGACGGCCTCGATACGCTGCAGCGTGTCCGAGATGGTGCGGTACTCGCCGTAATTCAGTTCACTGCGGCCGAGTCGGTTCATCCGGGACGCCGAATCCTCCAGTCCCAGCACCAGCGCGCCGCGCAGCGATCCCTTGGCGATCCGGCACTCGGATTCGGTGATGCCGTCACGGGCCACTGTCTCGAGCACTTCGGTGGTCAGTCGGACTACCTCGTCGAATCGTTCCGGTAGGCAGCCGGCATAGACCGAGAAGGCTCCGCAGTCCGAGAACGTGTCGATGGTCGAATACACCGAGTAGGCCAGACCGCGGGTCTCGCGGATCTCTTGGAACAGCCGCGAACTCAAGCCACCGCCAAGGGCCCCGTTGAGCACCGACAATGCCCATCGGTGTTCCCAGCTTCGGCCGGGGATCCGAACACCGAGGCTCATATGGGTCTGCTCGGAGTCACGGTTGACCAGCATCAGACTGGGCCGGCCTGGCAAGCGGCCCGCCCCGGAGCGTGGCGGCACAGGCGTGCGCCCCTTGGTCAGCCGGGCACCGAAGTGCCGGCGCACCAGAGCAACGACGTGGTCGTGGTCGATATTGCCGGCCACCGCCACCACCATCCGCTCCGGGATGTAGCGCCGAAGGTGGAAGGACTGCAGCTGATTCCGCGTCATCGCCGACACCGAGTCGATGCTGCCGATCACCGGCCGGCCCAGCGGATGGTCACCGAACATCGCCGACAGGAACACCTCGCCCAGGGTGTCCTCGGGGTCGTCATCGCGCATGGCGATCTCTTCGAGCACAACATCACGCTCAACCGCGACATCGCCTGCGGCGCAGACCCCGTTGAGCACGACATCGGCAACCAGATCGACGGCAAGCTCGAGATCCTCATCGAGCACGTGCGCGTAGTAGCAGGTGTGTTCCTTGGCGGTGAACGCGTTCAGTTCACCGCCCACGGCGTCGACCGCCTGGGCGATCTCCACCGAACTGCGGGTCGGGGTGGCCTTGAACAGCAGGTGCTCGAGGAAGTGGGCGGCGCCGGCGACAGTCGGGCCCTCGTCGCGCGAACCGACGTTGACCCAGACCCCGACGGAAGCCGACCGCACCGACGGTACGAACTCGGTGACCACCCGGAGACCGCCCGGCAGGACGGTTCGACGCATCGTTGAAAGTTCCGGGGCCGACGCAGGAGTGCGCGGGCCCCGGAACCCTACCGGCTTAGCTACTGACGGTCGCGGCATCGACTGGCGCGGATGCGCCCTCCCCTGCAGTGTCCTCGTCAACGGGAACCAGTGAAATCTTGCCGCGGTTGTCGATATCGGCGATCTCGACCCGCAGCTTGTCACCGAGCTTGACGACGTCCTCGACCTTGGAGACCCGCTTACCGCGGCCCAGTTTCGAGATGTGGACCAGGCCGTCACGGCCGGGCAGCAGCGAGACGAACGCACCGAAGTCGGTGGTCTTGACGACGGTTCCGAGGAACCGCTCGCCCACCTTCGGCAACTGCGGGTTGGCGATCGCGTTGATCATGTCGATCGCCGCCTGAGCCGACGCGCCGTCGGTGGCACCGACGAACACGGTGCCGTCGTCCTCGATCGAGATGGACGCACCGGTCTGCTCGGTGATCGAGTTGATCATCTTGCCCTTGGGCCCGATGACCTCGCCGATCTTGTCGATCGGCACCTTGATGGCCGTAACGCGCGGTGCGTACGGGCTCATCTCGTCAGGGGCATCGATGGCCTCGGCCATCACGTCCAGGATCACCAGTCGTGCATCCTTGGCCTGCGCCAACGCACCGGCGAGCACATGCGACGGAATGCCATCGAGTTTGGTGTCCAACTGCAGGGCGGTGACGAACTCCTTGGTGCCGGCGACCTTGAAGTCCATATCGCCGAACGCGTCCTCGGCGCCGAGGATGTCGGTGAGTGCGACGTAGCGCGTCTCACCGTTGACCTCATCGGACACCAGACCCATCGCGATGCCGGCGACCGGTGCCTTCAGTGGCACACCGGCGTTCAGCAGCGACAGCGTCGAGGCACACACCGAGCCCATCGAGGTGGACCCGTTGGAACTCAGTGCCTCCGAGACCTGGCGGATGGCGTACGGGAACTCTTCGATGCTGGGCAGCACCGGCATCAGGGCGCGCTCAGCGAGTGCACCGTGGCCGATCTCGCGCCGCTTGGGCGAGCCCACCCGGCCGGTCTCACCGGTCGAATACGGCGGGAAGTTGTAGTGGTGCATGTAGCGCTTGGACTTCTCCGGGCCCAACGAGTCGATCTGCTGGGCCATCTTCACCATGTCCAGTGTGGTGACGCCCATGATCTGGGTCTCGCCACGCTCGAACAGCGCACTGCCGTGGGCACGCGGAATGATGGCCACTTCGGCGCTCAGCGCGCGGATATCGGTGATACCGCGGCCATCGATACGGAAGTGATCGGTCAGGATTCGCTGGCGCACAAGCTTTTTGGTCAGCGAGCGGAATGCCGCACCGATCTCCTTCTCACGCCCGGCGAAGTTATCACCCAGCCGGTTGAGCACCTCGCCCTTGATCTGCTCGCTGCGCTCGTCACGCTCCTGCTTACCGGCGATCGTGAGTGCCTGTGACAGCGAGTCGCCCGCCACATCGACCACGGCCGCGTAGGCGTCGTCGGCGTAGTCCGGGAACACCGGGTAATCGGCGGTCTCCTTGGCGGCCCGGCTGGCCAGATCGCGTTGCGCCGCACACAGGGCCGCGATAAACGGCTTGGCCGCTTCCAGCCCCTCGGCGACGACGCTCTCGGTGGGCGCGGTAGCGCCGGCCGCAATGAGCTCGATGACGTGATCGGTGGCCTCGGCCTCGACCATCATGATCGCGACGTCACCGTCGTGAACTACACGGCCGGCGACGACCATGTCGAATACCGCATCCTTGAGTTGCTCGACGGTCGGGAACGCCACCCACTGGTTCTTGATCAGCGCAACCCGCACGCCACCGACCGGACCGGAGAACGGCAGGCCGGAGATCTGGGTGGAGGCCGATGCGGCGTTGATGGCCAGCACGTCGTACAGATCATTGGGATCGAGGCTCAGGATCGTCACGACGACCTGGATCTCGTTGCGCAGGCCGGAGACGAACGACGGGCGCAGTGGCCGGTCGATCAGACGGCAGGTGAGGATGGCGTCGGTTGATGGCCGGCCCTCGCGGCGGAAGAACGAGCCGGGGATGCGGCCCGCGGCATACATCCGCTCCTCGACGTCGATGGTGAGCGGGAAGAAGTCGAAGTGCTCTTTGGGGGTCTTGCCGGCGGTGGTCGCCGACAGCAGCATGGTTTCGTCGTCAAGGTAGGCGACGACAGCGCCGGCGGCCTGTTGGGCCAGCCGACCGGTCTCGAATCGGATGGTGCGGGTGCCGAAGCTCCCGTTGTCGATGGTGGCGGTTGCTTCGAACACGCCTTCGTCGATTTCTGCGACAGACATAGAGGTCCGTACAGCCTTTCTGGGGATTCACTGTTCAGATGTTTCGCGTCGCCACAGCGAACTCGGGCATGCCGAGATCGCTAGGAAATCCCCTGGATACGGCTACGGCCGTCGATCGAAGCGGCCGGGGTGTGAAAAACAAGCCCGGCAGCCACTACCGAAGACCGCCCGATCAGGGAGTCTCGCTAGGGAGACGCTGGAACGCCACGCGCTGAAGTGCGCGCACCGCACCGGGTGTTCGAGCCGGTAAACGGCCCATAACGATGCCTATGTTACACGGCGGGTATCCGCCGGAAGTAATCGCTCAGCGACGCAGACCGAGGCGCTCGATCAGCGAGCGGTAGCGCTCGACGTCGACCTGAGCGACATACTTGAGCAGCCGACGGCGCCGGCCGACGAGCAGCAGCAACCCGCGCCGGGAATGGTGGTCGTGCTTGTGGGTCTTGAGGTGCTCGGTGAGGTCAGAGATCCGCTTGGTCAGCATCGCGACCTGGGCTTCCGGCGAACCGGTATCGGTCTCATGCAGGCCGTATGCGCCCAGGATTTCTTTTTTCTGCTCGGTAGTCAACGCCACGAGAACAACTCCGTCATTTTCAGTCCGCGAAGAATGGGAATCGTGAGCCACCGCGAACCGCAGCACCACGCCCGGCGAGTCTAGCAGCGGTGATGCCCGCACTCCGAATCGGCGAGATCAGCGTGCAGCGTCCAGAATGGCCCGGGCCTTACCGGTATCGCGGCCCATCGCCTCGATCAGGTCATCGACCGAGGAGAACTTCTTCTGACCGCGGATTCGGGCCACGAAGTCGACCGCGACATGCTGTCCGTACAGGTCAGCCGAGGTGTCGAGAACGA
>Ga0194039_1000420_pt1 | contig 25945 bp, 18 predicted proteins | sample JunL228m_MetaG_FD_148679 | JGI IMG/M metagenome (GOLD analysis project Ga0194039, IMG submission 148679) | Anoxic zone freshwater microbial communities from boreal shield lake in IISD Experimental Lakes Area, Ontario, Canada - Jun2016-L227-8m | ecosystem: Environmental > Aquatic > Freshwater >... | reverse complement strand
GCACCTTGAGCAGAACCTCGACCGTGAAAAGGAGGATTTTGACCTCATGGTATCTTCGGCAGGCGCCGACCGTCCGTTGAAAGTGCTGAGGCAATATAAGAAATACATCGGGAAGAACCTCGAGATAGTGACAGTAAGCGGTGCTAAAACAGAAGGCGTTCTTGTTTTTGCCGACCGGGATGGAATAAAACTTGAACAGGAAATAAAGAAGTCGAAGAAAGAATCGGAGAAAAAGGAATTGGATCTGAAATTCAATGAAATAAAGTCAGCAAAAATCGTTATCAGCTTTAAAAAATAAAAGTAAAATTATAATACAGTACTGCAATGGAAACTTTAAATTTAGTCGAAACCTTTTCGGAATTCAAAGAATTCAAGAACATCGACCGCGAGACCATGATGCGTATCCTCGAGGAAGTATTCAAGCATATGCTTACCAAAAGGTTCGGATCGGCCGATAATTTCGACATCATTGTAAACATCGACAAAGGCGACCTGGAAATCTGGAGGTACCGTACCATTGTCGAAGACGGAACAGTCGAAGATGAGAACCTGCAGATCGCTTATTCAGATGCCATCAAGATCGAGCCCGATTTTGAAGTGGGGGAAGAACTTTCGGAAGAAATCAAACTCGTCGACTTCGGCAGGCGGGAGATCCTGGCCATCAGGCAGAACCTGATCTCCAAGATACAGGAATATGAAAAGAACAATATTTATCTTAAATACAAGGATAAGATCGGCGAGATTATTGCAGGCGAAGTTTACCAGGTTTGGAAAAAAGAGATCCTGGTGCTCGACGACGAAGGGATAGAGATAATCCTTCCCAAATCGGAGCAGATCCCGACCGACTTTTACCGTAAGGGGGATACCATCAGGGCTGTTGTCTCCAAAGTCGAGATGAAATCAAACAACCCGGTGATCATCCTTTCCCGCACCTCCGAGGCCTTCCTTGAGAGGTTGTTTGAAGCTGAAGTTCCCGAGGTTTTCGACGGCCTTATCCAGATCAAAAAGATCGTCAGGGTACCCGGTGAAAGAGCCAAGATCGCAGTGGAATCATACGATGACCGCATTGACCCCGTAGGCGCCTGTGTCGGGATGAAAGGTTCACGCATCCATGGCATAGTGAGGGAGCTTAAAAATGAAAACATCGACGTTATTAATTATACGACCAATCCGTCGCTTTATATCCAACGAGCACTGAGTCCTGCAAAAGTAACCTCCATCATCATCAATGAAGAAGAGAAAAAAGCTGACGTGTATATGAAACCCGACCAGGTTTCACTTGCCATCGGTAAAGGAGGTTTCAACATTCGCCTTGCCGGCAGGCTTACAGGCTATGAAATCGATGTTTACCGTGATACGGATGTCGACAATGAAGATGTGGATCTCATGGAATTTTCTGATGAAATCGAACAGTGGATCATCGACGAATTCAAGAACATTGGTTGCGATACTGCTAAAAGCGTTCTCGATCTGAATGTTGAAGAACTTGTAAAACGTACCGACCTTGAGGAAGAAACGATCAATGAGGTCATTCGCATATTAAAAGCTGAGTTCGAATAAAAATTTATAATTTTGCCGCATGAGTGAAGGCGCAGTAACGGTCAGGTTAAGCAAAGCCGCGAGAGAATTCAATATCGGGATTAGTACCGTCGTGGAATACCTTTCCAAGAAAGGGTTTACCGTAGACCGTGACCCTAATGGCAAGCTCAACGAGGAGATGTATACTCTTCTTAAAAAAGAGTTTGCCACGGAAAAACAGGTGAAGGAGGAGGCCAAGAAAATAGAACTGGCATTTACCTCCCACCAGACAATAACTATTGAAGACAAAAAAAGTGCGACCAAGGAAAGAGAGAAGGAACGTGAGGACCTTTTCATCAAGAATGTTTCGCTTGACTATGACAAAAGGCAAACAGAGGCTCCCAAGAAACCCAGGGAAGTCCATCTGAAGGAAGCTGTAAAAGAAGCGCCCCCGGCAGAAATCAAACCGGCAGAACTCGAAAAGCCTGTAGCTGAAAAAGCAAAACCGGTTGAAAAAGAAGAAAAGAAACCATCGAAGAAAGATGCGGTTGAATTAACTACCCAGGAAAAAGCTGAAGAAACACAAGCCAGGGAAGAGGAAGAGGAAACAAAGAAAACAGCTTCCAGGGCAAAAGAAACTTCCGGGGAACACACTGTAGAACCTAAGGAAGAGAAAGCTTCCAATGGGATGGGGGAATTGAAGATCGTTGGAAAAATGGATCTTGAATCCTTCGAGAAGAAACCTTCCAAAAAGGTTAAGGGTAAGGCAAAAACAGAGGAGGTTGTCGCCCCCCCCGTTGAGGAACCCTTGCCGATAGAGGTTGTTGAAGTGTTGCTGGAACCTGTGATTGAGGAGATCGAACCTGAAGTGATTTTACCTCCTGTTGCAGCTGAAATCGTAGACCTCAATTTCCTGCCTACCGAGAAGATAAAGCTTGAAGGGCCTACGATCCTGGGTTCAATGATATTGCCCGAACCGAAAAAATTCGAAAAGAAAAAACAGCTTGTTGCTTCTTCTTCCGATGATTCCATTAAATCAAAAAAGAAAAAGAGGAAACGTATCAAGCGTGCCGACGAAGGGCCGGAGGCTCCGAAGACTGAGAAACCGCATTTTGTCAAAGATAAAAAGTATACCCGGGAGATACAGAAACCCGAAGTAACCCAGGAAGATATCGAGCGCCAGATCAAGGAAACGCTTGCCAGGCTTAGCCCTACCGGCAAATCTAAGGCATCAAAATACCGCCGCCAGAAAAGGGAAGAGGTAAGCCAGAAACTTCAGCAGGAACAGGAAAGGATAGAAGAAGGCAAAAAAGTGATCAAGGTCACTGAATTTGTCACAGCGAACGAACTCGCAAATATGATGCACGTCGCTGTTACCGAGATCATCTCTACCTGTATGTCGTTGGGCCTTTTTGTATCTATCAACCAGAGGCTGGATGCTGAAACCCTTACACTCGTCGCCGATGAATTCGGTTATAAACTTGAATTCGTCAGTGTTGAGGTGCAGGAAGCCATCGATGGACATAATGTGGAAGATAACCCGGATGATATCCGTGACAGGGCTCCCATTGTTACAGTCATGGGCCATGTTGACCACGGTAAAACCAAGCTGCTTGACTTCATCCGCTCTACCAACGTGGTAGCAGGCGAAGCCGGTGGTATTACACAGCATATCGGCGCTTATGAAGTGGTACTTGAGAACGGGAAAGCAATAACTTTCCTTGACACACCGGGTCATGAGGCGTTTACCGCCATGCGTGCACGCGGCGCCAAAATAACCGACGTGGCCATTATAGTAATTGCTGCTGACGAAACGGTAATGCCCCAGACCAAGGAAGCTATAAACCATGCTATGGCTGCAGGTGTTCCCATTGTTTTTGCCATCAATAAAATCGATAAGCCGAATTCGAATCCGGAGAAGATCCGTGAAGAGCTTTCAAAAATGAACATCCTTGTTGAGGAATGGGGCGGGAAATACCAGACCCAGGAAATATCGGCCAAAACAGGTGTTGGTATAGGCGTTTTGCTTGACAAAGTGCTCCTCGAAGCTGAAATGCAAAACCTCAAGGCCAATCCTTCCCGGCTGGCCCTGGGCACAGTTATTGAATCCTCCCTTGACAAAGGCCGCGGTTATGTAGCTAAACTGCTTGTGCAGAACGGTACGCTTAAGATAGGTGATATCGTTTTGGCCGGTGCGACTTATGGAAGGGTGAAAGCGATGTACAATGAACGGAACCTTCCAATCAGGGAAGCAGGGCCATCGGCTCCTCTTCTGATGCTTGGCCTTAACGGGGCACCCCAGGCCGGCGATGGGTTCAATGTGATGACCGATGAAAAAGAAACCAAGAACATAGCGACGAAGCGGCTCCAGCTGCAGCGTGAACAGGGCCTGAGGACCCAGAAGCATATTACTCTTGATGAGATCGGGCGCCGTATTGCAATCGGGGAATTCAAGGAACTTAACATTATCGTCAAGGGTGACGTTGACGGCTCTGTGGAAGCTCTCTCCGACTCCCTGCTCAAACTGACCAACGAAGAGGTCGCCGTTAATGTGATCCACAAATCGGTTGGACAGATCACCGAATCTGACGTACTGCTCGCTTCGGCATCCAATGCTGTCATTGTAGGGTTCCAGGTGCGCCCCTCGGTAAGCGCACGCAAACTGGCTGAGGCTGAACAGATAGATATCCGTCTCTACTCCATTATTTACCAGGCCATTGAAGAGATTAAATCGGCTATTGAAGGGATGCTCGCACCCGAGATCGAGGAAAAGATCACATCCAATATCGAGATCAGGGAAGTGTTCAAGATCACCAAGGTTGGTACTGTTGCCGGTTGTATGGTGCTCGACGGAAAGATTACCCGTCAAACCACCATACGTGTAATCCGCGACGGTATCGTGGTTTATACCGGAAAACTCGGTTCCCTCAAGCGCTTTAAGGATGATGTAAGGGACGTAAGCTCAGGCTTTGAATGCGGACTGAACATTGACAACTTCAATGATATCAAAGTAGGCGACATCATCGAGGGTTACGAACAGATCGAAATCAAGAGAAAGCTGTAAGAAAAACCATGATTGATGAGTCATGAGCCATGAGCCATGAGTGATTTCTACCCTGCCTGGGAAGGTTTTACAGATTATTTTCTTTGCAGGGTCTGCAGCCTGTCGGGTCCAATGGATACCGTGTCAATAGGCAGTTCAACAAAATCTTCAATGAATTTAATGTAATCCTTCAGGGGAATGGGCAGGCTTGCCATGGAAGTATTTGAGCCCAGATCGGTATTCCACCCTTCCATTTCGGTGTATTGGGGTTCTAGGCTGTCGGATGTCAGTTCAAAAGGATATGATTCCAGGAGTTTTCCTGATTCCTTATATGCGGTACAAACACCGAGTTTCTCAAAAGGATTCAGCACATCGGCTTTCATCATGATAAGGCTGTCGACCCCGTTAAGCATTATAGAGTAACGCAAAGCGGGCAGGTCAAGCCATCCGCAACGCCTGGGCCTTCCGGTAGTCGAACCGAATTCTTTTCCCCCTGTCCTGAGTTTGTCGCCTGTTTCGTTTTCCAGCTCGGTAGGGAACGGGCCGCTTCCTACACGGGTGCAATAGGCCTTAAACACGCCGAATACTTTCCCGATATTATGCGGTGAAACCCCAAGTCCTGTGCAAACCCCTGCTGCAACAGTGCTTGAGGAGGTAACGAAAGGATATGATCCGAAATCCACATCAAGCATCGTTCCCTGGGCACCTTCGGCAAGTACCGAACGACCCTCAACAAGAGATTTGTTAATAAACACCTCAGCGTCGACGACCTTAAGGTCTTTCATTTTCTCAATAGATTCAAACCACTGGGTTTCGTATTCTCCAAATGGCAGCCCGTCAAGGGTAAAACTTGCCAGGTCAAAACCATAGGAACCCACGGTTTTCAGATGCAGCTCTTTCAGGCTTTCGTACATCTTCCTGAAGCCCGGATAACAAATATTGCCAACCCTGATGCCGTTCCTGGCATATTTATCGGTATAAGTGGGGCCGATACCTTTCAGTGTAGACCCTATCTTCGCATCTTTCTTGGCGCTCTCATAGCATGCGTCGAGCAAACGGTGAGTGGGCAGGATAAGGTGGGCCCGGTTTGCGATTAAAAGATTTTCCCAGGGTTTCATGCCGGCATCACTAAGCTTGCCGATCTCCCTGAACAAAATAACAGGGTCGATGATCACCCCGTTGCCAATGACATTCATTGAATTTCTATGAAAAATACCCGAGGGGATGGTATGCAGGATGAATTTCTTACCGTCAAACTCAATGGTGTGCCCTGCATTAGGGCCTCCCTGGAATCGGGCAATAACATCATACCTGGGTGAAAACACATCCACAATCTTTCCTTTGCCTTCGTCCCCCCACTGGAGTCCGAGGATTACATCAACCTTCATCTGAAATCAGTTTATTTTTTAACCCTGGCCTGACCGTAAAAAGTGAGAGAATAACTTGTAACTTCAACATTGAAAATCTTTTCAACCTGGTCCCTGATCTCCTCAACACGTGGATCATAGAATTCAAGCACTTCTCCGCTGTCGTTAAAAATAAAATGATCATGCTGCTTGAAAAGATTCGACTTCTCAAACTGAGCATAATTTGTCCCGAACTGGTGCCGGGTTACAAGCCCGCAGTCAAGCAATAATTCAATAGTATTGTACAATGTGGCACGGCTTACCCTGTATTTGTGGTTTTTCATCCGGATATAGAGAGTCTCGATATCGAAATGACCTTCGGTAGCATAAATCTCTTTCAGAATGGTATACCTTTCAGGCGTTTTTCGATGGCCGTGCTTTTCAAGATATTCCGTAAAGAGCTTACGAACATTTTCAAAGGTATCTTCGGATGGCTTCTTCATTATTCCTGGAAATTTCGAGTAAAGGTATAAAATTAAAATTATTTAGAACAAATAAAAACTAAAAATTAATCCACCCTCCTTACCGATGTAACCCCTTCAATGTCTTTAAGCTTTTCCAATACATTGTCAAGAGTATTCGCATCCCTCACGAAAAGTCTGATCTGTCCTTCAGTAACCCCGTTATCGGCCTGGATATTAAACGACTGGATGTTAAGATTAAGCTCATTGGAAATAATCCTCGTAATTTCGTTGATAAGCCCCTTTTTATCTATACCATTCACCCTCACACAGGTGAGGAACGATATGAACTCATTGTTGGTCCAGTTAAGCTTGACAAAACGGGTACCGTACTGGGAAATCATCTCCAGCGCTTTGGCACATTTTATCCGGTGAATCATCATCGGGCTTTGCCCTGATGCGACAAGGCCTATCACTTCATCCCCTGGGATAGGGTTGCAGCAGGTTGAAACCTGGTACCCGTACTGGGTCACATCGCCCTGCACCTCTTCTTCCGCATAGACCGTTTTTGGGTCCCCGGTGCCTCCCATCATGATTTCCGATTCCCGCGGCAGTAACTCATTATCTTTCCTGGCCGACCTTGAAACATAGTTTATCCAACCGTTTCTGTAATTGGAAGCCGCAAATATCTTTACATCCTTTATCCCTATTTTGTCTGTTGCTGCAGAGTAATAAAGATCAATGAGCGTCGGGAAATTATTGACTGTCTGGAATTGCCTGATCTGTTCCTGCTTGAACTCCACGCTTAACTGTTTGAACCATTTTTCCAGTTTTTCCCTGCCCTGTTTGCTGAAAAGCTTTTTTTCCTCCTTTACTGCTTGTTTGATGTTGGTCTTGGCCCTTGTAGTTACAACATAAGTAAGCCACTCCTCCTTTGGCGTTTGCTTGCTTGAGGTTATCACTTCAACCTGCTGTCCGTTTTTTAGCGGGTGGTTGATGGGCAGAAGTTTCTTGTCGACTTTAGCGCCTATGCAGTTATTTCCCAGTTCCGAATGAATTGCATACGCAAAATCCAGAACCGTTGAGTTGGCAGGGAGTATCCTCATCTCACCGGAAGGGGTAAACACCGAAATCTCATCCAGGAAGAAGAAACCTTTTACATCGTCGATAAAGGAAATTGCATCGGCATCAGGCGATTCGATCATCTCCTTAATCCGGTCGAGCCAGTTGTCGAGCTTACTGCTGATATTAAAGGACTCTTTGTATTTCCAATGGGCTGCATAACCCCTTTCGGCCACCTCATCCATTCTTTTCGACCTTATCTGTATCTCTACCCAGTGACCGGTATGCCCCATCACGGTTGTGTGAAGGGCTTCGTAACCGTTGGCTTTGGGAATGGAAATCCAGTCGCGTAACCTGTCCATGTTGGGGAGGTAATGATCGGTGACAATCGAATACACCTTCCAGCAGTCCGACTTCTCGCTCTCGATCATGGTATCGATAACGATACGGATGGCAAAAATATCGTAGATCTCCTCGAACGGGACCTCCTTCTTCTTCATTTTTTGCCAGATGGCGGCAATGGACTTCTCCCTGGCTTTAATATTAAATTTAAAGCCTTGCTGTATAAGGTCCTTTCGTATGGGATGTATGAATTTGCTGACAAACCGGCTGCGTTCCCTGGCCGAAGACCTGAGTTTGCCCGTGAGGCTTTCATAAACATCGGGCTCGGTATATTTCAATGCAAGGTCTTCAAGCTCGCTTTTAATGGCATGAAGGCCAAGCCTGTGGGCCAGCGGGGAATACAGGATAATGGTCTCAGAAGAAATTTTAAGCTGTTTTTCAACGGGGAGGGCATCAAGGGTCCTCATATTATGAAGACGGTCGGCAAGTTTTATCAGGATAACCCTTACGTCGTCGGAAAGGGTCAGTAACAGCCGCTTGAAGTTCTCGGCATGGATTGCGGTGGTCCTCTGGTCAAAAATACCCTTGATCTTGGTCAGGGCATCGATAATGGAAGCGACCTTGTCACCGAATAATCCCCTTATATCCTCCAGGGTGTACTCAGTATCTTCAACCACATCGTGAAGAAGGGCGCATACCACCGAAGTGGCTCCAAGGCCGATCTCTTCAACACAGATAGTGGCTACCCCAAGGGGATGAAAAATATAGGGTTCCCCGCTTTTCCTCCGCATATCCTTATGGGCTTCAAGAGCCAGCCGGAATGCTTTGCGGACAATTTTCCGGTCTTCAGGGTTCCTTGGCTTCCACAACCTCAACAGGTTCCGGTAACGTTTTAGTATTTCCTGGTTCTCAGATTCCAGAATAGTTGTAGCCATCATAGGTATAGCACTCAATAGTCCTGCAAAAATAAAGTAAAATTTAGAATGATTTGAAATAAGATTTGGCCTGAAAGGCAGAACCCTGACCTTTAAAATTATTACTTTTGGAATTCCATTCTATTCTGCTCATGCCCCGAAACCTCATTCATACTTGCCGGAGTTTACTGCTGCTGACCCTGCTTTATCTTCCGGCCTGCGTTCTTGCAACGCATCAGAGGGCTGCAGAGATAACGTTCAGGCATGTGGGTGCAACGACCTATGAAATCACACTGATCTCCTATACCTATACCTTAAGCCCTGTAAACGCATCGAGGGATTACCTGCAGGTTAACTGGGGCGACGGCACCGCCGATCTGATCCCGAGGGTGCAGTCGGTATTTATGCCCGACACGATACGGTATAATAAATATGTTGGGCAGCATACATTTTCGGGACCGTCCACATACATGATTTCATGCGAAGACCCCAACCGGAACTTCGGTATAATGAACATCCCCAATTCGGTAAACATTCCCATGTTTATCTATTCGGAACTTACGATCAGCCCCTATATGCAATACGACAACTCCCCCGTGCTCCTTATCCCCCCGGTTGACAATGCCTGTGTTGGCCAGCCTTTCTACCATAACCCAGGGGCTTATGACCCCGACGGCGACAGCCTGTCTTATAAGCTGGTGACCTGCCTGGGCTTCCATGGAATGCCAATCCCGGGCTATACTCTTCCGCTCCCTGCAAATTCCTGCCATATAAACCCTCTTACCGGCGACTTTTCCTGGATAAGCCCTGAACAACAGGGCGAATATAATATTGCGATACTTGTTGAGGAGTGGAGAGACGGGACCAGGATTGGTTCTGTAGAACGGGATATGCAAATTCACGTTGTCACCTGCGACAACCGCCCCCCCGTCATTGATTCCATTGCAGATACCTGCGTTGAAGCGGGCCACAACCTACGCTTCCCGGTCAATGCGCATGATCCGGACACAACCGACATAGTAACACTTACCGCAACAGGGGGCCCTTTTGTGCTTACGCCCAGCCCTGCCTACATGGAACCCGATACGGCCCAGGGCAAGGGGCATGTTACAAGCATTTTCCACTGGCCCACAGTTTGCCAGCATGTCAGGAAAAACCCATACCAGGTGTATTTTAAGGCACAGGACGACGGCTCCCCTGTTCGCCTGGTCGATATTAAATCCATGAATATCCTGGTCATTGGCCCAAGACCGATAAACCTTGCAACAGCGCCTGCAGGGAATACCATAAACCTTACATGGAACCCATATTCCTGCACCAATGCAAAAGGCTTTTATATTTACCGTAAATCGGATTCCACCGGCTATGTCCCTGCCTATTGCCAGACCGGGGTTCCCGCTTACCTGGGCTATAAAAGGATTGCCGTGGTCAACGATATAAACGCAACGGGGTTTCTTGATGACAACCAGGGTTTGGGGCTGAACCGCGGGCTCAAATACTGCTACCTCGTGACCGCTTTTTACCAGGATGGTGCCGAAAGTTATGCTTCCAATGAAGCCTGCGCCGAATTAAAAAAAGACATACCCATTATAACCAATGTCAGCATTAACACTACGGATATCAACCAGGGTTCCCTTTACCTGGCCTGGTCAAAACCCAGCCAGCTTGATACCTCGCAGGCGCCGGGGCCTTATAAATACCTCATCTTCCGTTCAAGGTCAGACAATCCTGCACAATTCACTCTGATCGATTCCCTGTTTAACCTGAACGACACCCTGAGGACCGACACCATGCTGAACACGGTAGGTTTTTCATACCGATACAGGATCGACCTTTACAACCTTACCCCAGGGAACCATTTCTTTATTGGTTCTTCCCAACCTGCTTCTTCAATGTACCTGACCCTGTCACCTTCCGATAAAAAGATGAGGCTTTACTGGACTAACGATGTGCCCTGGAACAACAACAGCTTCGCGATATTCCGGAGCGGTAATTTTGACAGCGGCTACGATTCGGTTGGATTCTCCCTGCTCCCTTTCTATGTCGACCGCGGGCTGATGAACGGAAACACTTACTATTACAAGGTAAGAAGCAGGGGGAGTTATTCTTCGGGAGGGTTTGTAGATCCGATTTTAAATCTTTCCCAGAAAACAGGAGGTATCCCCATCGACAACGACCCTCCCTGTCCTCAGATACTGAACGATTCTGTTGTTTGCAAGGAATTTGCGAATTACCTGCACTGGAGAAACCCGAAGGACACCTGCGGCACCGACATTGCCAGGTATTATATCTATTTCAGCCCCTCATCGGGAGTAAAGCCGGCCCTGCTCGATTCAATCCTCAACCCCTTCGACACGGTATACATTCACAAGCAGCCTAACTCCGTTGTGGGGTGCTACACTATCATTGCTGTTGATTCGGCAGGAAACCGAAGTGATTTCAGCAATACCCTCTGTGTGGATTATACGGCATGCCCGCTGTATACCCTGCCAAACTTTTTCACTCCTAACGGAGACGGGTTCAACGACCTGTTTGTTCCTATCACAAATTCATCGGTTGATCACGTGGATATGAAGATCTTTAACCGCTGGGGAAGGGTGGTTTTCAAAACCTCCGATCCGGAGATCAACTGGGACGGCAACGATAGCAATACCAAATCGGCATGCGCCGACGGTACCTACCTGTTCATATGTGATGTTTACGAGATAACCCTTTCGGGGATACAGCAGAGGACCTTGCAGGGGAGCATAACTTTACTCAGATAGTGAACGGTGAACCGTGACTGATGACTGATGACTGCTGACTGGTGACTGCCGACTGCCAACTGCCGAACAGTCACATTAACCATTCACTTTTTTTCTTACCTTTGCACCCGTGAAAAACATCCGCAATTTCTGTATTATCGCCCATATTGATCATGGGAAATCAACTCTGGCCGACAGGCTTCTGGAGACAACTGGTACAATCTCCGAACGGGATTACCAGAACCAGGTGCTGGATGATATGGACCTTGAACGTGAACGTGGGATTACGATTAAAAGCCACGCCATCCAGATGGATTACAAGCATGAGGGGCAGGATTATACCCTGAACCTCATCGACACCCCCGGTCATGTGGATTTTTCCTATGAAGTTTCACGTGCAATTGCGGCCTGCGACGGAGCATTGCTTGTGGTTGACGCAACCCAGGGCATCCAGGCCCAGACCATCTCCAATCTTTACCTTGCCATCGATCATAACCTCACCATCATACCTGTTCTGAACAAGATCGACATGGAAGCGGCCATGGTTGAGGAAGTGAAGGACCAGATCGTTGACCTCCTCGGCTGTGAGCGTGAAGAAATCATTGAAGCAAGCGCCAAAGTAGGAATAGGCATCGACCGTATACTGGAAGAAATTGTGTTTAAGATACCGGCCCCCAAAGGCAGTCCTGATGCCCCGCTCCAGGCCCTGATATTTGATTCCCTTTACAATCCCTTCCGCGGGGTGATCGCCTATTTCAGGATTTTTAACGGCAGTATCCGCAAAGGCGACCATGTGAAGTTTGTTGCGACCGGACAGGAATATGATGCAGATGAAGTAGGCATCCTCCGCCTCAAACAGGAAGCCAGGGAAGAAGTTTTTACCGGCGATGTGGGGTATATCATTTCGGGCATCAAATCAAGCAAGGAAGTACAGGTAGGTGATACCATAACCCATGTTGGAGAACCCTGCGACAAGGCAGTTGAAGGTTTCCGCCCTGTAAAACCCATGGTCTTTGCAGGCATTTATCCCACCGACGCCGACGATTATGAAGAATTGCGTGATGCCCTTGAACGGCTTAAACTTAACGATGCCTCCCTTACTTTTGAACCTGAGGCTTCAGCAGCCCTGGGTTTTGGCTTCCGCTGCGGTTTCCTCGGGCTGCTGCATATGGAGATCGTCCAGGAACGCCTCGACCGTGAACATGATATGGATGTGATCAATACCGTGCCGAACGTATCCTACAAAGTATATACAAATAAAGGCGAAGTACTGGATGTGTATAATCCTTCGGGGCTCCCCGAACCGAATTACATCGAGCATATGGAAGAGCCGTATATCACGGCGAACATAATCACGAAAGCCGAATATATAGGGTCCATCATAAAACTCTGCATGGACAAACGGGGTACCCTCAGGAACCAGGTCTACCTCACCACCGACCGTATCGAGCTTACAGCCGATCTTCCCCTTGGTGAAATCGTGTTTGATTTTTATGACAAGCTTAAGAGTATTTCCAAAGGTTATGCTTCCTTTGATTATCATCCTATCGGATATCAGAATGCAGACCTGGTAAAACTTGACATCCTGCTGAACGGGGAGATCGTGGATGCGTTATCGGCCCTCATCACCCGGAACAACGCGTATGATTTCGGACGGAAATTCTGTGAGAAACTTAAGGAATTCATCCCCCGCCAGCAGTACGATGTAGCCATCCAGGCTGCCATAGGGGCTAAAATCATTGCCCGGGAAACCGTCAAAGCCCTAAGGAAAGATGTTACGGCAAAGTGTTACGGAGGCGATATCACACGTAAGAGGAAACTACTTGAGAAACAGAAAAAAGGCAAGAAACGCATGCGGCAGATCGGTAATGTGGAAGTGCCCCAAAAAGCGTTTCTCGCTGTATTGAAACTGGATTCCTGAGAAGGGATGGCGGGATCCGGGATACGAGATAGCGGGATATCCTAACTGATCACCGTTCACCATTCACCATTCACTGTTCACCATTCACCATCACCTTCACCTTCACTGCATTAAAATCCCAGCAGCGTTATCCCCACAGTCCATGGAAAAAGCTTAGGGCCCTGGTTATCCTGGAACATGGGAGTAAGGGAATAGGTGGCAAACAAATTAAGGAAAGACCAGCCGATCCTGAATGATGCATCAAGCTTAAACGGGCTCAGGTGATAGGCCCCATGTGAACGCACCACATTGTCCCCAACGTAATATGATGCCAGCCGGTTGCCTTTATCATCAACAAGGTAATAGGTCTGATCAATGCTGTTGTATTTCTGCTTCGAATAGGAACAAAGGCGCACCCCTCCTATCACACCGACTGAAACGTGGAAACTGTTCAGTTTGCGTTTTGCGTTTGTCTGGAACTCCAAAAGCAAAGGAATATTCAGATAGCTAACAAAAAGCTTGTCCTGCTTCAGCCCAACATAGTTATTGTTGCCATCCTTGACCTTGTATGCAACAAGTTGGGAGCTGTCGGGGATCATGACATAATTTCCCGTGAAATAATAATTGCTTAACTGGAAACCAAGGCCCGAGGTAAAGCCAAGCTTGTTTTTCACCAGGTTCACGTTGAATTCAAACGGGTTCAGGTTTACAACCATTGAGCGGGCGGTATTCATATTCATATAGGGATACTTCGGATCGAAGTTCATATTGAAGTTACTGTTCACATAGCCGTTGATGCCAAGTTCCACGCCTGCCCAGTGACCGTTGTATTTACCTTTACGCGCGAAAGGACATGGAGGAAATTCTCTCCAATTCGTCATTTCCTTTGTAAATTCTTTCGTCCTTACATAGACTACCATTGAATCTTTTCCGATTCTCTTTATGGTCACGCCCTGCATCTCAAACTTCGAAGAATCGCTGCAGGAATGATGTTTATGTTCTTTTTTGTCCTGGGCATAACCTGAAACAGAGATCAATCCGGCCAACATCAGGACCAATAAGTAAATACCTGGTCTTTTCATATAGTATAGTTTAGAATGATTTTACTTGAAACAATGTGGTATAGACGAAGCCTGAATGAAAATGTTACACTTTGGTGAGTGAACAGTGACTGGTGAACAGTGAATAGTGATAAGTCAGCAGTCGGCAGTCAGCAGTCACCAGTCACTGCTCACTATTCACTTTTATCGAAGAACCTGTTCTCAAAGTTTACGAGGTACAACTTTTTTGTCGCACGGGTGACCGCGGTATACAGCCAGCGTAAAAATTCGGTATTCAGCATGCGTTCGGTAACATATCCCTGGTCGATAAATACCGTATCCCATTGCCCGCCCTGGGTTTTATGACAGGTAAGCGCATAGGCAAACTTCACCTGCAGTGCGTTGAAATGCCCGCTGAGTTTAACTTTCTCAACCTTCTCTTTTCTTGTCGGCAGATCGGCATAATCTTCCATAACCGTTTGGAACAGCCTGTTGTTATCCTGCTGGGGAAGCGCAGGCGAATCGGCCATCAGGGTATCGAGGAGGATCTTCACATCCAGTTCCTTTTCATCGGGATAATCGAGAAAACGTATAGTGACATCGGCAAACCTGAAGCCATAAAGTTCTTCGGTTTTCCTGATCCTGATCAGTTCAACGATATCCCCGTTAGCGATGAACCCGGCGGAGGAGCCGGGGGGGAGCCAGAAATAATTGTTCTTGACAACCATCAGGTAGTCACCCGTCGATATCTCCCCATCGAAGAAAAGTATACGGTTCCTGATCTCCCGGTTGAAGATATTGGCCCGTTTATTGGACCTGCAGATCACGACGTTGTTATCCTTACCAGCACCCGAAAAAGCCCTGTTCAGCATCTCTTCAAGTTCAGAGCTGTTGATTCTGACCACATCGCTGAAGTTTTTCAGGCTAAAAAGCGGGAAAGTGACTTTTTTTTCAGGGATCTCATCCCTGATCAGGGTAGCATTCTGCAGTATGCCCGACTCCCTGCTCTGGCGTACCACCTCGGTAAGCTCATCCTCATCGATTTCGAGGCTGTATGCCTGTTTAAGGAACTCTGTGTCGAGGGCCGGGCTTTCATCCAGGCCAACCGGCGGAAGCTGTGCCGTGTCACCGATGAACAGTATCCTGCAGTTCTCGCCAGACTGCACATAGGCGAACAGGTCATCGAGAAGGTTACGGGTAGAGAACAGCTGGCCTTCCGCCTTTGTGACATGAGGTATCATGCTGGCCTCGTCAACTACGAACAAGGTGTGCTTATGATAGTTCTTCTGGAGCCTCATGACGATATTCCCTTCCTTAGAGGTCCATGCAAAATATATTTTACGGTGGATGGTGTGGGCGGGAAGGCCTGTATAACTCGAAAGGACCTTGGCTGCCCTCCCCGTTGGCGCCATCAGTACAATGCGCTTCCCCATTTTCGGCAGAACATTCACCAGGGCTTTTACAACCGTGGTCTTGCCTGTTCCCGCATACCCCTTTAATACAAACAGGGCATTCGTTTTTTTCCAGCCCAGGGTGAGAAAAACTGCCAGGTTGCCCATAAGCCTCCTCTGGCCGCCGGTAGGGTCATAAGGGAATTCCTGTACCAGGGTGGATATGACCGACTTCACATCCATATCAGAAATTATTCGTAGCGGAGAGATTCAATAGGGTCGAGGTTGGCAGCTTTCCTCGCAGGGATAATACCCGAAATAAGAGCCACAAAAAAACAAAGCACAACGCCTGTGAAGATCCACATCCAGGGAATTATGAAGGCGCTGCCGATCAGGAGCGAGATAATGTTGCCTATCATGATCCCGAGGGTTATCCCGAGGGCACCTCCCAATTGCCCGATGACAACGGCTTCTACAAGAAACTGGTTTCGTATCACCCGCCTTGTAGCACCGATAGCCTTGCGAATCCCGATTTCGCGGGTCCTCTCAGTTACCGAGACCAGCATAATGTTCATAAGGCCGATAGCTGCACCCATCAGGGTGATGAGGCCGATCAGGGTTGCTGCATAAGTCACATACTTGATGTTTTCAATAAGCATTTTCGCGATATTATCGCTTTTGGTGATCTCAAAGGTATTTTCTATGCCGACAGGGACCTTGCGTATGCTCCGGAATATTCCGCTGGCTTCGCCAACCGCCGGATCCACCAGGTCGGGCCTCTTGGCCATCACATTGATCGTAAATGAAAGGTTGGGCCTTGGAAACTCTTTCCTGCAATTATTTAAAGGTATCAGGGCATTCCTGTCGCCGCTGAACCCCATACTGGAACCCTTCGATTTCAGTAACCCGATGACCCTGTATTTCCCGGGGCCTATCGAGATTACCTTATCCAGGGGATTCTCATTGTTTTTAAAAAGGCTTTTTACTACATCCGCCCCGAGTATGCAAACCGAAAGGCCCTGCTCTATCTCATTGCCCGAGAAATTCCTGCCCTTCTCAATCTCGTCACCTGAGGTTATAATATAATCCTCATCGGTACCCATCACCCTGGTATTCGGATTGGTTTTATTCGAGCTGTATTTAAGTGTCACCCCGAAAGAGGCAAACATAAATACCGCCGTATTTGCCGGGAGGTCGAAGCGCTTTTTAAACTCCATGGCCTGGGCATAGGTAATGGGATCATACCGCTTCTGAACCTGGTTGTCGTTCCCCATATGAACATTCATGCTGCGGTTCCTGATGGTAAAAGTATTAGAACCCATCATCGAGAAGTTCTGGGTAAGATAGTATTTGATGGAATCAGTAGCCGTAAGAATACCAACCAGGGCCATGATCCCGAAAGCGATGATCAGAATGGTCAGAATGGTCCTTAGAAGATGGCTTTTAATAGAATCCAGCGAGATCTTAACATTTTCAAAAGCAAGTGAGTTTTTCATGTGTTGATGTCTTTTTTCCCGAATGCAAGGTCACCTGCATCACCCAGGCCGGGCACAATGAGTGATTGAGCAGTCAGTTCCTCGTCAACAACGCCAAGCCAGATGTCGAGGTTTTGCTGCGGTATATGTTTTTTTATAAAATCAATTCCTTCTTCGCTGGCAAGCACCGAAACAATATGGATATGCTTTGGCTTGCCTTTCAGCATAAGGTCCCTGTAAGTATTAACGATGGATGTCCCCGAAGCAAGCATGGCATCGCAAATGATAAGGATCTTTTCGTTCAGGTCGGGAACTTGGGAATATTCCACGTTGATGGTAAACGAACCATCCTTATGGGTTTTCCGGTGGGCCGAAATAAATGCATTGTCGGCATGGTCAAAATAATTTAGAAACCCCTGGTGAAAAGGCAATCCGGCCCTCAGGATAACGGCGAGGACAGGGTTCTCAACAAGCACAGGCACCATGGCGAAGCCAAGCTGGGTGGCGACTTCTTTTTCGAGATAAGCCATTTGCCTGCTTATTTCGTAAGCAAAGATCTCCCCTATCCGTTCAAGGTTGAACCTGAACCTCAGGCGGTCCTTCTGGATTTCTGAGTCACGGATCTCCGAAATGAAAACATTCAGTATCGAAGGGGAACTTGACAAAATATGGATCATGGCCTTTTGTTTGATGATTTTGACAAATGTACCTATTTTACTCTCTCCCTTATCATTCTGCCCAGCATTAATCCTGCCTTCATCAATCCCGGGAGACGGTTCCTGAGGACCCTGTGATACAATATCTCCCTTGCACCAAAACTTTTATAGAACCTCCCGAGATTCGGATCATCGCCGCCCTCAAAATCAAGGATAAGATTTGCTCCTGCGTTCTCTTTAATGAATTGTTCTATAAGCAGGAACATCGCACCATTCTCCCTTGCCTGCGGGGCTGAGGCGGCAAACAGGAAATATACCCTGGCTCCATCATTAAGGAAGAAAGCTGCAGAGGACAACAACCCTTCTTCGTCAAATGCACCTCTGACATGGCCGCTTCCCCTTTCCGCCGCCGTAGCCATCAGCTTCTCCATTCTTTGATAATGGATATCATTCAGCTTCCCCTCCCTCTTCCCGAAATTCTCACGGAATAATCTGACCAGCTCTTCAGGACGGAGATTTCGCCCGGTATTTACTCCCGAATCCATTGCTTTCCTGATGTTCCTCCGGGTATTCTGGGAAAAACCGGCAACGATCTCCTCATAAGTTCCACCCAGGTCAAGTTCATGGTTAGCCCTTGGAATAAGCATAGTATCCTCTCCCCCGGGGACGAACCCGGGTGTAACCTGGATATCGACATACCTGAAACGTGAGGGGATGCAATTCATAAACCTGTCTGCATCCTCCTTATCGATTGGGTTTAAGGAAAACAAACCGAGCTGCTGGGCGAAATAAGGTTGAAAGAGGTAGTTTATGCCTGCCTTGCGACCCGGGGTAAGCGGAAACACAGAGGAATAATTATCCGAAACCAGGGCTTCCCAGGCAGGGGAAACGATATCCAGGTACCACGAAAAAGCATAAACCCTGCGGTCCAGGGACTGACTTATACATCTGTCCCACCTGGCCTTGTCAATTTCGTAGTGCTTTAAATAGCTGATCATTTCCCTAATGTACTGCAAACCTCAGCAGTTCTTCATAAATGTTACGCCAACCCAGCCAACGGCCATATTCCGAGAAAGTCTCATTATGGCAAAGGCTTATAAACTCACCACCTACAGATCTTACCATCGAGATCATATGATGAATGGTTTCAATACTTTCTTCCGGCGTTAGACGTAAGTAATCCTTCATTGTTACATCCATCAGGGTGACAGGATGAATTTTTAAGGGAAGGGTCTCATTCTTGGAAAGGTCAAAGAAATAGTAGGGCCTTGCGATGCCACTCCTGAAGCCGGGATGGGAAGCGTATCCCATGGAGAAATCGTCGGTGATCCCTGCATTGATCAGGTTATGGTAGGTCCTGGGAAATGATATTTTCATGAAATGCTGCCGGCTGAAAGTGATATCCCGCCCCAGAACCTGGCTGAGTCCCGAATATTCCTTGTCAAGTTTCCTCAGGTGCTTGTTGGATGAGAGTGACGGGTGAATCCCCACTCTCTTATCATAGTCAAGACTAAGTATAAGCTTATGAAGCGCCTTATGCGTTACCGGGACATTGTTGTCATCCCCTCCGTAATCGGCAAACAGCATAAAATAATAAGGGCTGAGGCCGTAACGTGAATGAACCTGCTGAATATATTCGTATGTGTCGTATGGGTCTGATTCAGCACCGGTCAGCACTTTAAGCCTCGTCAGGACATCGTAAAAATCAAATTTCATCAGCGCCCTTGCGACACCTCCCCCGGTCCTTGACAATCCCCGGCATCTGTACGCATAGGCATGGTCAATATCAATGGTTGGGATAAACGAGTACTCCGGCCTTTTTATTTGTACTCCCGGGAAACGTTTGGTAATCACCTCGGCAAGCCGGTCGGCCCAGAAATGAACCACAGGCATCTCAAGAAACTTCCCTTTCACAGCGATGGAAGCGTGAGCGGGAAACCGGCCGTATTGGTCATGCTTTTGCTTTTCATACTCCTCGTACCTGGTAACCATGTAAAAACAGGCGGCAAAGGGATCGAAGGATAATGAAGATTTTTCATGCGTGGCAGGGAAGATCACAGCGAGACCATCATCTTCAGCTAAAAGAGGATCTATCGGGAATACCGTTTCCTCGAATAACAGGCTGTTTGAAGCAATGAAAAGCTCCTTTCCCAAAGGCTCAGGCGCATACACCAGCTTAGGCCCTTCAAATGATAAAAAATCATCCTTGAAATTAGTGAAAGCACATTCTGTTCCAAGCAATTCACCAAATATCAGTTTACTGATATACCGCAGGCGGCTGGGAACTGATTGGGTATAGACCAGGATCATTGTTCAGGCATTTGATGTTGCCAAATTAAAGAAAAAACGAAAACTTTCGTACTTTTGATTCAGAAATTTGGAACAGAACTGAAGGAAAAATGGATAATTTCATCGTTTCGGCAAGAAAATACCGGCCACAGACTTTCGATACCGTTGTTGGACAGGCTACTATAACAAATACCCTTAAAAATGCGATACGTCATAATCAGCTTGCCCAGGCATTTTTATTTTGCGGACCAAGAGGGGTAGGCAAAACAACCTGCGCCCGTATCCTGGCAAAAACCATCAACTGCGAGAACCTTTCTGCTACAGGTGAAGCCTGCGACCAATGCCAGTCCTGCTCCTCGTTTAACGAGAATTCTTCTTTCAACATCTATGAACTTGACGGCGCTTCAAATAATTCGGTGGATGATATCCGCACCCTGGTCGACCAGGTAAGGATACCACCCCAGATGGGGAAATACAAGGTTTATATAATAGACGAAGTGCACATGCTCTCCGCTTCTGCGTTTAACGCCTTCCTGAAAACCCTTGAAGAACCGCCCCCCTACGCGAAATTCATCCTTGCAACCACCGAGAAACATAAAATAATTCCCACCATCCTTTCACGTTGCCAGATATTTGATTTCAGAAGGATCACTTCGGATGACATGGTCGGGCACCTGAAGTTCGTGGCCGGCAGGGAAAACATAAGCGTTGAGGAGGATGCCCTGCATATCATCGCCCAGAAAGCCGATGGAGCCATGCGCGACGCCCTCTCGATTTTCGACCAGCTTGTGAGTTTCGCCGGCAATGACCTGAAATACTCCACCGTCATCGAAAACCTCAATGTACTTGACTACGAATATTACTTTCGCATCACAGGACAGATAATGAATGCCGATATTGCCGGGACCTTGCTAACCATCGACGATATCATCGGGAAAGGGTTTGACGGACAGCATTTCCTCACAGGGTTCGGAGAGCATCTGAGGAACCTCCTCGTTTGCAAGGATCCCTCAACCCTGAAGCTGATGGAAACCGCCCCATCAATCAGGAACCGCTATGCAGAGCAGGCAGCCGGGTTGCAGGCTTCCCACCTGTTAACCCTTCTCGACATTGGGAACCGCTGCGACCTGGCCTATAAGACCAGTAATAACAAGCGTATCCATCTTGAGCTGGCCCTGATGCAGATGTGTTCAACCTCCAGCCCTTCGCCTTCCATTATGAAACCAAGGGGCGGGCAGGATGCTCCCCAGCCTGTCATCATTCCCCAGCCTGCTGCAGGTCCCCAACGCCCGGCAAGCCCGGCCCCTCCGGTCATACCTGCAGGGGAAAACAAAACCTTAGCGGCTGAGAAACCACGCCAGGCTGCAACAAGCACACAGGCCACAGTTAAACTCAGGGACCTGAAAGAAACTGTTTCCGGAACAATTTCCATCAAGCAGGCTGTCAAACCTAAAGAAAGCATTACCGAGGTTCTGGATGAACCTGCTTTGTATAATAAAGCAACCCCATTTACACAGGAAGACCTTAATACAGCCTGGAAAGAATATGTTGCCGGACTGAAAAGCGAAATGCCCCATCTGTACAACAGCCTGGCAGGCTATATTCCTGTTCTTAAAGACGGTTTTAACATTGAGATTTCACTCGAGAACAAACTGCTTGAGACAGACCTTTTCCAGAAGAAAGGGGAAATGCTCGGGTTCTTACGTTCAAAGCTTGACAACTACCAACTTAACCTCACGGCAAAAGTCGAGGAAAACAGCCGGGAGCTAAAGCCTTATACCGACAAGGAAAAGTTTGATAAAATGGCTGCAAAAAACCCTGCATTGCAGAAGCTGAGAGAAGAACTGGATCTTGAAATTGAATATTGAGATGGGCCGTGTAATTTACACAATAGGAGAAACGGTACTTGACATTATTTTCAGGGATGGCAGGCCGGTATCGGCCATTCCGGGAGGCTCCATGCTGAATTCTGCCGTATCCCTCGGCAGGGCCGGGCTTAAAGTGGAGTTGATCAGCGAATACGGGAGCGACCAAACCGGCGGGATCATAGATTCCTTCCTCCTGGAGAATAAAGTCGGAACCAGGCATATAACAAGATTTACAGAAGGAAAAACTGCCCTTGCCCTGGCATTTCTCGATAAGAAAAGCAATGCTTCCTATTCTTTTTACACATCCTATCCCGGGATCAGGATGAAAGAGCCCCTGCCCCTGGTGAACAAGGGCGATATCATACTGTTTGGCTCGATTTATTCCATTACTCCAGGGATTCACGGTAAGATATCACAATGGATCCGCAAGTCAAAAACCAGGGGAGCCGTAATCGTCTTTGACCCCAACTTCAGGAAATCCCACCTTGACAAACTGGAAAAAGCCAGGCCGTGGATCGTAGAGAACATCTCGCTTGCCGATATTGTAAGGGGCTCAGATGAAGACTTTCTTACAATTTTTAATTTGAAGAAGCCTGAAGAGGTTAAAACGAAGATCAGCGACTGTGGCTGCAATAACCTGATCATAACCAGGAACAATAAGAGTGTCATAGCCTGGTTTGGCGACAAAAAAATCCTTGTCGGCATCCCGCCTGTGAAACCCCTGTTAAGCACAGTAGGCGCCGGGGACTCCTTTAATGCCGGGATCATCTATGCCCTGGCAACCGGGGGACCGGGAAATGCACTAGCAAACATGGAGGCCGCAGGCACTCCTGAGAAAATCATTAAAACCGGGATCTCCTTTGCAACAGAGGTCTGTAAAAGTTTCGAAAATTACATTTCGGCCCGGTTTAGTAAAAGCCTGAAACCATGAGCCATTGGATCACGAAAACGGTATTGAGATCAATGGGCTGGAATACCGATGGAAGGATGCCTCCTGAGATTAAAAAAGCCGTGATCATATCGGCTCCTCATACCAGCTATATGGATTTTATCGTAGGCTGGATGACATTCCACGTGGCCGATGTGAATATCCGCTTCCTGATCAAAGAGGAAGTTTTCAGAGGAGCCTTCGGATGGTTTTTTAAAAAGCTCGGCGGAATACCCGTCGCCAGGGGCAAGAAAAATAATATGGTCGACCAGGTTAAGGAATTATTCGACGCCAGCGAAACGCTGTATGTCGTGATCACCCCCGAAGGCACACGAAAGAAAGTCGCGCACTGGAAAAAAGGGTTTTACATGATAGCGCTGGAGGCCCGTGTGCCCATAGCCTGCTCATTCATTGATTACAGTAACAAATCGGGAGGGATAGGACCAATCATCATTCCCAGCGGGGATTTTGAGAAAGACCTTGAGATCATACAGGATTTCTATAAAGGGAAGCAAGCTAAACATCCCGACAGGTTTAATCTTTCAGGATTATAGAACCGAAAATCATATCAGCATGAAAACCTCACGAAAGTCAATTGAACAATTCCTCGAAGGAAGGAAGCTTGCAATAGCAGGTGTTTCACGTGACCCTAAAAAATTCGGGCATGTCGTTTATCTGGATCTGAAGAAGAAAGGCTTTGAAATTTACCCGGTCAACCCGGAGACAGATACTATTGAGGGCCAGCCTTGTTTTCATTCGGTCAGCGCCCTCCCCGGCGATGTTAAAAACCTCCTGGTAATCACGCCAAAAAACAACACTCTTGAGGTTGTGAAGGAAGCCATGGATAAAGGTTTTGACAACATATGGATACAACAGATGAGTGATACCAGGGAGGCTTTGGATTACCTTAAAGACAAACCGGTCAACCTGGTAAGCAAACAGTGCATCCTCATGTGGACTGAACCTGTGAGCGGATTTCATAAATTTCATAAGACCCTGAAAAAGATCTTTGGCGCCTTGCCCAACTGAAAATTAATTTATGAAGGAACCCGGGGTCAGCATCCTGATGACTGTTTACAATGGGGAAAAGTATTTGAAAGAAACCATTGAGAGCGTAATCAGCCAGACATTTGAAAATTTCGAGTTCATTATTATCGATGATGGCTCGACCGACCGTTCCAAAGAAATCATAGCTTCCTTCAGGGATAACCGGATTGTTTATGTACACCAGGCCAATGCCGGTGTTGCCGCTGCATCAAACAAGGGCCTGTCAATTGCAAGGAGCCGTTATATTGCCAGGATAGATGCAGATGACATCTGTCTTAAGGATCGTATCAGGTTGCAGTTCGAATTCCTCGAGAACAATCCCGGCTATGTTTTATGCGGCAGCACAGCCGAAATGATGGATATGGACGGCAACTACATATTTACTTCCAGCCTTCCCCGGTCGGATGAAGACATCAGGCAAGTCCTTGAAAAAGAAAATTGTTTTGTTCATTCCTCCACTTTCTTCCGCAAGGAAGCTGCTGTAATGGTCGGAGGGTATAACGAAATGGTGAAGTTTTATTTTAACGATTATATCTTTTTGTACCAGCTTTCGAAACATGGCCGGGTTGTAAATTTCGCCGAGCCCCTGGTTAGGTACAGGATGGTCCCCAGTTCAATCAGCCTCAAGATCAGGGATGCCAGGTTCAGGGATATCCTTAAGGAAATCGTCCGCAAAGGCACGGCAACACAGCAGGAGATCGATTACCTTATCAGTTTTGAAAGTTCACACAATCTGAACCAGGCCGACAAAACCTATAATTACTTTATTACCCTTGCAAAGCTTTACAGGATTGAAGCTAAGGACTGGGGCCGGTCAATGCATTACCTTGTGAGAGCTTTTAAATTAAAACCGCTGGCATTCTCCTATATGGCATCTGCCCTTACGCAGATACTTATGCCCCAGCAGCTTATAAAGCATATCAGGAAAAATTATTATTGATCCCCCGGCAAACGCCCCCGATGGATCCTTACTGCCTTGGCAGGCTGTGCTTCCTTGCCAATGCGATGATCCAGAGGATAATTCCCAGGGAATAGAAGCATTGCAGGGCCGATAACAGGATGAATGCCATGATGGCATCTTTAAAAAACAGTCCTCCTGAAACGATTGGGACTATGATCAGAACCGCGCCTATCAGCGAAAGGTAGAACATGGGTTTTGCTTTGCGGATGATGAGGGGGGTCTGGTGAATAGTTGAGCGGATAAAATCAAGGAACATCCAGGGAGCCAGTATTCGCGCATACATCCCGGCTTCGGTCCATGCCCTGCCAAAAACAAAACCGATAAGCCAGGGGCCCGCGGTAAGAAGTATGATCAACACGGGCAATGCTATCGCAGCGGATGTTTTAATCGTTTTCATCACCGGCTTTATCAGGTTTCCGTCCCTCTGGTATTGTTCGGAAGCTTCTTTATAGAAAACCTGTCCGATTGATATACCCACCAGCCACATAGGGGCCTGGAGCAGGCGAAGGGATAAGGAGTATAATCCCAGCACAGAAGCTGAAAAGAAGATCTTTAAAAGGTAAACGATCCCATATGACTGGACCATTTCAACAATCACCTGGGGGGTATTAGCCAAGGGCAGGTATTTATATTTTCCTGCCAGTTCCTTTTGTAGCGGGAAGTTAAATTGCATTATGTCTTTGCGGTACCTCGAATAAAAAATAAGGACAAAGAAGACTACCACCACCAGGAAGCCGGTAAAATTACCGAGCCACAATCCAAGCGCCCCGAAACCTGCATAGCCCATAAGCAGGGTTGTGAGGTTATTTCCGGCCGACGTAAATATCTTGGAATACGCCAAAGCTTTGTATTCCTTCCTGTGGTTAAACCATTGCTGGAAAATACTGCTTGCCGCCATAAGGAAGATAAGGGCAGGGAGAAGGTAGATCCATTGTTTGTATAAGGGATTCCTGATAATGC